>CXWL01009031.1_pt1 | contig 75751 bp, 87 predicted proteins | sample 590931 | NCBI WGS metagenome assembly CXWL01 (sample SAMEA3498368, study PRJEB10139) | groundwater metagenome | biome: water well; material: biofilm material | place: Germany | collected 2015-04-27
TTCGCAAACTCGCCGATGTTCGCAGACCTGCCGATGTTCGCAGACCTGCCGATGTTCGCAGACCTGCCGATGTTCGCAGACTCGCCGATTTTCGCAAACCTGCCGATGTTCGCAGACTCGCCGATGTTCGCAAACTCGCCGATGTTCGCAGACCTGCCGATGTTCGCAGACCTGCCGATGTTCGCAGACTCGCCGATGTTCGCAAACCTGCCGATGGTAATATTTCTTTTTTCAAGTTCCGGCGTAAGTTCTTCGAGTGTTCCCTCGAACGATTGCCAGCCGGTGTCCGTGTTGAGATAAATTTTCATTTTGTTGATTTTATTTTGAAAAATCCCGGCAAACCCTGAATATTTTGCCAGTTTGTGCGGCCAAAGGTTTTCACAGTAGGCGTTAACCTTTGGCCGCTGCCTGTTAGAGTGTTTGCGTGAATATTTCTTCCCTGGATTCCACGATTTCAAATTCCATGTCTGTTTCGTAGAAATCAAAACCATTTTTTCCGTGCCTGTAATTCTTCAAAATCCCGTCCTCCAATACAAAGTCAGCTACATTTTGCCCGACCAATAATTGAGACTGGAGCCTGATAACTCCATTTAGAACGGTATCTAATTTTAGCAGTTTAATTTTGCTCATGGCTTAATATTCAAAGCGTTAAAAATTAGTGGATTTCCCACTGTGCATCCCGGTAGTCTTTCGTTTCGCTGACAATGGCGTTTTGTAGTTCACTGATAGTCATTTGCAAAACGTGCATTGCCGCTTTTTCTTCCTCGTTCAGTTCCTTTTGTTCGGTTTCTATCTGATAGTCAAGGCATTGGAGCGCCTTGAGTAGCGGGATAGTGCCAAGTTCGGCTACCTGGCCGTGCCCGAACGTTTCCGGCTGGTCGTCCGGTTCGCCGTACTTGATGCAAACAGTTTCGACGTTCAGCCTGTACCATTGCTGCACCAGCTTTTTGATGCCGTCCTCTAATTTTTGCTGGTTGCGGTCGGGGTAAAACCCTAAACCGTAGGCGATGGCGTAGATAGAACGGTCACGGCTCATCGAACGGCGCAAAATGGCCTGTTCGATGGATGCAAAATGTTTGTGGCTGCAAATAAATGCGCTCATGGTAATTTTATTGAATTGGTTTAGAAAAATTTGTTGAAAAATCCCGGCAAGCCCGGAAATCAAAGTTTGTCAAGGTCAATGTGAAGCCCGAAATGGTGCAACGGCTCGAAATGGAAAAGCAGGTTGAGGCGAAGCATTATCAAAATGCTCGTGCGGTTCATGGCTCCAAATTCCCTGTCGGCACCGTAAAGTCGGCGGAATTCGGGACGGACATTTTTATCTATGTAAGCGTAGTAAAATTCCTGGTTATCGGTCACTTTACGGGCTGCCCTGTACATCCTGTGCAGTCGCTTGATGTCCCTGTTCAATTCTTGATTTGTCATGGTAAAATTATTTTAAGTGTTGAAAATCAATTAGTTAGCTAAAAAATCTCGGCAAAAGAAAAGAAGTAAAAGAGTAGGGCGCAAAGAGGCCCTACCTGCTAAAATCTTCTATCTCATGCAAAATTCGGCGGCAAAGGGGCGGATCGAACGCCCGGCAGTCATTATTTCCTGCCCTACCAATTCAATGCCGTGTGATGGTCCTTTGGGGCTGAAAAATCAAGAGCGCCTACCTTCGTCCGGCTTGGTGGCCGTTTCTTTTGGAAGGTAGGACTTGTACCACTTGCCAGACTTGCCCGACTTGCGGACGATGAACTTGCCGCCTTTCGAGCCGGTGAACACCTGAAAAGACTTGCCCGCCTTCGTGGTGTGGCGTTCAGTGGTCAACGTGGCGGACTTGACAAGTTGGACGCTATCTGCTGTCGTCTGTGGCGTGGACTGGCAGAAACAGGCGCAAATCGAAAGGAAGAAAAAGAACGGAGCCAAAATCAAAGTTTTCATGTGATGAATTTTAAAATGTTAGCTGCTTCGCCCCGAATCGAACGGGGCCGATGTTCCAAAAAAGCAAGGGGCAACGTAGATAGATGCACTGCCTACGTTGCCCCGATGTTTCGTACCAATTTTCACGGTAGTAAGTGACAAAGCGCATGGGTTGAACATCCCCCAGGCCGTGAACATGCCAAAAGACTATTGGCTGCGCTGTGTCGGCGTTATTGCGTCCGTCTATCCGCAGCTTCTACGCTGCCCATTCTCACGCCAAAGACGGTGGGCGCTGAAAAATCCCGGCAAACCAGAAACGTAACTATCTGGTGGCCGTCCGGCACTCTTCCATCTCCCATGATTTCAATGAAACTAACACGGTGAAAAAACAAGTAGAAAAAGTCGTTGAAACAATGCAGCGACCTGACAGGCACTGTTCGCAAAGTCGCTAATAATGTGCCGTACCGCTGCCCACGTTGGGAGGTTTGGTGCGGAACTTCATCCGCTGCGCTCCCGCTGTTTGATGTTGCAAATGTATAACGGATTAGTATATAATCCTAATGGTGTTGAAAAATAAATTACAACATAACAAAACAATGTGCAATTGTAAGCACTTAACATTCTGAGTGTCAATTGATTGTGGTGGTAAAAATATGTAAGTGAAAGTTTGAAAAATCCCGGCAAAACAGAAAAAACAGTGAAGTAAGTCCATCAAGAAGAAACGCCGCGCCGCTACTGTTGGTAGCAAGGCGGCATGGATGGGCAAAAAGGAGCGAGGTGGGAGCGATCAGCACTGCCAATGGTGTGCGGCTGCAAGCCATTCTAAGGCGCTGTGGGACGTTGGGCGTAGTTGGTGGCACGGAGGGGCGGGAAGGTATGCTAAAGCGGCTGAAAAATCCCGGCAAACCAGCACCAGCATTGAAATAAGCAAGCCAAGTGCAGCACCAAGCAGTCAAGCAAAGGCCGAGAGGCGATCGTTCGGTAGGGTTGCCAGGCATGGCGATAATCGCAGCCCCATCGTGGTTGTTGAGGGAATAGGCGAACGAGCGTTCGTTAGGGAGTGGTGGGATTGTTTGAAAACCCAGCAACCATGCGGGTTTTGGCCATGTTCCACTAACTCTACCAAGTTAGTAGAGTATAAGATATGTGTATGTGTTACTTACTATGCACTATCCCATATTTAATAGTAAGTGGTTCATTCCTCCGTGATGGTGAGACATAACAACTTCATTATCAGCTACTTATGTCATTCCCTACCCCTGCCATCTGGAGGTATTTCTGCGCTCCATTCCATTCCAGCGCCCCAGGTTTTGCAGGATTTAAGGGAATTGTCATTTTGGCATGAAAAAACAGGCCCCACCCGGTCTGGAAATCACGTTTCTTTCTGGGGCGGGGGCGCTGGAAAATGGGGGATTATCCCCCAAACCCCCACCCACGCTACACTTTTGCGCTGCCCACGCTGGATTTCCGCCCCATACCCATCCATGCCATACTGCCACTGCATTGCCCTCGCCCCCTATTTTATTGCTCAGTAAAACCTCTCCCTTCCCTCCCCCGTGCTACCATTCCTGTTGTCTCTATTTTTGAACAACATTCAGAAAAAATCTTGTCCATCAATCTTCGTCCCCGTAATGTCTCGATGAAAATAGTTTGAAAAAATATTGTTCAAAATTTTGTTCTTAATTTTATTCAACGTAGATTTGCCCCATGACAACGAAAGAACAGATAATCAAGGAAATTTCGGACAGCGGGCTGACGGCCAAGGACATCCACGAGATGTCGGACAGGCTGATACCTTTGACGCAGTGCCACGACTTTTTGAGGAAGTTGAAGTTCAGCATCCCGACTGCCTTGCTTTTGAGAGGGTATGCTGCGAGGGTTGGCTCAAATAAAGGTGACGGGGTTGCCGGGATTTTTCAGGAAAAAACAATTGACGGCACTGCTGCTCCGCTGTCGGGGCCAGTGCTGGATTCCAGGGACAAGGCAAGTATCCGGCGGGAACTCGGATTGCACGGGGTCGCAGCAATTTCCGCCCCCGTGGAAATCAAGCCTGGCGACCTCGTTTGGGCCGACGACAAAAAATCGGTGCTGTTTGCCCCTGCGACCGGGATGTACGTCATGGGCGTTGACCCGTACGATCCCCAAGCGTCTGCGGACGAGTTCTCGGAGATGATTTCTCAGGCGGCGATACAGGAACTTGATACTGCTGAAAGCCCTGACACGCCAGAGGCCCGTACCCATCGCAAACCTACCAGGCCGTTGCAGTTTCTCGGCACCCCTCCGATTGATAATGACATGTCTATCACCACGGTTGCGCAGATTGCCTCGGATGAAAAAGCCGATAGGCAAAAGAAAGTCGATGCCCTCAAGCAGGCCGTCCCCGGCGTAAAGACCGCTTCCGAAATCCCGGCAAAACCGAAGGCACTTGCCCTTGAAAAAGGCGGGCAGAGGGTTTTTGAAAATGCCATGACCAAGAAACTGTGCAATATTCCCAAGGCCGATTACTGGATACTCTATGTGGAGGACGGCTGGTACAAATTACCGCTGGGGTCTGTCGGCCAGCCGTTCACGATAGGTGGGGTGCCATATTCTTTTGGTGATTTCAAGGAAGTGGCGAAGTAATGTTGCTGTTTTGCCGGGATTTTCAAAACTAAAAATACGCATAGGATGAAAAGAAAATTAACCTTCATTGCTTCTTATGAAGTGGAAGTGGAAATTGACGACACAAATTTTGTGGTCAGGGATTATGGCTCCGACCAAGAGTTGGTGGATGACGTCGTGAGCTACCGTTTTATGCCAATGCTTCCGGTCATCGGGCAGGGAGGAGTTGTGGTAAAGGATGTCACTGTTGTAAAATCTGAAATCCAACACTAAAATGGACAATACCAAGGCAAGGTTTTTTGGGATGCACATCGGGTGCGAGGTTGTTGTCCCGGAAGGTAATATTGACGCTACCTATACGGTGATACCATCTGATTTACAATATTACCTCAGCGATGGCCGAGGTGCCAAGCTCGTCCTCCGCCCGCTTTCCTCGATTACGGACGAGGAGGCAATTGAATGTGCCAAAATAGTGTGCAGGGATTGGTCAATCTCGAAGTCCGAGCTTCGGTTTGAAATACACCCAAATGGAATTGATGATGAAAATTATCATATCGACGACAGCGTATTTTGCGTAAAGGTGCAAACATTTATCGAGAATTTTCAAGGTGGCAAATGGGTGACGTATTTTGTATTCCAAATAGATAGGCGTAAAATGGAAGTAGGCATTGGACTGGCAACCGACCGTTACGATGGTTTTGTCGATTCGCATACAGATAACGTACTTCAAGTTTACGACTACCTCCGCTCCCTCGGCTTCTGCCTTCCCTTTCTTGGGAAGGACCCGATTGCTGAGGGCTGGGCGGTACTTTCTGAGTGAGGTGTTTGGTTTGCCGAAATTTTTCAAAAAATCAAAAAAAATGACCATCACCTACGAAAAGAACTACCGCAAAATGGCCGAAGGGCCGGACTGGGAATTGATGTCGGACACTGGCCGGAAGGACAGTTTGGTCGTTCATGCCCTTGAAAAAGAGGCCATCAACAATACGCCGATGTGCTTCAGCGGGATGTACCAATTATTGAAAAGCAAGTATTCGAGGAGGTCGGAGAAATCCATGTGCGGGATTTATGATTGTGGTTTGTCGGTGGATGTTTATGCGGGCAAAAGCACTGTTTTTCCGAGATTTTTCATTCGTAAAATTGTCAAAAATCCAACAGAATGACCACAACAAAATTCACCTCCGTCCCCTGGAAAATAGGGACAGGCAAGAACATTTTCGACGAAAAAGGCGGTACACTCCTTGTCCGGCCCAACCGCACCGATTCAAAGGTGCAGGCCAAACTCGACGCTGAACTCGACGCCAATATGGTGCTGGCTTCTCAGGCACCGGCCATGTACGGGGAATTGGAGAGGTGTGGGATTATACTTCAAAGGTTGGCCGATGACGGGTATGCCGTAAAGGGCAGGCTCGGAAGTGTTCAAAAAATCCTCGCCGCTGCCCGTGGCGAGAAAATCCCGGAAAACCCATAAAATGACCACCCTCCCTCCCGAAATCGAGAAAGAGCTTAAAGAGGTGGCCGAAAACCTCCACCACACGGCCAGGCTCCACAACGGCAGGCTCGAAAAGGACTACATCGTGGGGCAGATAACCGCCCTGCTCATCAAGTTCGAGGCAATCATAAAGTCAAAAAATCAACAAAATGGATGATTTCAGCGTAAAAATCGAATCAAAGTCCGACCACAAGCGGGCAAAAAAGGCGTTCAAGGCGCTGGGGGCGAAAAGATTGCAGAACCTGAGGTGGTCGATCTGTCCACTGTTCCCGTTTTGGTGGACACTCCATAAAAAGACCGTTCGGTGGACCACCGGTTGCCCATCCTCCCTTGTCATCGCCCTCGAAGGGCTTGAAGAAATGGCCAAAGACCTTACGGTGCCCCTGAAAAAAGAGCAGGCTATCGAAGAAGCTGCCAAAAAGTATGCTGGCGTACTGAACGGTTGCGGCCTCCGGTACGAAGGATTCTTCGCTGGTGCCGAATGGGAACGCAACTGCAACATCAAAAATCCCGGCAATGAATAAATATTCCAATCTCCATGGCCGCTCCTTCAGCGCCAAGATAATCGATACAGAGGTATTGGGCCGCATTTCCGTGTCGCCCGCCACCGGCCTGACCTACCTCTGCCAGGACAGTGCAGACGGCAGCGACCTGACGAACTACGACAGGTTTGGGTACAAATACGGATGGGCCATCGACTTCGACCCCAACCCCAAAGGGGCAGGAGGGGCAGGCGACCCAAACTCAATGGAATGGGTGTACGACTTCAAGCTCCTACCTCCCGCCGAGGAGTACCACAGGTTGTTCGTGAAGCTGGTCGCAGGCATGGAAAACACCTGGGAGGAGGATACAGGGTATTCTGTGGTGCCGAAGGCGTTGGTGAGGGAGGTGGTGGAGTTTTTGGGGAAAATCAAAAATCCCGTTCGCCCCTTTGGGGGCAATCCAGAAAAATAAATCAACAAATGGAAAAATCAGAATATTTGAAACTGGCCATCCAGTCCGGCGCAACGGTTGAAAACGCCATCCGTATTGCGGAGGATTTTGAGAGGTGGGCGCAAAGCGAGAAAACCTACCCCCTTGCCGATATAATCCGGTCGGCAAGGGGCGGTAAAATTATGCTATCCAGAAAGGCATGGGGGCGCGAGATTGAAATCAACGGCATATTGAGCGTGGATGAGCTTATTGCTGTGTGCGAAATGTCGTGCCCTTTGACCCCGGAAGACGTGGCTGCCGATGATTGGTTCATCCCTGCCTTGGAAATAGAAACCTGTCCGGTGGATTTTGAAAAACCCCCGGAAGAACAGCCCATCAATGCACCCGAAGCGCCGGAAAACCCATTGCACCCTGCCGCAGTGGAACCGATAGACTGGGACGGCAAAGGCGAACAGTTGCTAATGGATTGGCCTTCCCACAAATATTTCAACTACGAGGGCGAGCATACGGATTACGAGTTTTTTGGGAACGAGATATGCACTAAAGATTGGGGATGGTACGCCAAGTCCGGCATGATAAAAAATGGGTGGGCGAAATCGTGCGATGAGCGCCGGAATGCCGCCGTTTCCGAAAAAATCCCGGCAGGCCACCCGGAGCATTATACTCCTGACGATGATTTTGACTTAGAGGGCCATTATACTCCCGAAGCGTTTGACAGGGAGCTTTCCGGCGCAAAAAGCAATTATTCGATCCCGGACGAAATCCCGGCAACCGAGCCGGATCCAGGAAGTGAAAAACTCTGGGAAATACCCAAATTATTCACTTGGATGGATATGGAGACGTGTTTTAATGAATCAAGGTTGACGCATCCGGTGGCCGGGTTCAAGCATGGTAATTTTGACGATTTCATGGAATCCCAGGCGAAAATCCCGGCAGAACAGCCGACCCCAAAAACCACCGACATGGACTTCTTGGAGGCGATGAAGGCTTGCGTGTCTGGAAAAAGAGTTGGGCGTAAGGCTTGGAAAGGGCAACAGGGCATGAGTTGTACGCCTGGCGAAGAGGGGAACCCGGACTTTGAAGCATATCTCGCTACCGACTGGCAAATAATCGAAAAATGAAAATCCGAACCTTAAAGAAAAACAACCCGATCCTCCGCTCCCGCCGGGACGGAAAGGGCTTCTACGGCAGGGTGTTCGTGATGGGCGTGGACGACAAGTTCATCGTCCTGCAAAACGACCCCAAAGGGGCAGGCCGAAAAGCGCCAAAAACAACCGCCGTCCTGACCTACTGCGATGTCGATTTGTTTGAAAAGGCCAACGAATACGAGCTTGTTGTCCACGCCGTCCAGCGCCACTACCTAAAAAAGTACGGGCATGAGTTGCTTCTAATGCGCAGTTTTGTATCTTTGCAGGGTTTTACGGAAGTTGGCAAAGTGTTTGAACTGAGCCTCGAACCCGTAGGCGGACAACTTGAACTTGAATATCAGAATCTCTGAAATACACCCGCTCCTCCGGGACATCGTGGCCAGGAGGACAAAAATGGGGCTGACACAGGCCATGCTTGCCGAAAAAGCAGGTATCAGTAGGCGAACGCTGTCGAACATCGAAACCGGCAGGTACGGCCCCCGGCGGAAAAACTTCGATGCGCTGACGGCTGCTTTGAAATATTCGCAGGCCGATCGTGCAAGGCTTCAAAAACACTTTTACGGCAGCCTATGAAAATAACTGCCTTCCGCAACCTCAGCATGGCCTTCACGCCGGTCACAAAGGTCAACAGGCACCAGGTCGTGCTCCATGACTGCGACATGGGGACGGTGAGGCGGGACATTGATGTGCCGACCACAAAAGCCTCTCTCTGGTACATCATCCAGATGGAAGTGCAGACCAGTGGTTTTTTGAGGAGCGGGGAGGTCATCAAGGTCAACGGCATCGAGTTCCATGTCGGGAAACTGTCCGGCGGCTGGTACGGGATCTGCACTTCCGAGGTCAGGGCGGACAAGTTCGAGATGTGGGGGAACGAAATGTTGATAGAGAAATTAAATATGTCGCTATGACACTTAAAAAATCCCCCAAAAGGGAGAGCCGGAAACCCCGGCCAAGCAATTGCACGAAGATGCCCCTTGACTACGAGATAGTAAAGACGCACCTCCTGTCCATCAATGACCCGGAACACAGGCTGTTCGGCTGCGTGATGCTCGTTTCCGGCCCCAGGGTCGGTGAAATCTGCGAGATGCGCCGGTGCGACATCGACGGCGGCTATATCAAGATCAGGAAGAACAAGCTCCGGGGCAGGCCGAAGGAAAAGGTCGTGTTCCGCAAATACCCCATTCCCATCCCTGATTGGCTGCAAGGGGTGATGGACGCTACGCTGGCGACCATGAAGCGAAACTCCGACGACTATCTGTTCCAGTCCCGGCACCATGCCTTTATTGGTAAGCAACTGACCAGGAACGGGGCGAATTTCTGGGTAAAAGAGCATATCTTCAAAGGGGTCGAAACTCCCGGCCAGGTGCCGACGGCACACACATTCAGGAAAACGGTCTGTGACCATCTGGTAGCGACAGGCGGCAACGACTACGAATTAGGACGAAAACATTTGGATCACCAAAGCATCGCCACTACCGTTGTTTACCTCGATAAGTCGAGGGGAAGGTACGAGGAGGCGGTGAGGGCGGCACTGTAAAATCAATAAAATGACTGACGCAGAAAAAATGAACCAGGCGAACATCGAGTTTGCCGAAAAAAGCGAGTCTCAAAAAATGAGGCTGAGGTGTTTGGAATTGACATTGCAAGTTGTTTCCAGTACAAACGATAGGCTTATTTCTTCAACTATTTCCTCTGGCCCAGTGATAGAGATTGCTGGTGCCGAGAGATGGGTCGTGGAAGCCGGTATTCTTTATGCTTTTGTCAGGGATGGTCATATTCAGGCGAATGAATTGAAAAATCCCGGTAAACCAGAAGAATAAAAATGGCGAATAAATTAAAGGAGATAACTGATGATGCCTTGAAATTGAGGATGGCAGGGCATGGGAATGAGTTTATCGTTGTCATGTCAGATATTGCTTATGGCGAGATGTGGTCTGGGTTAAAATCCAGTCAAGAGGGTGTCGTAAATTCGGACGGGCCAGTTCCCGTCCATACCATTGTTTTTTCCAGCGGGTGTAAGTTTCACGTTTTTAGGTCCGAAGATATTGAAGATTTTATGGTCATTCCAAAGATAGGCTTAAAAATCCCGGCAAAACAGTAGAATGAAGGCAACTACCGACCACATCATAGTCACCAGTGACGAACGCTTCAACGGCACCATGCAGTACGGGACGTTGACGCTTTATTTGGAGCAGCAGGAGTGGACCAAGGTCAAAAACGTCAAGCGAAAACTCGAAGTGTTCGCCGTGGCCGACAACGTGGCCGACAAAATCAGCCCCGGCGAAATGGTGTTCGTGCATTTCGACGCCATGTTGTTGGCCACGCCATTCGATGTGGACGAAAAGACTTGCTACAAAGTCTGTTGCGGCCACAAACATCACATGGGCGACGTGTACGCCGTGGAGCGTGACGGGAAGATTGTCCCGCTGTTCGGCTGGGCACTGGTGGAGCCGAAGGACGAAACCCTCCCGGAGCGGATTGTGAACGGCATCGTCCGGCTTGAAGAATCCCGGAAATCCGAAACACAGGGCACCGTGAAGTACATCGCAGAACACGATACCAACCCTAAAATCGAACCAGGAACGAAAGTGATGTTCCACAAGGACAACGCTTTCCTGAACGACTTCAACGGAGAAATGCTGTATACCATGAAAATCGACCAAATACAGGGGGCAATCGAATGAGCATAAACAAATTCGACACGCCAAAATTTTCCCACATGAAGTGTGCGGACATCCTGCGCAACGTCACCACCACGGAATCGAAACGTCTTTTCCGGCAGATGCCGTTCCTTGAGAAGCTGCGCCGGATACCAGAGTTCGGCCCGGACATGGCGAGGTACATAATATTGGTGTACGACAAGCAAAGCCCGTTCCGCCCGGAATTCCCGAACCTGGCCGACAAAAAAGCGGCAGCAGCAGCGTTCTGCGGGTTCAAGCCCAACGGTCCTGACGGGATCTACGAGGCCATGACCGAACTGACCCAGGAAATCGTGGTCGATGCACTATGCGACTTCCTGAAATCGCAGGGGAGCACGGTCTGGGGGCAGATAGTGACAAACGAGGAAGTGTACCTGTCGAACCAACGGCAATTGTTGCTTGCCACCGATGCCAGCAAGGACGATGTTGCCAGGATGCGGGCCTCGGACTTCCAGAGCAAGTTGCTTGAGACCCAATTGGTCATTTCCAAGCGCTTGAAGGCCCTGTACGTCGAGTTCACCGGGAATGACCCGGACGCCGAAATCGCCATCATGCAGCACAAGCCCCTCCGCCCGGAAACCGTGGCCGACTGGGAAATACCGGACGAGGAGTACAAGGCAGGGTTTTTGTACGAAGAAGGGGAGGAGGTTCCGGGCGATCCTGTGGAAAAGCCTTATTATGGGCTGGACGAGGAAGAATAGCTGAAAAATCCCGGCAAACACGAAATTTGTATTATCGGAGAAGCAAAAACAGCACAAAAATCACAATCCAGGACGTAGAATGTTGGGTTCCCCCTCCTGGATATGTCTTTGACTGCCATCCCGAAGTGAGGAAGATGGTGGAAGTGCCTATTTATTCCCGTTCCGTTGACCCGAAGGAGCAATACTGGGAAATCCCGCCGGAACCGAATGACTACAAGGCCAAACGCCGGGCCGAAAAGCTGATACAGACAGGCACTAAGAGGCGGGAATACAGGGATGCCAAGCCAGACCATCAAGACCCGGAACTCACCAAATACACCAACCAGGAGTGGTTCCGGCGTTTGAACGGGTTCTGGTTTATGAACAACGGAACCCCTACTTACATTACCGGGGTACACTACTTGTACCTCGCCCACTGGACGCTGAATACGGGCAAGGTTGACTTCCGGTGGGCCGACCTCCAATACTTCTATTTTTGGGCAAGTTGTTTTGAAGATCCCCGCTGCTATGGCATGTGCAATTACGCAAATCGCCAGCAAGGAAAGTCGTTTCGGTCAGCTTGCATCCTGTTCGAGCTCATCAGCCGGACCCGTTCCGCCCTCGGCGGCATCCAGTCGAAAGGATGGGAAGAGGCAAAGGAATACTTCACGAAATGTGTCACCACCCCGGTTTCTAAGCTGAAAGACTTTTTCATCCCTATCTACGACAAGCAGCTTGGCCTTACTTCCAAAACGAAACTGCGTTTTTTCAACAAATCCAAGCTCGGTGAGGACGACGGCACCGATGATGGGGTGGACCCGCTTGGCAGCGAAATAGACTTCCGGGAGTCCGGGGCAACTGCCTACGACGGCTCCACCCTGAAACTCATCATAGAAGACGAGTTTGGCAAGCTCGACACCGAACACAGCCTGCTTGAACGGCACAGGACATTGAGGCCGACCATCATAGCAAACAAGGGCAAGTTCCTGTACTGTACCACCGTGGAGGACATGGCTTCCGGCAAGAACATAGAGGAGTCAAGGAAACTTTGGGACACTTCCGATCCCACCGACAGACTACCGAACGGACGTACCCCAAGCGGTCTGTACCGTTTTTGGGTGCCCGCTTACGAGGCCAATTTCGACATGTTCGACAAGTACGGGATGCCCAGGGTAGAGGAGGCCAAAGAGGACCTGATGTCGATAAGGAACTTCCATATCTACAACGGGGACTATGTGGCCTATGCCTCCGAGTGCCGGAAGAACCCGTTCACCGTCGATGACATTTTCCGGGTGTCGGCCAAGGCCCCGGTGTGGAATATTCTTAAGATAGGGGACCAGCTTTCCGTGCTGGCTTCGATAGCGCCGGAACTGCTTCGGGTTTCCGGCAATTTTTCATGGGAAAAGGGGGAACGTGACACAAGGGTAAAATTCGTTCCGATGAAGAACGGGAGGTGTTCCATCCACCCTGACTTGTTGCGCCAGATGGAGGGTGAACAACAAAATTTGTCAAGACCGATAAATTCCCATAGATTTGTGGCCGGATGCGACCCCTTCGAGCAACAGTTTGCCGTTACGCCGTCAAAAGCGGCGGCGTACCTCTATAAATACCCGGACAGTTCGTTGCCACATCTGGACCATTGGCTTTTGTTTGAATATTACGGAAGGCCGGACCCAAGCGTGTTTTTTGAGGACATGATAAAAATGTGCGTTTTCTTTGGGATGAAAATAAACATAGAAAACAACATCGGGCAACTTATAAAATATTTTGAGGAGCGTGGGTACGGCGCATTTTTGTTTTGGTTCATCGGCGAGAAAAAGCCTGGCAAATATTCTTCGAGGGAATCGAAGGACGAAGGCACGGCCCTGGGCGGGGAATGGATAAACGATTACTGCCATTTCAACCCGTTCCCGGCGCTCTTGGAAGACCAGGCGATGTTCGATGTTGCCGACAGTACGAAGCGTGACCGGTCAATGGCGTTTATCATGCTCATGCTGGCCGTCGGGAACCGGAACATCACCAGGAAAGGAGGGTATGACGACAGGCCACTGGAAATAGAAGAAGTTTTTCCATCTTATAAAATAAGAGGTAGATGATCCGCAACAACAGTGTAGAAAAAGCCTCATTCCCGAACGATTTCATCAGCCCGGACAAAAAAGACCGGGCATGGCGGCTCGCCACGGCAAAGGCCATCTGGTCGGAATGGAACTCCCTCGCCGTCAATTCTTTCAACCGGGGCATGGATGCCCGGACAAAAAACGGGGCGAACAACGATTGCCTCTACGACGGAATAGCCGCCTACATGGAGGGCAGGCAGAACTCGGCGCAATACCTCCCGATGATGGGCGTAAAGCCCGGTTCGACCCAGAACTGGATGCAAATAGACATCACCATCCTACCTATAATGCCGATGCTCGTCCGCATCGTGACGGGCATCCTCGACAAATCCAAATACGACATCGGCTTCCGGCCAAACGACCCTGCGGCCACCGACCGCAAGAACCGCTATTTTGCGGAACTGAAAGCCCGGCTCAAGCTAAGGGAGCAAATAACGGCAAAGTACGGCCCGCAGGCACCGCAAATCATCCAGCAACTCGGCCTTGATAAAACCTCGGAAGAACCTGGCGACATGGAGGAGTTGGAGATGCAGGCGCTCTACACCTACAAGGACATCGTGGCGACCGAGTGGAGCAGTGCCTGCAAGTCTGTACTGTCTGCCAACAGGGGCGATGAAATCAGGAAGCAGAACAGGTTCAACACCTTATACTATGGTGTGGCCGGGACAAGGGACTATCTCGATACCAACGGTGCCTTGAAGTGCCGGGCAGTCGATATACGCCGGGCAATAGTGTCATGGTGCGAGAAAAGGGATTTTTCGGACATGCGCTACGCCGGAGAGCGGATTACAATGTCCATGCAGGAGTTTGCGCAGTCCAACCAGGAAATGTCAGCGACCGACTTCCTTGAAATGGCCAAAGGGCTTTGCGGGAAGTTCGGAAACCCGGAAAGCTGTGGCTCTTGGGACGAAGGAAGGAGCTTCAAGATGGACGTTTTGGACGTGGAATGGAAAAGCATCCATCTCTACAATTACGAGGTAAGCGAAAAGAACAAGTACGGCAACATGTCCGTCGTCCGGCAACCGGCAAACAAGTACGGAAACAATTTTGTCCGCAAGCGTTTCGAGGTCTGGTACCGGGCGAAATGGGTGATAGGGACGGAAATCATCTGGGATGACGGGCTTTGCACCGACCTGAAGCGGGCGAAGGGCCAGCTTCAAAACGTCGAGCCTAATTTCCATTTTTACGCCCCGATGATGACGGACATGCGCATCCAGTCCATCGGACAGGCCGTAATCCCTATCTGCGACCAGTTGCAATGGGCATGGCTAAAACTCCAAAAAACGGTTGGGGAATACCGCTCGAAGGGGTTGCAGATAGATTTTGCAGGGACAGAGGGGGTGAAACTCGGAAAAGGGGGCAAGGACCTTGACCCGCCGGGGGTGGTGGAACTGATACTTCAGGGGAACATGTATGCCTGGCGGAGCAAGGATGTCCATTCCCCAGGGGCGAACATCCAGAAACAGCCGCCGGTAATGGTCATGGAGGGCACCGGCATGGACGACATCCTGAACTGGATGAACGCCATCCAGACCTACGTCCAGATGTTGAAGTCCATGATTTTGGGCCTGAACGAATATACGGACGCTTCCACCCCGGATGCCCGCAGCCTCGGCGCTACCGTCAACACGGCGGTCATGGCAACCAACAATTCCCTCAACGACATTGTGGAGACGGACATCCATCTGCTCGGCAGGCTGTCCGAAAGCATCGTCATCCGTTTGCAGGACATGGTGCAGTTTGGGCTTACCGACCGGCTGGCGATGGCAATCGGGGACAATTCGGTACAGTTCTTCAAGGACAACCCCGCCATCAGCCCCGCAGACTGGAACATCGAAATCAGGCCACTGCCTACCGAACAGGAGCGGCAGCGGGTACTGGAAGATGCAAAGGCATACGTCGGGGCCGGGATGCTCGAATACGAGGATGTGGTGGTGTTGGAAACCACGCAGGATTTGCAGGAGGCCAGGCATATCCTCGGCTACAAGCTGAAAAAGCGGAAAGAGCAGAAAATACAGGAAAGCCTTGCCTTGCAAGAACAGAACGGGAAAGTGCAGTCGCAAAGCGCTATCGACATAGAGAAAGAGCGGCAGGTGACGGTAAAAATGCAGGTGGACGGAAGTGTGGAAGTGGCGAAAATACAAGCGGAAGCGACAAAATACGTGGCAGATAAAAATGCGGAAGCGTCTATGGCAGGCAAGGCATTGACAGTGGCCGAGGCAATGGACAAAAAAGAGGCAATGGCCGAAGCCGCATGAAAAAATTTGTGTTTAACATAATTGTCGTTATTTTTGCATCAAAATCAACAGCACAACAATGAATGAAGAAGGAACCGTGGAATTGAAAGGGACTTACGTCCCTAAATATTACGACGAGAATGCCCTCGACGGGGCGCAACAAATAGCGGGCACCGATACGTCGGAACCAACCTGGACAGACGAACCCGCCCAAGCACCGGAACCAACAGCCGACCCAGTGCCAGCGGCCACCGACACGCCGCCGGTAGAAATCCCCCAAATGGGTGAACCGGCAGCCCCGCAACCAACATTCGACGATACATTCAAGGAACGCCTTGGATTTTCGATAGCAGAAGTGGAAAGCATCCTCGGAGAAGTGGAAACGCTGAAAAAGCGTACCTTCGTAGAGGACCCGGAGCTTGTCGCAGACGACGAGTTCCTGAAAAACCTTATCCGCACCTACAAACGGGACGGCAACATTCTTGAATTTGTGGAGGCCACTCAAACGGACTACAAAAATATGTCTGCGGAAGAAATCGTGAAATACGACATCCGCAAGGCAGAACCGGGCATCCCTGAGTATTTGGTCAACCGAAAGTACGCCCGCATCCGGGAAGACCTCGGATGGAACGAAGCCCTTGAGTCCGGGACGCCGGAGGAACGGGACTTCAATGAAGCAATGAATTGGCAGGCGAACAAATTACGGGAAAAGTACGTGGAGCAGGGCAAGAAATTTGCCGTTCCAGAGAGAAAAATCCCGGAAAGCCAGCCAAGCCATGACCAGGCAAAAATGGACGCAGCGAAAGCCGCAGTGGATAATTTCATGGCATCTGCCCCTGTGAAGGAGTTTTTGTCGTCAAAAAGCCTGCAATACGGCGACTTCGTTTTTGCGACCGACCCAAACGAGGTCCTTGACCTGATACAGGACCCGGTCAAGCTCTACAAAAAATTTGAAAACCCGGACGGGACGCACGACGCCCAGAAATTTCTGAAGTGGTATGCCCTCGCCCCGGACCCAGACAAACCATTTCAATTGGCTTCTGCCAGTTCAAAGGCAAAAGGCGAACTGGAAATCATCAAGGAAATCAAAAACCCTTCCGATGACACTCCAAAGCAGCCTGTCCTGAACGGCAAGAAGACCTTGACATGGGGGGTCTGAAAAACATAAAAAAATGACATTCGACGCAGTAAGATACAGGGACCTTGTAGCGGCATCTTCGCTGCTCATGGACGTGGAACTGTTCCCGCAGATAATCGACCGGACCCGTGAAAAGGGCCAGTTCGTGATGTGGATGCAACAGCAAGGAAAATACATGAAGACGGGACAGCCCAAGTTCAGCAACCTGGTGAACAACTACCAGTTTGCCATCGAGGTGATACTCGACCCGGCTGTTACCGTCCATACCGCAAATACGGACATTACCATCCAGGTAACGTCCGCAAACGGCACTTCGCCGTTCCGGGTAGGGGAGAGCGTACAGATACCCGGCGCGAACCGTCGGCAGGCAAGGGTGACTACAAAAACCTCCGATGCCGGTGGCGACCTCCTCCGGTTGCAGTCCATCGACGGGCTTGCGATGGAACTGGCGCTTGGGCAAAAGCTGTCGAGCGCTTCCATCGTCGGTTCGTCAGGCGGGGGGTACGTCCAACACAAAAAAGTGTTCCAGGACGAACGGTTCGGGGTGACGCAAATCTTCCCGGAAACGATCGCCGAAATTACCGACGTTTCTAAAGCGAGCAAGACAAGGGTGAACACCCCCGGTGGCGAGAACAGCTACTTCCTTATCGACGAGGCCCAGGGGAACCTGGGGTACATGAAAATGATAGGGAACCAGTTCATGTTCGGCCTTTCCACCGGGTTCCAGTTCGACAGTCAGACCCCGACCCACTCGGACAGTGCGGGCCGGGCCATCCAGTACACGAAATCGCTGGACAGCTACATCGCCGCCGAAGGAGAAACCATTAGTGGCGCAACCATCGGTACGGCCATGTTCGATACCCTTAAGCGTTTGTACGCCAAGCAGGGGTTGAGCGGAAACTTCATGTGGATTGGTGGAAGCGAAACTTCCATCCAGATCACCAATTTCCAGAACTCCCTGGGAGGCACTGGTTTGGTGGACGCTGGTTTCCGCCAGATGCTTTCGCAGGCCGAAATCGACCTTGGTGTGCGTCCGTACACGCAGAACGGGTTGCGGTTCAAGTACATGGAGTTGTCGAACTTCGACGACCCACGGCTCGTCAACTTTGCGGGCAGTGCCGGGTTCCAGAACTTCAGCTACATCATCCCCGACGAAAAAATACCGCTCATCGGAGGCGGTTCGGCGGATGGGTTGAGGATACGGTACATGCCCTACGTCACGGGGGATGCCCCGAACCGTAGCTCGAACGGCATTTACCTGACGACCTACCACGGCGTCGAGGCTCCGGGCGGGCCAAACTCCGAGGAGAGGGTGCTGAAAGTAAATATCGTCAGCGACCAGGGGCTTGAGTTCCTGAATGCGGACCATTCCGTTCGGTTGATTGTTACCTCTACGGGTAGCTACTGATAAAATCCACATGCCCCAAAGGGGCAAGGGGGCGGGACAGAAAATCCCGTCCCTCCATTTTTTCAACAGCAATAATCATCAACAAAAACAAAAAAACAGGGCAGGGCATGTCCGTAGGGCCTGTGGAGTTGCCGACAATAGTCGGGGCGTTGAAGCAGGAATTAAATCAATTGTCAATGATAGCAACAGACCAGTACAACAACTTAACGCCATCCTTTGTCCCGAAAATGAAGCCGGACGAGGTGGCCATCTATGTCCTTACCGGAGACCCTACGAGGATGAAAGGGGGCCGGATAATGTACCAGGCAAAGGACGTTATCAGCGACCCTGAAAAGGGGGCGGTGGAAATCGCCTATGTCATTGCGAAAGCCCCGCAGGGAAAGTTGCCGCAAATAGGCAACATCGAGTTCCTTCGGGAAGAAAAGGGGGTCATTACCCTCAGCGGGGCGATCCCGTCGCACCTGAACCTGTTTCAGCACATGGAACTGTGCAACGGCAACGGCTCAAACCCGAACCGGGACACGACGAAGGAAATAATCTTCTACCGGAAGGACGCAGGTTACAAGGAGATTTCGATGCTCGAAAGGGCAAAATTGGATGCCGAGGCATTCGAGTACGCAAGCAAGGCCCCGGTGGATGAACTCAGGCGTGTATTGGCCGAAGACCGCAAGGTGAACGTCAAGAACATGACCGAGACGGGCCTCCGGGCAAAAGCGTTGGAGGAGGGGAAGAAAAGGCCATTGGTAGCGGCTGCCCCGGCAACCAACCCGGCCAATGCCGAACTCAGGGGAAAAATCGCAGAGGCATTCGATGCCGAGATAATCAAATTCTCCGTGGCCGATAAAATGTTGTTCAACACGCAGAACACAGATGTCAAGTACCCGGTGGCGGGGCTGTTGCAGACCGACCCGAAGGAGAAGAAAATAGAAAAACTGTACCAGGCGGCATTGAAGGACCAAGCCCTTTCTGACGCCTTAATTATGTTGTAAAATAACGATATGACCGATTTCCGGGTTGATTTTGACGAAAGCGACATGACCATCACCTTTACGGACGATACCGGGGCAGGCGAGAACAAGGTCGTTGTCGTTTACCCGGACGGGATAGAACAGGATTTCGGCAAGATACTGACCACGGCGAACAGTTGGACGCTTCAAATCCCGGCAAGGACGGACATTTTTGGCAGTTTGATGCAGGGGGACTATACGTTCACGCTGACAAGGTACAATGTCGGGAACCCAACGCCAACGGGGACGCAAACAGATGTTTTTACGTTGTCCTACGCCGACATCCCGATCGTCGTGACCGAAGTGTTCGACGTGTTCACGCCGACCCTTGGCCTCACGGACGGGACGGACTACGGGAGGAACGGGTGGACGCTCGGCGGGCAATCGAGGCTCTGGGAGGTCGTCAACGGCACCCACGAGTGGACTTCCCTTCAATCTGTCGTTACCTTGACCGACGGCGGGTTCTATACCGGGGCGTACACCTGGGACTTACGGGCGAACGTTGGGTACACAAACGAAAACGGGTACGTCACGCTTACCACTCACCAAACCGTTTCGGGTTCCGAAACAATAACAAAACCGCTTATGATACCGGAAATAGCCGCACTGTTCAATTGTCTGTACGCAAAAATCATTGCTGGCCCCTGTTGCCCGGAAGATTCAACGTACGACGAAATGTTGGCCGATTACAACCGTGCCGTCACAATGTCGCACCATTTTATCCTGAACGGCCAGGCCGGGATAACGGGCACGTCCCAGAGCAATCTTTTGTCCGGGACCGGGACTAAATGCAACCCTGGCATCCTCGGCCTTTTGGCCAGATGGGGGTGTTCCGATGCAACCATCGAAGAAACGCTCCTGAGCGCCTACGACTGGTGCCTGTGCGATACGGGCGGCGGCGGTGGGGTTACAGCCGACAGGGACGAATACCTGGCAGGGACCGGGTGCTGGATTTCTTCCGATGCCATAGCGACAGGGGAGAAATTCACGTTCGCAATGGCGTCCGGGGTTGGGACGTTCACGCAGAACCTTGCCGGTAGCCGGATATTCAGTGGGACGGTACGGGGCACGAGCGCAGAGGCCACGCACACGTCCAACCTTGCGACCGATTCGTTCAAACTGGTCATACCCGTGCACGGGGCGAACGCCAACCTCGGCTACGCCACGGCTTTATGGGCGGCCATACAGGTCTGGGGAGCGCCAGCGGCAGCCCCGACCCCAACAGCGCCGTGGGTAATGGACGAAGGTGCGGTCCAGAAGCGTATTGTTGACATCGGCTCCAACGCTATTTCGTTCGTTTTTGCCGGTATAGGTGCAACTTATGGTAATGGATGGGCCGTCACATGGGCTTGCCCATAAAAAGAATCGCAATGAGAAATTTGTTGATTTTGGTGCTGTTGATCTGCTCGGCGGTTGCCTTCGGGCAGTCGAACGAGTTGGTTGGGACGTTCTCGGTAGTCTCGGCCACCGGGAGCGACCCCAGCCCAATCGTGACGGGCAACTTCAACAGCACCGTAGGCTTTCTGCCGTCTGCGGTCGATACCGGCGACATATTGCTGGTCAGGCAGGTGTACGCCGGGAACCATCGGCGCAAGCTATATCGGATAACCGGTATTTTGCCAGGAAGCAACTCTCCGCTTGTTTTGACACTTTCCTTGATGTCCGGCACCACCGGCGGGCCGTTCCCTCCCGGAACGCATGAAATTCTCCGGCGGACGGCGAAAGGGGCGCTTTTGGACGTCCCAAATACCTCACAGGAACTTGAATCCTACACTTACAACTACAACACACAGCATTTCGAGGATGCGGACGTGGACACCACCTACGTTAGGAACGACAGCACGTTTGTCGCCCTGAACGACGGGACGGAGTATTTTACCGGCAAGGGCACGGCAGGGGCAATAACAAGTTTTCAGGTAGGGGACAGTGTTTACATTGTGTACAACCCCGACACCATTTTCACCGGCGTAGCCTACAACAATGCCGGGATAGATACGATTTACCTTTCCGGCGGGAGCTATTATATGGTCACGACCGAAAACGACACCTTTCTGATAGGCGAAGCGGCACAGGTCACGTTGAACGGCGCGCACCCGGTGAACCCGCCGACGTACCTGATGCACGTGGACACGCTCGGCGTGGATACCGTTTATTTCGACAACGGTGGCGTCTGGGTGAGGTTCAACGTCGGTGGGTCGAGTATTGGTGCCGCCCTTTTTTATACGCTGAACGCCAACCATACGCTTTTCCACCCGTCCGGCATACCTCCGATGGGGTCTTTGGTGTTGAACAACTTCCTTGGGTGCTTTGAGCGGAAGACCAGCCCCACTGTGTACTCCACCATCACCTTGCCGAACGGCAGGAACGTGGATGCTTTTCATAGGCACGACCAGAACGATTCGTTGTCCTTGTGGGACATGCGAAAGTACACAAAAACATTGCTCGGCATACTTGGCACTATCGGTCGGGTGAACACTCCTTTGCAGTTTTTTTCGTCGTTGGAAGGCGTGACGGTAGTTGTCGAAGTGGTAAATGGCACATCGTCTCCCGTGCAGATTGCATGGGATACTGTCTATACCGATGTGAACAACAATTGGCTTGATACTACGACACTTGCCGGGGATGCAAGGATAATCTACGAATTCCTGGTAAAACTGGACGACGTGGTGGAATACGGGAACAAATTCATCCAGGTCTCGGACAGGCCGGGGGGCGGGACGACATACGTGTTCCAGGACAGCGCCAACGGCCTTGACCTGAACGAATCGGCGGGGACGGTGACTGTGGCCCCTGACGTTACGGAGCTTGTCTATGCCGCAGTGGTCGGCGCAGACAGTTTGATGATGTGGGATGCCTCTGCCAACCTCCACCGAAGGACATCCGTGGCGGACGTAGTTGCATTGGCGGCGGCAGGGACAGTGACGGTGACAGACCAGGCGAACGGCCTCGACATCACCCTGACCGGCTCGGACATCACCATCGCCCCGGACATCACGGAGTTGGCCAACACGGTCGTGGCCTCAACGGACAGCGTGATGGTATGGGACAGCGACATCAACCAGCACCGGAGGGTGTCGGCAGGCAGCATAGCGGCCTTGTTCACCGGGGGGCTGACGGGGGTGACTGACCAAGTGAACGGCCTGGACATCACAACTTCCGGCAACAACGTGCTCATCGCCCCGGACTTCGAGGAAGTGCCGGTGGCAAGCGCCTACAACAGCCTCGACAAGATACTGGTGCGCCGGTTCGCTTCCGGCACTTACGAAGCGTACACCTGGTCCGGGCTGTCGGGAGGCTACGTGGACTTGATTTCAAATCAATTGTCCATCGCCGGGGTAAAAGGCTTTGCCACCGGGCTTCAATGGGGCACCGGCACCATGCCGACCGGCGTTCCGTTCGGTTCCGCCAACCAGACCGCGTTCGGCTTGAAGGGCGGGGTCGCGGCGTTCCTGTCGGAATCTGTTTGGCAGGACTATGGCGGGCTGATAATCGAGAACAACTGGAATTCCGGCACCGGGTTTCAGACGACAAGGATGATAGCGACCGGAAACGATTCCGGGCAGGACGGGAGTTATTTTGAAATCTGGACAAGGCCGAACGGGGCGGGTGTAAACACGGTAAAGAACGTGAGGTTTGCCTCCGATGGCGCAAACACTATCGCTTATTTCGGAACGTCCAATGGAGCGGGGGCCGGCGTCGTCAACGTCCCCGTCGGCGGGATAGGATGGGACGGGGGCGGGGCGAACTATCGACTGTCGCCGGTCACTGCCGGTGGCCTGCAAATGTACGAGAACGGCAACGTCAACACGGAGTTGTTGGTCGGCCAGAACGATTGGGTGAGCGGTTCCGACAGCCTTTTGAAGAACACGATTGTGCCCATAACCCTGACGCAGGCCCAAATAAGGGCGTTCAAGGCGTACACCTACAAGCTGAACAGGAGCGACAGCACCCAGATAGGGGTGATAGCCAACCAGTTCAGGGCGGATTTCCCGGAAGCCCTGGGGAACCAATATGCCGATACGTTGTCCATTTATTATTCGTCGGTTGCAGCGCTGGCTTTGGGGGCCACTGCAAACTTGCAAGTACAGATAGACTCGTTGGTAACGGGCAAGGCCATGAGTACCGTGGCAGCGGCAAACGACCTGACGCTTTCGGCAACACGGACGTCGTTCATCATTTCCGGCAATACGCAGATAAACGCCATTACGACGTCCGGCAGGCGGGCCGGAGCGGAAATAACGTTGATTTTTACGGGCACCCCAACCGTAAAGCACAACACGGTCGGGGCCGGGGGCACTGCACCGTTCAGGTTGTCCGGGAGCGTTGACCTGGTTGCGGCGGCGAACACTGTGCTGACGGTAATATACGACGGGACATCCTTTCAGGAAAAATCCCGGAAAATCCCATAGCAAAAATAAAATGAACATGAAAAAGATATTTCCAATACTTTGTTTTGCTTTTTTGGCATTGTCCGCTTTCGCACAGCCTGGCGGAGTGACCATTACGAGCACTGCCACACAGGTAATCGTCACGACGCCCGTTAGCAGCAAGTCCATGCCCATCTGCGACTTCAACTGGGCGATAACCAGCGGCGGGGGGGCAGGGGTGGCGGACGACAACCTGCGTATATGGCAAACAGATTCCCGGGATCCCATCCCATCGGGTCAACTGCGGTTCTTCACCATCGACGGGGTGACGGACAACGCCTTGAAGGACGAGGCATTGGGGGACATCACGTCCCAGTGCAATCCTGGGGCGCTCAATGCCGCACAAATCCCACTTTCCCCCGCGATCGATTTTGGCGGTGTTCCAACCGATACGGTGCAGGAGGCATTGGAGGCAATTGATGCGAGGCTGGACAGCGCTTTCTTGCAAAACAACGGGCGAGTTTTGTACGTGTCAAAATCCGGGTGGCAGGGAACGGGTACAGAAATTGTTGGAAACCCAAAATTTCCTTGGCGTGACCCCTGGGCAGCAAAGGCTGTTGCAGTCTCCGGCGATTTAATAAAAATCCTTCCCGATACCTATACAATGGGGCATGTTGGCAGTGGGGCCGATAAAGAAGGAGCAACCACTGATAGAGTCGGCCAAAGCCTTTTTAAAAATGGTATCACTTATTACGCATATCCAAACGTTGTTATTGAAAACATCGCAAATGTTGAAATGCAGGTGTTTTACGATACGTTGGGTGGAACTTGCAGATTTCTGGGCAAAGCCACTATTAAGCATGTGGGCATAATTGATGGACTTATAGACGTTGACGACGACCTGACCGAACTGACACTGGAATGCGAGAATTTTATAATTGGGGACGGAACAAATTGGATTAACGCTGAAGTAGTAATTCAGCGGCACAAAAGCGTGAAAATAAAAGCGAGAAAACTTGATATAAATAACGCCATTTTCCTGGCAAACTATGGGATTATCACCAATTGTAGCTACGGAGAAACACAGTTGGATATTGACGAAATATACAGCATCAACACAGATGCAATCTGGACTACCAACAATATTTGCAACAAGGTCATCACCAGAAATGTCAAGAATTTCTATTTGGAGCAGGAATTTACCTCATTAGGGCTTGGTAGTGCTGGTTTAAAGCGATGTGAAGTAACTTGGAACATTGGGACATTAATAGCAAAAATTGACCCCGGTGGTTCGGCCCAATCCGGCCTATTCACTCATAGTTCAAGGAATGTTGATAGTTCTGTTGTGAATGTCAACATAGGAGTTTTTACAACCGAAATGGAACTGTTTCAATCTTCTTCGGAAACCCAACAAGACACCGCTTATGTGCTTAACATGAATCTTGGTACGGTATATTACAAAGGGGCATACGCCAACCCATTCAATTTTTTGTCTATCAGTGGGCAAGTCAATTTCAATGCGACGGTACACGACTTGTCGGTGCACACGGGTTTGTTCACGGCAAATTCAACAGTGGACGATTTAAACCTTTCTGGCTACATAAAAACAGACGATGAAGCCTTGAATATATCTGGAAATGGAGTAACATTGAACAATCTGACAATTAGAAACGCAGGCTTGGTTGCCCCGGTTATTTCAGCGGCAGCACAGACTATTGGTTGTCAAAATGTATTTGCAAATTCTACCGTGGTAGATGCAGATGTGACCGAAGCAATCCAACCCATCACCCGTAACTCAAACGTAAAATAATAATGAAAAACATAAAATATCTCATGCCCATCATTCTTGTAGCTGCAATGATTGTGCTGTTCAGCACGGTTTTGCCAGCGCAGGGGTTTCCGACAACCAATCCCAGTGCATTGCCAGCCGGGAGTTTTTTCGTTGTTCAGCAGATTGGGGCAAATTCGACAGGGGTGAGGGTTGACAGTTTGGCGACAAAAGCAGGATTGGGCGCTTACCTCCCCCTCGCCGGGGGCACCATGACAGGCAACATCCTTATGACCTCCAACTCGATAATAGGCGGCAGTACGACCACCAGCGACCTCAACCTGCAAACCACCAGCGGGGTTGGAACAACGGGGGCAGACATGCACTTTTTGGTAGGGAATAATGGAGCGACGGAGGCGATGACTATACTCAACTCCGGCAACGTGGGCATCGGGACGACGTTGCCAACAACTAAATTAGAAATTGTTGGAGACTTTAAACAAACCTACACTAATACTACCGCTGACCCTGGGGATGTAAGAGCTATGTATGTTCTGCCTTCTTTTTCAGGAAATATAACAGACACAAACTCTCCCTCCCTCTACGGAAGCGAACTCTCCAGTACATTTACTAATACAATAAGTGGCAATAATGGTGAGTTGACAATGTACGGGCAACGCATGGCAACTACATTTAGTCCTGTAATAACTGGTACTACTGTATCGGCGGTTGGTTACGGTGCGAGATATACTAACATTTGGGGCGGAGGTACAGTAGGGGCAACAACCGCTGCGATAATATATGGATTAAATATAGTTGTTTCTGGTAATATGGGGACTACTGGAACTCAAGCTGACAAGGTAGGAGCGTCATTTAGTGCTCAAAGCACAGGCAACAACAATTACGGTATTCAGGTAACTGCTGCCAGTGCAACCAATAATCGAGGAATAAACATTATAGGGCCAACGTTGGCAGCAACAAACTATGCAATATACTCATCAGCTACCGCACAGTCATATTTTGCAGGTAACGTCGGCATCGGCACCACAGCCCCTTCTTCCAAACTCGATATCCTCGGCACGACTCAAACAGGGTCAGACACTACGGGAGCATTTCTCTCTACTCAAACAAGCAACGCCACATCAGGCACACTTGCTCAAGATGCTATTGTCGGAACCTTTGCCGCAGGTGCAGGCTCTGCTTCTTACCGCCCTCTCTCTATCGCCTACACCATCAACAACTCTGGTGCTCAATCAGGAACAGCTACAGGTATCTTCCTCAACGCTACAGAAACAGCCCTCAACTCCATGACGCATAATCTGATGGACTTGCAGGTGGGGGGAGTGAGTAAGTTTAGGGTGACAAATACTGGTGCAACCACCATATTAACTTCAATAGATGTAAATGCTGGAAATCTAACAGTAAGTGGAGGATATGTTCAAACAACATCGACTGGTAAATTCAATTGGGCTAGTAGAGCAAGAATAAGTAGTCCAGCTACCAATACAATACTACTAACTGATAGCTCAGAGGCAGACTTCTCCCGCCTTCAATTCGGAGGGACTACGAGTAGTTTCCCTGCGATTAAGCGTGACGGTGCTTTTTTAAGGTTTATGGTTGCTGATACGAGCGCCCTAACGCCTGTGTTCGCATTGGGCAGGGCGTATGATGCTACAAGTTGGAATGGCTCGGCAAGGTTGGTGGATGAAAATTCAGTGAGGGACAAAATCGAGGCATTGTTTTCATCCCTTTCTTCTGCCGTTGCCGTTGGAAGTGCATTGTCGATGACAACTTCAACCCCCCTGAACATAGACACGCTGGTACTTACGACAGGGAAATGGCTGGTTTCCGGCAACGTGAATTTCAGTGAATCGGCAGCAACGACAACTGCCCATAGCGCTGGAATCACCATAATATCGGCAACCATCCCTACGGACGGGACACAATGCTACTCAAATGCACAGAGCATTATTTTGACAGGGATTGACGGGATTACGGTTCCGCCGCAAATAGTGACGATAAGTGGAACAACCAACATTTATTTGGTAGGCAGCGTAACATTTTCCGCTGGCACTGTTGCCGGGTTTGGTTCAATATCGGCCTGGAAAATTTAAAAAGTATGAAGTATTTATTCTTAATCGCATTTTTATTGGCATCGACTTTCTGTCTTGCCCAGACCTCCTTCGACGTGAAGGAAGTGGAAGGGAAAACGATAGTGGTGCAAAACACAACCTCGGAGGTGGCAATCACCTCTGCCGAAATCGACAAACAGATAACCGAGCTTGACAAACAAATCAAGCTGCTTACCGAGCAGAAAAATGTTTTCCTTGACCTGTACCGAAAGGTGAGGGCCATCGAAGAAAAAAACAAACCAGGGCCTTCCAAAGAGGCTCCCAAAAATTAGGACATGAAATACCTTGTTTTCATATTGTTCCCCCTTTTATGCCAGGCACAGGACGTTAAACTGCATTTGCCGGAACCCAGGCCATTTAAATTGACTTGGGTGGATTATGCGTCCTTTGGCCTTTTTGCGGCAACAGGGGTAGCGGACGGGGCAAGGGAGGCATTTAACGCAGACCCGAACGTATTTGTCGAACATGGGATGGACGGCAAATATTGGAGGCCGAACGGATGGGAGAACAACTATCCCGGCGGGGACTACAACGAAGGCGAGAAACCCATCAGGCCGGAATTTTTGAACGGGTTCAGGGATGCAAACCACGGATTGAAAGACATTTCTGTTTTGACCTATGGCACTGCCTGTTTCGCAATCGGGTTGAACGAAGGGTTAAGGATTGGGAAAGGGAAGGGCAAATGGTGGCACCCGGTAGTCAAGGGCGCAATCGGGCAAGTGTTCCGTATCACGGCAGAAAATATTGCCTATTGGCAATTAAGACATTGAATAATTTTTCAAAACACAGCATCAAAAATGAAAAAAATCATTCTTCTATTTTCGCTTCTCGTCACGTTCCTCGTGACCACGGACGCCCAGCACGTCTCCACGGACAAGCTGATGAAAACTGTCTCCGTTGTGAGGAGCGCCCAGAAAGACCTTGACAACCGCCTTGACAGCCTTGAGGCAAGGCTGGACCTGAACGAAACCATCGACACCATTCAGTCCCTTGTGGCCGAAGGTGTTCCCATCGTAAAAAAACGGGTGGAAAGCAAGGACGACCTGACGATACTGTTGGGCTTCTTGCTGGGGGCCATCACCTTTCTGCTCAACAACCTTGTCTATAAAATCAAGGGCGTGGAAGAATGGGTAAGCAAGAAGTTCAATAAATCAGCCGTCACTATTGCCCTCGGTGTTGTTGCCACTGCAACAGCGGCCATCATTACCTACTTCACCAGCGAACTGTCGTGGGCCACGGTCGCAGTTTGGTTGGTTTCGGCATGGGGGACGCACTTTGGGGCGTTTGTGGTTGGTGTACAGAAGCCAAAAGCGGCATAAATGGCGGCAATTTGTTTCGCCGGCCTCGGTGTTCAGGGACGAACCGGAAACCAGTTGTGGCAATATGCCTCGATGCTCGGTATTTCGGACAGGATGGGCGTGAAGCTCAACCTCCCGCCGTGGCGGTACGCAAAATATTTCAAGGGAAAATTCCCGGAAGGCCCGCAGCGGGGGGCGATAATCCCTGAACCTGCGTTCCACTATTGCCCCGGTTTCGTTCCGAACGACGGAAAGGACTACGGGGTTTCCGGGAACCTTCAATCGGAGAAGTATTTCGGGCACATCAAAGATTATGTTAAGCAGCAATTGGAATGGGAGCCGGGGTTTTTGGCCAGCGTGTTGGCGAAGAACAAGCACCTCCTCGACAAAAACACCATAGCCGTCCACATCAGGCGGGGAGACTATGTTTTTAACATTAACTACGTCAACCTCCCGCCCACCTACTACATACTCGCCTTGGCCGAACATTTCCCGGATTGGAAACAAAGGAAGCTGCTGTTCTTCTCCGACGACCCCGCTTATTGTCGGATACACTTTGGGTGCCTCGAAAACGCCTTTTTCAGTGAAGGCAATTCGGACATCGAAGACATCTGTTTGATGTCGCAGTGCAAGGATTTCCTGATAGCCAACAGCAGTTTTAGTTTTTGGGGTGCTTGGTTAGGCGAAAAAGAGGGGACGAAGGTGGTCTATCCTGTCAGGCAGTTCGCAGGCCCGTTGCTGGCCGTCAGCGATACCAAGGACCTCTATCCCGACAGGTGGACGGCCTTCGACCATCTCGGTAAGAGGATACCGCTCAGGGACATGACTTTCACCATCCCGGTCAGTTACGACCACCCGGACAGGAAGCAAAACCTCGACCTGACGGTTTGCATGTTGCAGCGGGATTTCGACACGAACATATCGGTCATGGAGCAGGGCGGGGGACGTTTTTCGTACATGGCCCAATGGTGCCGGTACAGCAAGTTTACCGGCCATGTGTTCCATAGGACGAAGATGTTGAATTTGATGGCGAAGGAAGCGGACACCCCGTATGTCGCCAACTACGACTGCGATGTGCTGTTCCCACCAATGCAGGTGTTGCTGGCCGTGGAGAAGCTCAGGGCAGGGGTGGACGCGGTTTCCCCGTTCGCTGGCTGGTTTGCCGGGGTGTCGAGGGTGCCTTGGTTCAAAATATTGGAGAAACACCTGGACGTTGGGATATTCGGGGCCACCAAGTTCAGGGGGAAGGGCATCAACCCCGGCTCCGACGATGCCCTCGGTGGAGCCATTTTTGTAAACAAGGAATCGTTTTTCGGGGCCGGTGGGGAGAACGAGCACTATATTTCGTGGGGCAACGAGGACAACGAGCGCTGGTGGAGGTTCGGTAAACTGGGGCTGAAAATAGAGCGGATCATTGGCTTCCTGTACCATATCGACCATTTCAAGGGAATGAACTCCGGCAGGGACCACCCGAACCATGCAGGGAACGCGAAAGAGTGGAACAAAATAAGCCAAATGGACAAAAATCAATTGACGGAATACATCAAAACATGGCCGAAGTAACGAACAAATTGTTGGACTTTGCCGATTTCAGGAAGTACAGCGATATTTTCATCGAAACCGGCACATATTCAGGGGAGAGGGTCAAAGCAGCCTTGGACGCAGGGTTCGGGCGGATAAAGAGCGTGGAATACCTGCCGGAATATTACGAGAGGTGCGTGGCCTGTTGCGGCAATTTGCCTGGGGTAGAATTGTTCCTTGGGAAATCGACCGACCGTTTGCCAGAAATGCTCGAAGACGTAAACGGGCCTGCTGTTTTTTGGCTCGATGCCCATCCCTGTGGAAAGGGGACAGGGGGATATGACGACCTGATGGAGAAAGGCGAAAACTCGGAATTTTCACAGGAGAATGTCCTGGCAAAGGAGATCGAAATAATCCTTGGCCACAGGAACGACCATGTGATACTGATAGACGACCAGTACGGGAGCAACGCCAACAACGAGCGGTACATCGGGACAATCCTGAAAGCCAATCCGGGCTACAAATTCTTCTTTTGCGACGAGCAGGCAGGGGCGATACTCCACAAGGGCAAATCGCTTGCCTGCGTACCAACCAACACAATGACGAAAACAGGCACATGGACGAAAGAAGAAGCAGCGGTGCCTGGCCAGCACAGCTTTTCATACCGTTTGGCCGAATGGATTGCGGGGTATTTGCCGAAAAACGAGTCCGTTTATGACCTCGGCTGCGGCCTTGGCACCTATTCCAAATACTTCAGGGACATCGGGTTCCTGGATGTCCATGCGGTAGAAGGGGAGGATTTGGGCGACCTGTTTGAGACGCCTGTTGAGGTCCATGACCTCACCGAACCGTTCGACCTCCCTGGTGGGCACGAGAACGCTATCTGTCTCGAAGTCATGGAGCATATTCCCGCAGAATTTACCGATATTGCCCTTGAAAATATCGTAAAACATGCCAAAAAAAGACTTATATTGTCGTGGGCCATTCCGGGGCAAGGAGGGCATGGGCACGTGAACTGTCGTTCAAACCTTTGGGTGATGGACAAAATACACGGATTGGGCTACGATTTGATGGCCGGGGACTCGGAAGCGGCAAGGTCTGTCGTCGGCGGGGTCTGTCACTGGTTCAATGACACCGTGATGGTGTTCAAAAAAAGACAAGAATGAAGTGCGCCGTAATTATCTACCATAAAAACATCCTGAACATCTATCCTAAGCAGTGGGTGGACGAAGCCATTGCTTCCATCAAGGGGCAAGCGTTCAACGAATTTTCGGTAATCGAACTTAATTACGGAGACGGAAAGGACAGGTTCACGGACGGGGCGTTCATCCACAAGGAACTGGACGATTACGTGGATGCCATGAATTTCCTTGTCGGCTACGCCTTCGGCAACGGGTATGACGTAGTGTTCAACACCAACCTCGACGACATCAGCCATCCGCAGCGGTTTGAAAAAGAGTTGGCCAAAATAGAGCAGGGCTATCAATTGGTGTCCTGCAATTTCAGGTATTTTGGGATAGACCACCGGGACATGGACATGGCCGGACAAGGGGACATCGGGGCCAATCTGAAGAAAGGGCACAACGTTATTTGCCATCCGGCAACGGCCATGCACCGTTCGTTCTGGGACGACGACCTGCATTACCGGAACCTGCACGGGTACGAAGACCTCGACCTGTGGCAGCGGGCATACGAAAAAGGGAAGAAGTTCTTTGTCCTGCCGGACTACCTGTTGAATTACCGGAGGCATGACGGGCAGGTTTCGGAGAAATTGAGCCACATCAGCGTTGACTTGCTGATAATCGCCACCAACAAGTATGTCGGCTTTTTGCCCGACCTACTGGCCTCTGCCGAGGTGTTTTTTATGAAGGGGAACAAGGTGAGGTATTGCGTGTTCACCGACAGGCCGGGGGAAGTGATTGCCCTGGCGAAGGGCAAGAGTTACGAGAAAAGGGTAGTGCCGTTGTTGATAGGGCACCTGCCCTGGCCGGGCGCGACGCTGAACCGTTATCATTTCTTCCACAGGTACAAAGAAAAACTCACCGGCGATTACCTGTTCTACATAGATGCCGATACCCGGTTCGTTGATTACGTGGGCAACGAAATACTGTCCGATCTGGTGGCGGTGCAGCATTGCGGGTTCGTCAACGAACGTGGCACCTACGAGACAAGGGAGGGGTCGTCGGCGTACATTCCCCCGGACAAGGGCACGATGTACTACGGGGGTGGGTTCCAGGGCGGCAAAAGGGAGGTGTTCATGGCAGCCATCAAAACGATGATGTCCCGGATAGACGCGGACACCGTGAACGGCATCACTGCCATCTGGCACGATGAAAGCCACTGGAACAAGCTGCTGGCCGACAGCCCGCCCACGAAAACATTGCCGCCTGACTACCATTTCCCGGAAAACCACGAACACGTTTTTGGGAAGTGGAAGGAGCAGGGGGTCTCTTATTCCCCGAAAATACTGCTCCTGGAAAAAAACCACGAAGAAATAAGGGAATGACATGGATATTTGTTACATTCTCGGCACCGGCAGCAAGCATGACAACAAGGAGCTCAGGTTCTCGCTCCGGGGCATCGAAAAATGCCTGACGTTCGACCGGGTGTTCATCATCGGCTCCGACCCTGGATTCCTGTCAGATGAAGTCATTTATGTCCCGAACCATCCAGAGCAAAGGCCCGACAACAAAGCGTGGGCCATCAAAGAGCAACTCCTGAAGGTCTGCGGAACCGACATCTCCGACGACTTCATCAGCCTCAACGACGATTATTTCTTTCTCAAGCCAATCACGGATTTCCCCTATTTCTACAAGGGGGACTTGACGGAATCATTGGAAGTGTACGTGACCGGGGACTACTACCGGCATATCCTGGCGACCGAACAGTGGTTGCTGAAGCAAAAACTCCCTGTCAAGCATTTCGACGGCCACTGGCCGATGATTTACAACAAGCACAAGCTGAAGGGGGTCATTGCCGGGTTCGACTGGAAATCGGTCCCCTATTGCCCGGAAATGAGGTCGTTGTACTGCAACACCTTGGGCATTGTCGGCGAGTACCGGCAGGATGTGAAAGCGTTGAAAAAAGAGAATTGGGAAACATTTTGTGTTAATAAAGAAATGTTTTCGGTGAACGACGAGGCAATAGATAGGAAGTTCTTGGATTTTTGTTTAGTTTTGTGGCCGAACAAGAGTAGATTTGAAAAATGACAATAGCCGAGACTCAAAGATTGTTTCTGCTCGTCGCAGATAAAGATAAAAATGGATTCTGGACGAGGGAAAATATTGACGACTTCCTGCATGTCAGTCAAATAGGCTACTTTTCCATGCTCATCGGAGACTTCCGCAAGCACCAGCCGGGCCGACCAGTCCCCCCGGTGTCCGGCGGCCAGAATTCCCGGACAAACGAAGAACTCAACCCTTTCAAAGTAAAAATCAATTTTTTCACGCAGCCCTACGACGCAATTACCGCCCCCTATGGGGTGACGGACGGGGAATTGGCCATGCCGCTGGACTACGAGCACATGGATTCCATCATTGTTTTGGCAGTGCAAGGCACCAGTGTCCGGGAGCGTCCGGCAACAGAACTCGACGGAGAGGAGTGGGCGGAGCGGGCCGACAGTGATTTCATCGTCCCGTCGAAGCTGTACCCTTTCTACCGTTACAACGGCAAAGGCGGGACGCTCAATTCCATTGACATCGGCCAGAAGCAAAAGCTGGAATTCCGGCCAAAAGACGTGTCCGGGCATTTGTTCTACTACCGGACACCGGCCAAGCCGAACTATTCGTACACGCTGAATACGACCACAAGGGTAGAAACCCATGACGCATCCACGTCCACCGACCTCGAATGGGGGGAAGTGGCAACAGTCAACATACTCATCAGGGCATTGCAGCTTGCCGGGGTGCCACAGGCAGACCAGGCACTTTGGGCCGCCATGAATTCCGATAAAATTTCAGAAGAATGACAACGAAATTAGTCGCATTGATTCCGTGCCGTCTGACGGCCACAAACCCTGCCCCCGCAGAACTTAGGGCCATTGCTTTTCAGGGCACTACCGCAATACAGTTGAAAACAGCCTATAAAGCCGGGCTGAAGGCGTTGAAGGCTGAAATGAAACAGTACAAATCGTTCAAAAGATTGGCGCTCCTTGAGGACAAAAGCGATTCCATCGTCGTTGACGGGGTGCTGATAGCCAATCTTTTGGACACCGAAAACCTTGAGACGAAATGACGAAAAAGGGCTTCTGCGAGACAATCCAACGGATAATGGCGGGCGGCAATGTCCGTTCGTCGTTCAATATCCATGTCAGGGACATCGAAGCCGCCGTGGGGCGGGCAGTGGCCGCTTTACTGAAGCTCGAAATAGTCAACGTCAACTTCGCCTTTGGCTCCAATATTCCGCCGTTCCAGAGTGTAGCGACCTACGAAAACATCACTGTTGCAAACACCATCACAGGCCGTTCCACCTGTACCCTACCCGCAACCCCGATGGCGCTGCCGGACCAGATGGGCGTGTGGTGGGTAAACAAGACAGGGTGCGGCGATTTCATCGTCCCGGTACAGCCGGGGATTTTGTCGATGGCCCAGGGCGTGATGCACACGGCGCTGTCGGCAATGCTCGGTAAGGACACGGAAGCGTACGAGCCGAACGGGGACAAGCTGACGTTCAACCGGACAGCGGAAGAACTTGGAGGGACGGTGGACATCAAATTGATAGTCATGGACATACTAAGTCTGGACGAATACAGCCAGCTTCCAATCCCGCAGGACATGGAGGGGCAGGTGGTGGCTATGGTCTTGAAGGAATTGCAGCAACGGCCAAAGGACGACACCAATGATTCAAACGACAAGCCATGAGCGTAGCGACTACAAAAATCGATTCATTGGTGAGGGAAATTATTTTGGAAAATAATCTTCCCCCACACAAATACATCCAACTATTGTCATTTGGTTTGTCCTGTCTCAAAGAGCTTGATTTAGACCTCACCGGCGACGTGCAGAGCGTAGAACTCCCGGTGGACGAGTTCAGCCGCATCAAACTCCCATGCGATTACGTGGACTGGGTAAGGGTCGGCACGACTTTGGGGCAATATGTGTACAATTTGGGGGAAACATCCACTTTCAACCGGAAACTGAAATTGGAAGACGGCGTGTACGTCCCCAGGGCAGATGCCGTTGACGAAATCACGACCGCCTGGTTCGATACCCAATGGTATTGGGGCGGGTTCCGGGCGGGCGGGGATTACAGGACGGACGAGTTCATGTTGGTGGAGAAAGGGACGGTCATGCAGTTGGACAACAGCTATGTCGTGGGGGACACCATTACGCTCGACTACATCTACTTCGACAAAGCAAATGCCAGTACCGAAATCCACAAATACGCCGAATCGACCATCAAGGCTTGGATGGAATGGAAGTACATCAGTCATTTGCCGAGGGCCAACCCCTACGACAAAAGCCAGGCAAAGGAGAACTATTTCCAGCAAATAGCGCTGTTGCAGGCGAGGAAGAACAACCTGAGCTATGAGGGGCTGATGAGGGCGAAGGCGAGGGCTTTCAAAATACTTTGACATGTACCGGCTCTGGCTCGACGACCAACGTGACCCGCCGAACGAAGGCCCCAACCCCAAAGGGACAAGAGGGGCAAGCTGGAACGTGGTGAGGAGTTTCGCAGAGTTCAAGAATATTGTTTTGACATCTGGTGTCCCGGCAATCGTTTCTTTCGATTACGACTTGACGGACGACTGGGCGGACAAGAAGACGAAGACAGGCATGGCTTGTGCGGTGTGGCTGAAAGAACACATCGTGACGAACGGATTGAGGTGCCCTGATTTTCTGGTACATTCCACCAACCCGAAAGGGGCGAAGAAAATCAGGGACATGATGGACGAGTTCAAAAACTTTTGGAAGTGATAGAGCGCAGACATTTTGCGGGCGGGATGGATCTGGATTCTGTCGTTGATATGGTCCAGGCTGGCGACTGTTTCGTTGCCCAAAATTGTCGTGTCGGAAAGGATTCGCAAGGCCGCAGGGGGGCAGTGAAGCCGGTGGCCGGCACCACACTCCGCCATGTGGATTCCGCTGCCGGGACGAAGCTGACAATAGGCAGCATCACGGATGAAGTCAAGTCCAGAATCTACCGTTTCAACCAGAACTCGCTTGGTACCCATAAAATCATAGCTTTTGACCGGAAAACGAACACTGCCTTCACTGTCTTGCAGGAATCGAACGTAACGGGAGGGCTTGGCTTCAGTGCCAATTTCCCCATCCATAGCGCTGCACTGATAGGGGATTATTTATATTTTACCGACAACCTCAACAACCCCCGGCGCATCAACGTCGAACGGGGCATCAAAACAAACCATTCCTCGTACACGTCCCCGGACGGAACGGTGCCTGTGGCATACGATACTCCGCTGGCGCAGTGGGACATTTCCGATGCCCGCCGGGTGCCGACCTATCCGCTGAAGGTCAGGAAGCTTTGGAGCGTTGACGAAGCGGACATCCCCGACCGGCCAAAGGGCGAGAACCGGACAGCCTACAAGTCATTCCAGTTCACTTACAGATATGTATATTCGACCAGTGAATACTCCACTGTCACTGCCTACTCCCAGATGGTGCCCCCTACCGCCAGCTTCTACCGTCCAGGGGCATCCGAGCCGAACGGGGTGTTCGACTACGACACTATCCGGGTCGAACTCAGCAAGCACGAACCGATAGGGGCGGAGGTGGACAAAATAGAAATCCTTGTCAGGCAAAGCAATATCGGCCCTTGGAGCATTATCAAAACTTTTGACCGAAGGCTGGACGAAGCCTTGTTCAATGGCCACAATACCTATGGGGATGCTGACGGGCTTGGCTTTTACTTCTTCAACGACATTGCCGGTATCCCGGTGGCCGATGTGGAAGCATACCTGCCGTTTTCGGACAACCCTTTGTTGGCGAACTCCATTGAGATTGCCCAGAACCGTTTGTTCTACGGCAACGTCCTGAAAGGATATGATTATTGGAGCGAATCGGCATTGGCGGTATCCATCGAGCCACTTGACTACATTGGGCCTGTGCCCCCGGCTTTTTGGATGATTTGGGGGACTTACTACCTGATAGAATGGACCGGCGGCAGCTTACCGGAGGTCGTGGTACTTTATGTCAGCGATGCCTTTGGGCCAGCGGCAGGCTGGTACGAAACCCCTTACACATCGGTACAGTTCAATTCAGGTTCGTTGGACATGAACCCGTTTGGCCCGTTTGTCCGTTATCCCATTATTGATTCCGAAGTACCGCCGTTGGAATTGATACAGTTCCTCAATCCTACCAGTCAGGTGTTCACGGTCACGGAATACATATTGGGTGGGCAGGTAGTGTTTTTGCCCAACATGGACAGGTTCGTGAACGTGGCAAAAACGTTCAAGGACGGGATTACCTACAAGATACAGGTCACTTTTTATGATTTTTCCCACCGGAACGCAGGCATAACCCATACGCCTATTGAAATAAAAACGGTCCAGCCATCCTACGCCCAATTGTCCCACGTCAGGAACATCCGGTGGAGCCTGACTCAAAACCCCGGTTTCATCCCCATCTGGGCGCACAGCTACGAAATAAGCCGGTCGATAGCGGACGAGCCTTTCATTGACGGGTACACGGACAATGTGGACTACGGGCAACGGGAGGAAGATGGCACCTACACGTTCCCGGCACCTATCTTCCAACATGTCATCGGGATTGACATCAGTGTATTGCTTGGGCTTGGGCTTGGGTACACCTTCTCGGACGGGGACGTGGTTTTCCTCGCTGATGAAACAGGTGCGAACACTTACAGCCTACGGATAATCGGGACGCAGGGGGACAGGATAATCGTCGAATGGACGGATATTGGCGACCCTATCGGGGTAAAATTCTATTTTGAGATAAAAACCCCGAACAACAGCGAAGAAACACATTTCGAGGTGGGTCGGGGGTACAGGATAAATAACCCAGGCACAGCAACAAGGAGTTTTTCCCAGACAAGCGGGACATTGCACGGCGATACTTATTTCGGGGAGCAAGTATTTGATTCCCAAAGGCGGCTGGTCCAGCGGATGAACCCAAACAGCAAAGTTTGGCAAAATTGGCCACAGGACTATGGGAGGCCAACGCCGCTGATTTATTCCAAGCAGCGCCGGTACGAAACCGACATCCCGTGGACAGGGACTTATTTCCCCGGCACCGAAACCAACCAATTGAACATGGCGCTCTCCGGCGACACCCGGACCATAGACAGCGCCATTGGTGCCATCCAGATATTGAGGTTGATGTCGAGGACGCAGGGGCAGGGGACCATAATGCTGGCCATTGGGCAAATAGAGTCCGTCAGTATCTACATCGGAAGAAAAGAATTTTTCGATACAGGGAGCAATCCTTCGGTGATAAGCACGGAGGACGTGATAGGTTCATGGAACGTGTTGCTTGGTGGCAATGGTACAATGAACCCGGAATCGTTTTCGGAAAACAATGGCAATGGCTACTGGTTCTCGGCCATCAGTTCGGCTTGGGTGCGCTACTCAAAAGCCGGGGTGGAACCGATTTCCGACTACAAGTTCTCCGTTTTTGCCGCTTGGCTGGCCAATCTTGTGCTGACGAACGTCAACGACGTGCCCGGCATTTCGGCCATCAAACTGCCAGGCGGGTTCGACGACTTCCATAAAGAGTACGTCTGTACCATCCCTTCCATCGGGACATGGCCGGTGGTCTATCAGGTCATGGACGTGGAGGAGGACGTGACGATGAACAAGACCAGCTACTCGAACCCCACTGCCCCGCTGGTCATCGGGGAAATCTACAAGTTCCGGTTCTCAAGCTCTGCTTCCGTCACCGTGAACATCACCGTCACCGACCTGTTCTTCGGCGTGAAGACGTTCACGAGGACAGGGGCGGCAACGCACGAGTTCCAGTTCGTCGCCCATGCCACGGGGACGTACACGATAGCCATTGTCACCACCCCGCCACTGAACACCATCGTCAACGACTACTCGCTGACAAAACAGCGCATCAACCCATACGTAGGCATCGACAACTACCCAAAGACAGTGGTGTTCGATGAAGAGAATAACCGTTGGGGCCACTTCAAGAACATGGTGCCCGAATGGTGGGGCAGGGTGGGGCACAAGCTGTTGAGCTTCAAGGCCGGGACGCAATATTCGGTGGATTCGGCCACGGTAGGCTCGTTCCACGGGGTGCCCTACGCTGCATGGATTTCGTTTCCGTCCAATACCCCACCGAACTCCGTGAAGCGTTACCAGGCGCTTTCGATGGAAACGGACGTGGCACCGAGCTTCGCCCACCTGCGGACGGAGGAGCCGAACGTCCAGTCCACCGACCTGTTGGCCATCCATTTCACCAACAAGGAAGGGGTGGTGTCGGCGGCTTGGAGAAGGGACAGGTTGAGCCCGAACACGCCTGGAACGGTGATTGACAAGTGGGCGAGAGGTGATGAAGTCCGAGGGAGATATGGGAAAGTTTTGGTAGAGTGGCCAAAATTAACGAGATTTGTATTGCGGTTCGTAAATATCATCTTCCGGGACAGCCCCGGCTCAAAACTATAAATCATGCCATTGCCAATAGCCATGTATGCTGTGCCCGGCCTCTTGAAAGCAGGGCTTTCGGTAGCCCAACTCATAAAAGCGTCGGGAATGAACCCACGTCGTCCCACGTACGAAATCCCCGGTGCGCTCACCGAGGAAGTCGCCTCTGCCCGAATGGAGGCCAATGGCCGTATGCCCGGCATTGGGTACGCAGAAGACCGTATCAGGCAACAGAACGCCACCGCTGGCTACCGCCTCCAAAGAGGGGCCACGAACTCCAACCAGATACTCGCCGGACTGTCGGACATCCAGCGGCAATCGAACGTCGCAGAACGTGGGCTGCTTGAAAGCGAGGCAAACGACCACTACCGCCGCATCAACAACCTGCGCCAGAGCCTTCGGGCATTGGCCGGGGCACAGGACAGGAAATTCGACCTCAACGAAATGCAGCCCTATCAGGACGAGGCCAAGACGAAAGCCGCCCTGACACAAGCTGGGCTTACAAACGCCTTCGGAGGGGTCGGAGAAGCTGCTCAGGGCGTAATGGCCGGAAACTACATGAACCAGATGACCCCAGGCATGGTACCGTACCAAGGTGCCGCACCGTGGCTCGGACAGGGAGCGGGCGGGCTGAACCCAGGCTCCTGGTTCCAGGGGTTCGGGACTGGTATGCAACCGGATGGATACAACAGGAACTACTATGGCTGACCCCAAAAGCACATACAATTCCCCCAACGAACGGGGATTTGCCACCATCCTCCCCGCTGGCCCAAACTTCTTGGGCTATGCTATGCAGGTGGGGAACCAAAAATTGCGGCAAGAGCAAAAAGCAGCCGACGACCAGGCGAAAAAAGACGCTGCAAGGGAGCGTAGCATCAACCAAATCTACAACCAGCTTTCCCGGCCAAACCCGACCGACCAGTTCTATCAGCAGGATGTGACCGAGATGAAGAACAAGGGCCTGGATAGGATGGTGGAACTGGACATTTCAGGCGCAGACGCTTCCGTCATCCACCGGGAAGCGGCCCAACTGATACAAGAACTCGACGGTTATTCAAAGGCCGGTACACAGGTGGCCGGTATCATCTCCGGGCAGGTGAAGCTGCTGCGGAAGGACCCGCAATTCAAGGCGGACGAAATCGGGACCGAACTCACCGGAAAACTTGTGGACGGGGAGGGGAAAAAGATGGACCCGCAGACATTGGACACCAACGAACTGGCATGGGAGAAGGTAGTCTATGGTCAGGGTCTTGAAGGGGCGAAATTCCTGAACGCCGGGGCTGTGGCCGATGCCTTCGCCAATTTGGATACCACAAAAGCACAGAACATCAAGTGGGAATCGGAGCCGGTAGCGACCACCATTGGGGGGGTGCGCCAAATGACCAACACGGCGTACAGTCAAAAGAACAAACCCTTTCTGAAACTGTCGAGCTTCGACAACGTGGGTGGGGCGAAGTTCGAGGTGCTGTCCCCGGACGAACTCATCAAGTCGGGGGTCTATCAACTGGCGCTGAACTATCAACCCATGAGCCTGCTGATGAAATCGGAGGCCGAGAAGTCCTTTGCAGGGCGTTCCGTACCGCCCACGGACGCAGAGAGAAGTTACGAAGAAGCGAGGGCGTTGAACGTGATTTTGACCGGACAGACAGGAGGGGCGAGCTATGGGGAAAACCTTCAGGTGAAGCGGAACACGCCGCCGGGGGCAAGTGGAAGCAGGCAGACGCAAGGTGAGAAAAACGACACAGCCTATATCACCGGCCAAAACCTCTGGCAGTCCCACGTTTCCAGTTCAGACCCAAAATTGGTCAAACAAGGGCTGGACCACATAAACGTACAGCTTGGCATTTCCGAGGAAGCGAGGACATTGGTGACAGAGGCGGTCGGAGCAGACCCAGACTGGGAATTCGAGAAAATAGCAGCACTCGGTGCCAACGACGTTTCCGCCCTTCCGCCCTATGCGAGGCCAAAACCAGGAATTTATGCGGTCTTTAAAAATGGGAAAAAAGCCGAATATGTGAAGATTGACCAAGAGCAGCTTGGTGGGGCGTTCGGTGCCCAAATATATGCCAAGGGATTTAAGAACACCAGCAAGAATTATTTAGAAGGACAGGTCGGTGGCTCGCAGTGGTCGAAAACTACCCCGGCAAAAACGGGTTCAAAACCGAAATGGTAAATGGAAGAAAAACTTCAAAGATTATATGAAGCCCTTTCCGCTCAATACGATATGGGCAGCCTTGACGAGTTTAAGGCGAGCCTTTCCGATCCTGAAAAACTGCAAAAGGCGTACTCCTTCGCCCAGGAAAACTTCGACGGAACTGGTTCGATTGATGAATTCAAGTCATCGCTGTTCCCGGTAAAAAAAAAATCCACTTCGGTCGATTTATCCGTTCCGTTTCCTCAAAGCTCTACTCCTTCGTCTTCTACCCTACGATCTGCCCCCACTGCGGCGGCAAAATCTGACGCTTTCGACCCGCTGAAGCCTTGGGGGGAACCTGATGCGCCATCAGCCGCCAGCGAACCGCCAAAGCAATCTGTTTTCATAAAAGAGGCTGGATACCCAAAGCAATCAGCTTTTGAGAAGAACGCAGATTCCATCTACAAACTCACCGTCACGCAGCCGGGCAATATCCCTTTCAACCCGGAAGAAGCCCCTCCTGCTCCAAAGCAATACTCGACCACAGAACGCCTGCTGTCCGACGTTACCGCCATCAACAAGGGCTTCTACGGCACTGCCGTCGGCGGCACCCTGAAGGGTGTTGGCGAATTGATGTTGCAAGGGGTGAGGTTAATGGAGCCGGATGCCAAGCCAGAAGACATGTGGTTGTGGCAGGCCGGCAACGCAATCCAAAAACAATTTGACGAAGGCGGGATATTGGAACCGGAAAACCCGGAACTGCTCGAAACCACCAGGGGGCAAATAGGGCAGGGGTTTGGACAGATGGCAGCCATGATACTGACGGCTGGCACGTCCGCAGAGGGCCAGGCGATGTCAAAAATCCCGGCAATCAAAAACGTACTGAAAGAAGGGGCAAAGCAGTTTTTCAGCCGTCCGGCCATCATGGGCATCATGCAGATGGTGGACGAAGATGCCACCAACATCCGAAACGACAAAAACTTCGTGGAATCCGTTGACCGGGACACCTACGTTAAGATACGTGTCGAGGCCGGGGACGACGGGAAGCTGGCCGGAAAGAAATACGACAAGCTGAAAGAATCGACCCCGGAAGACCTCATAGCCGAAATGCTGCCTACCACGTTCATGGCCGGTAGCACGGAGGGGTTTGTGGTCGGTGAATGGTTCAAGCGTTTCAACAAAGCCACCAACGGGCAATTCACCAAGATTTTCCTCGAAAAAGCACAGGATGTCACGGTCGGTACGTTCGAGGGGGCTGCCCAGGAAGCGTTGCAGCAATGGATGGACAATGCCACTGCCCAGGAAGTCTATGACTACACCCGCTCGACCACGGAGGGCATGGCGCAATCGGCCAAGGTCGGCGGAGGTGTCCAGTTGATTTTCGAGGTCATGTCGGCGGCTTTGGGGGTGAAGAACCGCAGCATGACCGGGAAGGACAAAGAGCTTATCGAAAAAGCACAGGAAGAAATCAAAAACCGGGAAACCCTCCTTGCCCGGAACCTCGAAACGGCAATGGTCGAAGAAACCCCGTCCGCTGATTTTGCTGAGGGTGTCCAGAAACGTATTGATGGCGAAGAAATCACCCCCGAAGAAGGACAGGCACTCATCGACGATTTCGAGGCAAAAAAAGCCGCCATAGCCAAAACCCCGGAAGGACACAAACCCAATCCAGACGTGGTGGATGCTGTCACCGAAAAGACGAAAGTGGACTTGGAAACCGAGGCCCTGAAAGAGTCCATCAAGGACAAAGACCCTGCTTTCACTGCCGATGAACAGGCCAAAATCAAGGAAAACGAACTGAAATCGGCAGAGCTTTCCGTCAAGGTATCGGAAGCTGCCGGACTTGCCCCTGACCCGAAGGCAGTAAAAGCGCTGGAACCGAAAGAGGGAGAACCAACAGAAAAAGTATCAGTAAAGGAAGGGGCGAAAGAGGAAAATGTCCCCAAAGCCTCTACCGCCGACACCGCCCTCCCCCGTTTCGGGAACATGGTCGTTGACCCGGCCACGATGGAGATGTACCCGGAAGGGAAGCCGGGCGAACGCAGGCCGATTTCCGGCAAAACGGCCAGGGAATTCGCCGACAGCAGGATAGACGAGTTCGCCGTACGGCCCGATACAGACCTCTCAGGCATGTCGGAGCAGGAAACGGCCCGGAAGATACTGGACGAAGGAAGTCCGGCACAGGCGGGCCAGTTGTGGCTTGTGGAGCCAAATTCGACGCAGGGAGAGATGTTCACGAAGGAATCGGTAATTGAGGAAGCCGTGACGAACTCCACGTTCGACAGAAGGGCGCTCGCAGGCATCCCGGATTTATCGAGTAGCTACTTCCCCAAAACAGGGGAACGGCCACATGTGTACGACCTTGGCGACTTGGCGGACGAGCTTTCCCATCCAGACGAGAATACCAATTTGGGCATAACGGAAGCGGACGTGGCCGATTACATCCGCTCAAACCCATCCAAGACAAAACCGAAGAAACCAAAACTGAACCCTGTCAAGCGACAAGCGGCCCAGAAGTTCAAAGAATTGACTGGGGTTGCCCCTACGCCGGAGTATGTCGGGAGGTTGGCGGAGAGGAGCGGTTTCCTGAAAGAGAAACAGGCAGTGGAACAGGAATTCCCGGAAGCTGCTGCGACAAAGCCAGTGCAACCGGCCAGCCAGCGGATGAAAAAAGCCCTATTGAACAGGGTAGTCGAAGACCCACTCATCGACAAGGAAATCCGTGACAGGGCAAGGGAAGGCGATTTGGAGTACGACGTACTGAGCGATGAACATGTCAATGCCGTTGCTGAATTCGAGATTTCCGAAAATTTCAAGTCGATGGATTTGCCGGACGCCCTCAGCGCTTCCGTCAAAACGGCAAAGAACTTATTGAAAGAAGCAGTGGACACGCAAGATGCCTCTGTCCGGGAAACCAACGGAGCGATGGCCACGGCCATCATACTCAAATCGGCCTTCCATTTTGCGGAAAACGGCATGATGAAGGAGGCTCAGGAAGCCTACGAATGGCTGGACTCGTACAGCCGTGGCTCTGGCAGGCAGATAGGCTCCTTGCGGGCCGCTGCAAGCCCGGAAGGGGTCGCTGGCAATGCTGCCATGAAGGTGTTCGAATCCCAGGTCCGTGAACTGTCGAAACGAGGAAAGAACGCCACACTTGAGCAGATGCTCAAAGACCTGCGGAAAGAAATCCAGGCGGCGAGGAACAAGGAAGGAATGAAAGCGGCAAAAGAAACTGCCGGTAAGACGATAAAAACCGAAGGAAAGAAAAAAGACCTGAAAGCTGAACGCAGTGACATTTTGGCGAGGATAAAGGCCAAGATGATGGACCAGTCCACTGGCTTTGCCTATGACCCTGAAAATGAGGCCAAAAAGGCGCAGGAACTCATCAACGACGTTGGATTGCTTATTCGTAATTTGGTCGAATCCGGCATCACCAAAGTACAGGAAATCTACGACAATATCGTAGAAGCGATGAAAGGCATCGGGTTCTCGGACACCGATGCCGACAGGATAGCGAAAGATGCTTTGCTGAGGACGAACGATGCACCAATGGCAACCCTCACGACGGGGAAGCAGATGGATGTCAGTATGTCGGCAAATGAACTCACTGGTGAAATAACCATCATCGACAAACAAAAGGCCGTCGATGAGGCAGTTGACCGGCATTACGCCAAGGAAGATGGACGGGCTTTGTGGGCGGAACTCGTCGAGGCCGGATTGACCAAAAAGGAGGCCCTGACCTACGAAAAAGCCCTGACCGATGCCATAAAATCAAAAGAAAAAGCAGGCATTGTCCGGGCAGTCAATGTGTTCAAAAAGAAAATCCAGGAGGAGGAAATCGAGGGGATAATGGTCCATGAGAAAAAGTGGAACGATTCTGTCGATGCCTTGGTGAACGCCTCTGCTGCCGGGCTTTTGAACGACCAGAACGTAGCGGCTGCCGTGTCCGGGTACTTCGGTTTCCAGAAAATAACGGCAGAAGACATGGCGGACATCAAGTTTTTGTCTTCGATGATAATGAATGGACTTGAATCCTATCAATCTTTTGATGCCTTTGGGAACGTACTTGGTTTTTTATCTGACTTAAACGCTACCGTAATCCCTGAAATCGGGGACATAAGGGAGCCTCGTCCGCTTGAAAAAGACAAAAAACTGGCGAGTAAGAATTTTGGTATTTTACCGCCAATGGGGAATGCAATGCCGGGAGTGCCAGGGCCTACTATCCAGAAATTGACACAGCAAAGTCCAGAACTCCTTGCCAGGGCGCAAAAAGAAATGAAGGTCAAGTTGCTCGAAATCGAAAAGCGCAACAACGGCATCATGCCCATCCTCGCAGAGGAACTGCATACCGCCATGCACCTTGGAGCGCTGGCCAATATCGGCACCTGGGCCAATGTGATTGAAGGCACCATCTCGAAACTTGCCCCGGATTTGTTCTCATTGAGCATTGCCAGCCCCGTCGCCGCTGTCAGGGCCATCCAGAAAATCAGCGAATCAAAAGCGGACAACTGGAAAATGGGATGGGGTTTGCTCAAGGATGCTTTCAAGACAAATTTCTCCCATCTTGACAACCCTAAAATCACCCATGACGGTCAGTATGTCAATGCGGCATCGTTGGTGGAAACGGCGATGGTCAGGGGCATTGCCAAGTATTCAGACATGTACGCCAGGGCATCCGGCACGGACAAAGCAAAATCCGCCGGGAAATTGGTCGGGGCCATCCTGTCGCAGGCATACCGAATAGCCATTGCCCCGAAAGCCATCGACGGGCAGCTTACCCATCCGGTATCGGAATACGTCCGTTTCATCGAAGCATGGAACAAAATGTCGCAAGGACTGAAATTCAAGGAAAGGGTAAAAATGGATTTTGCCAACAAAGTGGCGGAATACGGCAGGTTCACTCCAAAAGCATGGGAAATGGCCAAACAGCAGGCAGGGGCGGAAGTGGCTGGAATGAGATTGAGCGGCAGAAAAGTCCCGATAGGGTTCGAGGCCCGTCGGTCGAAAGAAATAATCCACCAGGATGTCCGCCGGAGCGAACTGGAAAGCGCACAAATGTTCATGGACAGGGCATCGCTCAGAGGGGAGATGACGGGTTTTGGCGGGATACTGTACGATAAATGGATAAAGACAAATCTGGTAGGCGAAAACACGGCACCTGTATTGAAGCTCATCTGGCTTGTCCCTAAAGCGGCAATAGGGCTGTTCATGCGGGTAGCCATATTCGGGGCGAACATCGTCCAGAAAACGATCCCCGGATTATCTCCTGCCGTCAACGCCCTTTCCTCGGTGGCCGTCACCGGGTCTTTCACCGGGGTGGTGGGCAGCAAGTTCGTGGGGACGGCAAGGATGCAGGAATATCCTGCGGCCAAACAGCTTGGGAATGGGTACGTGATGAAATCCGGTACCGAGAAAACGATTGACTTGGGTGCTCAGGTGATGGCCAATGCCTTGTTCTTGGGATTGTTTATGGCCATGTTCGATTTGGACAAAGACAAAGAAAAGGGTGGGTTCAAGATTTCGCTCGACCCGGACAGGTGGGTGGACATTTCCGCCGACCTCGACAAAGACCCGTTCACGAACGAAGTCGGTGGGATGACAAGATATTCGGTACGGTTCAGGAATTCGGATGGGTCGTGGGGAAAGCCACGGAAGTTCTCCCTCTGGCTCCCGTTCATGGCACCGATGTCGGTAATGGGCGGGATGCGGGACGATTTGGTATTCAGGGAAGATGAATTTAGGGAAAAATCCATTTGGGTGAGGGGCGGGGCAGCCCTGATGGACGTACTGGGCGTTTTCTCGGAAGTGTCCTTCAACGGGCTTGCCCAGACAGCCGACAGGTTCCAGAAAGCAGGTAAGGCAGCGACGAAATCCGATACCCCTGTACCGTGGCTTGACATGTTCTATCAGACCGGCCTACGACCGGCCAAGGCCATCATGCCGGGCGTTTACAAGGATTTGCTGGTCAACGAACTCGGTGCGGCCTCCGGGAAGGCGGCCAATATGCCAAAGACCTGGTACGAAAGGGCCATGAAGGACATTCCATTACTGGATTCGTTTGTCAAGCATGAACGTTACGACGAGTATGGAAACCCGGTTTACAGGGACTCGAAGGCCGGGAAAATAGTCGAACGGATTTCATTCAACTACATCGACTTCGTGATGGCCAACGAAGAAACAAGGAAGCAACCGGAATGGGTATTGACCAATAAGTTCGAGGGGCTATTGACCCCTGGGCAGTATTTCCCGGACAGAAAATTGCTGCTGCGGGAGCCGGACAAACTGAAGGATTTCATGCCACCGGCACAGTTTGTGGAGGGCAGGGCCGAGGGCAGCCCGGTGACAGAGGAGGAAAGGGACGTAATCTCCCGTGCCGTTGCCGTCCGTAAAGGGTTGATAGTCAACACGTATTACGAGGAGTTGAACGAACTCAGTAAACAGGAACTTGAGCAAATGTTGTTGGAAGTACATAACTTTGCAGCAGATATAATCAAATTCGAGATGGGTTTCTCGAAAGAAACGAAAGAGCCTAAATTCAAATTCTCCAAAAAGGAGAAAGCAGTCAAAGAAAAAATCGAAGAAAATGAACTTGAAACCGTGGATTAAAGGAACGATACTCGTCGGCATCGCACTGGCACTCGTGCTCTGGCAGCGCAGTTGCTCCAACTACAAGTCCCGCCTGGCGGACACCACCGCCCTGCTCGACAGCACCGAACTGCGGTTCGAGCAGTTCAAGACGGAATCCGGCCTGAACGCCGCCGGTGCCCGGCAACAGGCGGTCAGCTACGAAATACTGATAGCGTCGAAAAGCAGGGAAATCGAGAAGCTGAGGAAGGAACTAAGGTTCAAGCCGAAGAATATCAGGGAGTTGGTCTATGTTACGCTGGAAGGGAAGGACTCTGTGGTGCTGGTGCCCGACATAACCTACGTCAACGTCGAAAGCACCCCTGAAACCCCGATACCGTTCGTTTACGAGGACAAATGGAACTCGTTCCAGGCGTTCGTCTCCGGCGGGGAAATAGGGCTGCTGTACTCCATCACGGACTCTTTGGCCATCGTCACGACGAAAGTGCCCGGAAAGTGGTTCAAAAGGGGTTACAGCCAGGTACAGGCAATGTCTTCCAACCCGGCCATCACGATAACAGGGCTGAGTTCGACGGTCATCGAAGACCCGAAGGTGGGCCGGTGGTCGGTGGGGCCGTATGCCGGGTTAGGGGTAGGACAGGACGGCAAGCCCATCGCAAACATCGGGATTGGCCTGCAATTTGCGATTTTAAGGTTTTAGAAAGACACCAAACAAACACTTGTTCAGGCACAAAAACACACATTAAAAGAATTTTCCTATGGAACAGGCAAACGATGCCCTCAAGACTATTTCGACCGTTCTTGCAATTTGCAGCGGGGTTGTCCCGGTTATTTTCGGGTTCATCCTATGGAAAATGTCACAGATTTTTGTCTCAAAGGCCGACTGGGATTCCTTTAAGTTGGAAATCGAAAAGAAAAGCGAAAAAAACGAAATGGAAAGGATTAGGGTAGAGGGAAGGTTGGAATCTGAATTGAAGCGAATGGAGGAAAAATTGGACAGAATCCTGGAAAGGGTCTTTTCACAACCAAAATGAAACACGAGTTACTTCAATTGGTCAGTTTAGTTTTCGGTGCATTTATCTGTATCACTGCATTGTTGGCCATCATTGGCTATGTAGGAAATATTTCGTACCTGCTTACATGGGGCGAAAATGCTGCAATGGCATTACCGACGTCCGTACTTTTCCTGACAATCGGGCTAATGTTCGTTTTTATGGGATTGGCTGAAAAGAAAAAAGACCGCTAAAAAGAAACATCCCTGGGAATGGGATTACAAGGGGGGCGGGTGCCGTGAGGCACTTGCCCTTTTTCAGTTAGCGGTCCGGGTTTCCGGGATTTTTCAGAAAGCGGGGCCGAGGACGTATCCCCGACCCCTTACTCCCTACTGTGCTACTCACTGTTTCTGAAAGCATGGAACCGGACTGGAATATGTCCCACATAGCGTTTGCATGTTGGATTGTCCCTTTTTGATTCCGCCCCGCCACCAGACCACCGTTCCGCAAATGTAATTCGTACCGCCGAGTTTGTAGTTCAAATGCCCTGTGAGGGGCAAGTGGTTGACCTCAAACGTCCCTGATTGCGGACAAATCACCGTAACCCTCAAACTCGCAGAATCAGGATTTGGGTAGGTGTTGTTGAAAGGTAGTTGGTCAACGCTAATCCGGTAATACGTTCCGTAATTCTGAATTTTCAACGTTCCGGGAAAAACCTGCGCTTTTGCGGATTTCACGGAAAAAAGCAGAATGGCCAAGGCCAATAAAGCAATGATAGTTCTCATAAAGCACGATGTTTAATGCGTTAGTCGTGCTTGTCCAAGCGTTTGTTTTCAGTTCTTTTTTGGTAAATCCGTTATTTTGTCCACCCCATTGAACATAATTATCCGGCAGACCAGCCTATTGTCCTCAAAATCCGTGCAAGGTTTTGTCCCGGTACAGAGTTTCGTGAACTGCTCCCCGTTCGGGGCCGTCAGGACACGGGCGACGTAGGGCTTCCCGTCCGTCCATGAAAGGCTGTCGGCCTCCGCCTTTAACATCCGCTCCCATTGTAACGGGGAGAACCAATAGGTCAGGGTGTCCGGTGGGGCCAAAGGCCAGTCGCCATGCGATACACCTCCGGGCCAGTATGCCGGTTCAGATGGGGCAAGGTGCCATTCGGAAATTCCTTGTGTCAAGGGGACGCCAATACTGGCATTCTCGGATATTTGAGGGCAATCCTTATTCTGCGCAAAGAGCGCCATTGAGGATATTACAAAAAATACGGTGAATTTATTTTTCATTTTTATTTGCAGAAGTTGCACTTCTTGTGCATCTTTGCCGGACAAAAGTGCAGGACATTTTTCAAACTTCCAAAAATATTTTCAAAAATGCTGAAAAATTTCAACGAACTCTACAAGCTGGACATAAAAGCCGACACCATCGAGCGGGAAATGCCCTCCGGCAAAAAGTACACCTATCTGCCATGGGAAGCCTGCCTGCGCTTGTTGTACGAAAACGGTGCGGAAGCAGTGTCGTGGCCGTGTGTATGGAATTTTACTGGCTATCCGGGATTTTTCAACCCGGAAGGGAAAAATCCGTTTGTCCGAATATCGCTGAACATCGACGGGAAAACCTACCCCTACGATTACCCGGTCATCGATGGGGAGCACATAAAAACCGACCCAAACCAGCTGGACTTCCATGTGGCCGTACAGCGGGCGTTCGTGAAGGCGGTGGCCATCCATACCGGACTGGGGCTGAAACTCTGGGAAAAAGAGGCCAGCGAGGTCGCCGTGCCCATTTCGGAGCAAGCAGTGACAGCGGAAGGGCTGGGACTGAAAGTGACCCTTGAATTCGGGAAGCGTGTTCAGGAATTCGGCACTGCGGAAAAACTGCACGAAGCGTTGGGCACTACAAAGGCATCACTTGCCGCCCTGATAAGCACCGGGACGGCAGCCGACAAAGAAATTATGTTAAGCAGGATATTGGCCATCAAGCCCAAAACTGACGTATTTTGATAATTATTGAATACATATTTTTTGCACTCAGACGAGTCATTTACCTTCTTGAACTGAAAAGGGGCTATCAATTTGATGGCTGGAAAGAGTCAACGAACATAGGGATAACCTTGAAATTCAAGGAGTACAGAGAGCTAAGGGCGGGGTTCATGGACGAATTCTACAAAAAGAACAGGTTCGGCAAAGGGCCAGAGACTCATAGGTGGTCCGACAGGCATGGATTTTTTATTGGATACCGCAGTAATGCCACATCGGAGATATGATAGGCACCGAACGCATCATCAAGGGCTACATCGGCGGCAGTGATGCCGTCCGGGTGCATGGAAGCTGGGAGACTGCCACGTTCAGGAAATTCTGGGAGGAGCGGTTGACGGGGGAAAAATCCGGGGACGGATGGGCCGGAGACACCATCCACACAGCGACAGGGAACATCATGGAGTCGGAAATCCTGCGGGCCTTGAAAATCCCGGAAGACAAGTGGAGCGTTTTCTTCCCGCCTACCGATACGATAGCGGGCATCAACACCGATGCCTACGACGGCCCCAACCCCAAAGGGACAAGAGGGGCAGGTATTTACCATGAGATAAAGACCGTCCTGTGGGACACTGCGGCGAAATGGATATTTGGAAGCGCCATCAGTTCTTCGTACATTTACCAGGTGCAGCACGGGTTGTTCGTCACCGGCGCAGAGGAGGCAAAGCTCCACGTCTGCTTGATGACGCTGGCCGAAAAACACAACCCGTTCTCCATCGAAAACGTGGAAGAAAGAATCCACACCTTCCATTTCCACCGCAGCTACTTCGACAAAACAGCGGTGACGATGGCGATGTACGGGGCGATGATGGCGCATTTGACGGAGTGCTACCGGAAGGGGGTATTCCCGACAGATGCCCAAAAGAAGAAAATTCTTAATTCATTTTCATAATTAAATTCAATTCAACATGGAACAATTAGGTCTTGGCAACGAAGGAGGTAGAAACCTCATTTACGTATCCAATTTCATGGGTAAGTTCGAGGTGAGGGTCAAACACGGTACGCCGAACTCTATTGAACGGGAAAAGAAGGGCGGCGACAGGATTTCTGTCCTCAACCACCAAACGCTTTCTGGCTACATCGTTGACATCCAGAAGGATGTTACCGAAAGGAACAGCATCAAGATGGTTTCGCTCAAAATCTTTCTGGATGCCCCATGGAAGGACAAGGTTGACCACTACTGCCTGACGCTGCCGTACAACTCAAACCTGACGACGGCATTCTTTCACATGATGGAAAACATTGACTACTCAAAGCCGGTGCAGTTCTCCTCGAAGCACGGCAAGGACGACAAGGGCAAAGAGAAGACATCACTGTTCATCTCGCAAAAAAGTGGCCTGTCGGACGACTGGACTCCGCTTGGTTGGAGGTACACAAAGAAATGGGCGGAAGCCAACCCGTCTGAGCCGAAAAAGCCGGAATGGAAGCAGGTGGAGGTGAAAGGTGAGTTCGTCTGGGACAATACCGCTGAGATTCGCTTCTTCGAGGCGATACTGAAGGAGCAAATCATCAAGCCATTGCGGGAGAAAAAGGCCGCTGGCAGCACTGCGAGCGCACCGAACCAAGAAAGTGTGATGGACGACGACGATTTCCCGGAAGGCCCGCCAGCGGAGGAAGAAAAGGTGGCTGAAGTGGATCTATTACCTTTTTGACAAGTAGTTTTGGTTTAGAATCAGCCCCGGGGTAGAAATATTTTGGGGCTTTTTTTTAAAGACTATTGCATCTAACTTCTAAACACCATATCTTTGTCCCGAAAGTTATAGCCCATGTTGGCAGCCGTGGCGGGCCGAAAGCTGGAACACCCAACCTAATCCGCCACGGCGCTTTTTCAACAAAATGATGGAAGAAGAACAGGAATGGGGCGAATTTTACCTGGCCGTGCTTGCGCTGGTGGTCTATTGGCCGCTGTGCGGGTAGGGTTGCCGGGATTTTTCAGTAACGAAATAAGTAAAGAACGAAATGACGACAGAAGAAAAACCCATCGAAACGCCCGTCCAGCCTCCAAAAATCCGCTGCCAGATGTGCGGCAGGGCGGGCGGGACGGAAGACCTTCATCCCTGTCCAGCCTTTGAACGAACAGGAATACACATGCCCTATTGCAACTGCTGTGCCGATTGCACAGAGGATTGCATGTTAGGGCTTGAAGACGAATAAAAAAATGAAAACCAACCTGATCCTCGAATACTTCTGCCAGGAACTCCCCGACAGGTGGAACCTACTGAGCCACGAATCCTATCTTTTGCAGGGCGGAGGGGTGTTCGCCGTCCCCAGTGGGCTGCGCTACCAGGTGGCGGTGTTCAGGTTCGTGGAGGAGGGGGTAGAGATGGAGCACATCATGGTTTTTACGTTGAACTGAAAAATCTTGGCAAGCCGTAAAAAGTTCTCCACACACTTCCCAACAAGTGTTGAAAAGAAATTTTGGTTTTTTCCGGGATTTTTTGGAAAGTCCGGGGAAACTGATAACTTTGCAGTGCTCATTGGAGCTACCGGGTGCAACCGGGAAAACAAGAGGATTTGAAACGAGCAAGCCTTGTTTTCTTCGTGCGTTGGGTGTGTCTTATCCTTTCGCACCGATCCGATTCCTTTGCACGGGAGTCGGCGCACGAAGAAAATGAGGCTTTTTTATGTCCACACATGAAAGAATATTCCTTCTTCAAGTCATCGTACTGGAACGACGAGACATTCCGGCAAATGTCCCCTGAGCAAAAATCAATCATGTTTTTCTTGTTCACCGGACCAATGACGAATTGGTGTGGCATCTTCAAAATAAGCATCCCGATGATGGGATTCTACATTGGGATGAGGGAGGACAATATGATGAGTTCCTTCACTGCTTTTTTGGAAAAATACAAGGATTTGGTTGCTTATGATTTTGGCACCGGAGAGGTGGCTGTCTTGAATTGGGCAAAAATGAACTGGCTCGATTCAAAGAAATTTGCCATAGAAAAAGCCCAAAAAGAGCTTGAGGACGTGGAGAGTTTGATGCTCCTGAATTTGATGATTTCGGAGACAAAAAGCGCAAAGCACAGAGAGTATTTTTTAGTGCCAGCGAGACAAAAAAGGATGAATGGCGTAAATGAAGAAAAAACACGTCAACCTTCACAAGTCCCTGATAATCAGATAGGTACTCGCGAAGTAGAAGTAGAAGGAGAAATAGAAGAAGAATTGAATACCCCCCTACCCCCAGAGGGGGAGGACGAACCCCCATGTAACCCTAAGGCAAAAAGAGGCGGCTCTAAATATACTCCGCCCGCCCGCGCGCACGAGGGCGCATTCGTCCGGTTCGGCAACCCGGAGCTTGCAGCCGAAATATGGGAGACGTGGACGAGGTACAAAAAAGACCAGAAGAATTTCGTCTACAAATCTCAAGAATCCTTAGATGCCGCCATCTCAAAGCTGCATAGGTGCAGCGGTGGTTCCATTCAGAAAATGCGGGCAGTCGTCTATGACGCTATGGCGAACGGGTACACTGGCTTCTTCCCATACAAGGACGATATGACAGCTTCCGTACCGTCCGGCCCACAAGAACTTCCCCCGATAATCCCGTTTGCCCCGCCTGCTCCTGATGGGCACACCCTATCTGTCGAAACAGAGGCTATGTATGTCCACGCTGCCGAGTGGTTCTCGAAAAAATGTCCGGCATATCAAGGACGTTGGTTGTCGAGGAAGGAATACGAGATGGTCCAATCAAAAGACCCGGAGTTCATTGGTCAGAATTGGAGGCTGCACTGCGTGATGAGCGATACAAGAAACGACTACACGGCCCACCTGAGCGAAAGCCTGAAAGCGCTAAACCATTTGCCCCCTTGGGAAAAGGAAAAATGGCAATCCGTTTACGAATGGCTCAAAAAGGACGTTTCTGACAGGATATTCAAAAACGGCAACTACGAAGAATCATAATCCATGAACTATCTAAAAAATGCTTTAGAGTACCACGACCAAGGATTTCGCGTCATTCCCACCGGAGAGAACAAGGGTCCATTAAAGAGCAGTCTCCTTGCGAGGCACAAATACGGATGGACGATATACCAAACAGAGCAATCCAAGCAGGATGTGATAGATTTGTTTACGCCGGACAGTGAAGGAATAGCCGTACTCACCGGCATTGACGGCCTTGAGTGCATTGACATTGACAACAAGTATTCGCTAAATGGCGACATGCTGCCGATGTTGTCCGACGAGATAGATTCGCTGAAAGCGGGCATTTGCATACCGGACACGGTAATCGTAAAGACCAAGAGCGGCGGCTTCCACGTCCTGTACCGCTGCGATTCTCCCGGAACCAACACAAAACTGTCCAGCCGCCCAGCCACCGAAGAAGAGAAATTGGTAGAGGACAAGGTGAAGGTTCTTTTTGAGACAAGGGGTGTCGGAGGATACATAGTGGCATGGCCGACCACTGGTTACGAGATGTATCACGGACTCATGTCCGGCATCCCGCGAGTCAAGATGGCCCACCGGGACACCCTCATCCGCGCAGCGAGGCTGTTCAATGAGGTAGAGGAACCTGTCCAAATGGCACCACAAGAGCGCTCGGTGGCCAAGACATACGAGCAAAACGGGAAATCCACGATTGACGATTACAACACGAAAGGCGACGTTCCGCTGATGCTCTCGCAGGCTGGCTGGAAATTCGTCAAGCAAACCGGGCCACGGCACTTGTTCAAGCGGCCCGGCAACACGGATGCCGCCACTTCCGCCGACTGGCATGAAGGGTTTAATATTTTCAAGTGCTGGTCAACGTCCACTGAGTTCAAGGCAGAAAAAGGGTATTCTCCGTTTGGAGTTTACGCCGTGCTGAACCACAAGGGCGATTGGAGTGCAGCGGCCAAGGCTCTTTACGAGAAAGGCTTTGGGGATAGGCTCACAGTTGCCAGGGAACCAGCTACCGCCAAAACGCCTGTAAATGCCATTAAATCGAATGACTCTTTCGATGATGATTTTGAGAACGAAATTGATCCTGATGCTGAATTGGACGCACTACTGGCGGCAAGGGAGTTCGATGTCGATGCCGAGCCACAGAACGTCCCGTACACGCTCCGATGCGAGGTGGACGATGAATGGCACGACGTTGGCGGGCCTGGGGATATTGGGCTTATCACAGGATTGGCGAAATCAAGAAAGAGCACGTTCCTCTGCGCTTTAATGGCCAGCGCGCTTGACGATGGACGGAAGAAGATAAACTTCCAGTTCAAGCCTGGCGGAACGGTCGTGTTCTTCGATACGGAGCAAGGGAAAAGGTCGTTTTGGAAGATGCACAAAAAGGCCATGATGATGGCACGGCAAACAGAGAAGCCACCGACGTACAGGGCTTTCTCGCTAAGGGGGCTGGTCGCAGAAAAAAAACTGGCAGCGATAGAGCGCGCAATAGCCAAGATACCAAATATGGCCTGTATGGTCATTGACTCGGTGCTTGACCTGTCCGACGACTACAACGACACAAAACAATCTCAGGCATCGACGCTTCGGGTGATGGATTGGGCGGAGAATGCCAACATCCTGTTGTTCTGTGTGATACACCAAGGAAAGGGCACTGGGTTCACCCTGGGGCACCTTGGCTCAATGCTTGACCGCCGGTGCAGCTTTTCCATTGAAATGAAGTATGACGAAAAGGATGGCAGCACTCTTGTTACGTCAAAACTGTCGAGGGACACGCCAAGGTTTCCGCCGTTTTCGTTTTACCAAGACAAGCATGGGTTCCCGGTGCTGAACTACAACGAATCGTATGTCGTGAAAGACGGTATCGCTGTCTCAAAAATGGAGCACGATATTGACGAAATGCTCAACCGCCCCACCAACGGCCACTCCACCGACTCCCACGGACCAGAGCCGGACGACCCTTACGAAGCCCCGGCACAAGTGCTGACGGAGCCAGTCAAGTTCGATCCGGCAAACACCGATATTTTCTGATGAAAAAGCCCCCCACCCTCCAACAAAAATACGTCCTCGAACACGTCCAATCCCATGCCGAGCACGTCTCAAAAGACGCCGAAAAGCAGAAAAAGGACCAACTTGAAATCGGATGCACCAAAATCCAGTTCTGGGGGAGGGAGGTGAAGGTCATCGAATGGGCGGAAAAGTGGAAAATGGTGGTGGTGGAAGTCGATTCAGAAATCTCCCGTTACGAATGGCCGTTCAAATGTTGGGAGCCGTTCGTGAACCTGAAAATAACCGAAGACTGCGGCTACCTCCACAGATGGGCCACAGGCGACGATTATTTGGTGGATGGCCGAAGGTACGGGGTGAAGGGAGATGTGGTCTGGGCGGGCGGGAAAAGGTACTTGTCGTCAAAAGAGCGGGCGGATTTCGGGAGCTTTGCGAAGTTTTTGGCGGGGAAGGAATTTTTTTCAAAAAAATCCATCATTTAATTTGCTATTCCAAATATTGTAATTAACTTTGCAACATCAAGTAAGTAGCAGTAATTTTGACAGCCCCGGCCCCAAAGGGGCAAGCGGGCGAACGAGCTTGCCGGGGGTTTTTGAAGAAATTCGCCTGGTACGGCATCAGAATCGTGGCAACGCCGCACTAAAGGCTGCCTCCGCCAAGGGGACACGGTGAAATGTGCCAAGAAAATGGCAAGCAGTCCCTAAATTCCAACAGGCCGGAATGACGGCCACACGGGGGTGTAGCTCAGTGGGAGAGCAATCGGGGCTAACCGATAGGCCGGGGGTTCAAATCCCTCCACCTCCTCAAATTTAAAATCCAAGAAAATGAAGCCAGAAATCATCGTAAAAAAAATTGTTTCCATTGATTTGGACGAAATAGGCACCGACGACCTGCTGAAAGAACTCAAGAAGCGTAAGCAGATGCGGGCAGTCGATGGTTTCGAGGAAGAAGTCCCTGAGTTCGACAATATGAACGACAGGATGAAGTACGACTTCTTCCTCGAAAATTACCACAAAATAACGCTGGCCCAATTGGAGGGGCTGGTTTAAAAAATCAATCAAATGCCTGACACAAAATTCACTCCCGGAATCTGGAAATTCAAAAAACGCCACCGATGGGGAACCGAGGACGGGTTAACTCAAGGATGGGTAGAAACCAACGAGCAACCAATTTGCAAGGTTGAAAACTTTGATGACGGCCCTTTGCTCGCCCAAGCCAAAAACATGTACGCCGAACTTGAGCAAATCGCCAACAACCTGGACACCATCGGGCATTACATGCCGCCGGAGGTCGCAGGGGTTGGCCCTATGATAAAATCAATCGAGATTCTGCTTGCGGGGGCAAGAGGGGAAAACCAATGACAAACTTCAGGCCACGGCCAAGACAAATAGCCGCAGAGGAAAGATTTGGATTTGAAGTTCAGGTGGATTACCTTTGTGGTGCGACAGCTAATTACGCCCAAGCCCCCTGCCGGGAATTTTCGTAGGTTCATTTTTGGGTGAACGACTGTCGCAAGTTATCTACGATTTTTTCCGGCAGGGGGCTTTTATTTTTACGAAAATGCCATTACCAAAAATAAGTAAAGAAGCCGTGTCCGAGGCTATTGAATTGAGTAAAAATGGGATGTCCATGTTTAAAATATCTCAAAAACTGGAAGTTCAATATACTTCTATTAGGTATTGGTTGCTAAAAAATGGAATTGACGGAAGGGTTAGGACCAATAATAAAGCTATGAATATACTGAGCCTTGATGATGAATCAAGACTTTTAAGCGCGTACAGGACTGGCAAGTACAGTAAAGATGATATATGGAAGATGTTTAATGTTAGCGAACCAGTTGTTAAAAGAATATTGGATGCAGCAGGCCAAAATACAATGCCAAGAGCGGTAAAGAACAGAAAGCATTTTTTTAACGAGCATTATTTTGACAAAATAGATACTCGGTCGAAAGCGTACATACTCGGCTTCTTGTTTGCAGATGGGAATGTGAATCAGAATATGTATTCTGCTTCTGTTGGAGTCGCAGATGTTGATGAGGATTTGATATTTTTTATTCAATCCGAATTAAGATTAGTCGCAGGAGTGTATAGGAAAATCGGGAAGATAAACAAGGGAAGTGGCAATAAGGAGCAGGATAGCATACACTTAAGCATGAACTCTAAAGTCTTTTGCAATGCCCTTTTTAAAAATGGAATTTATCCAAATAAGTCATTGACATTAATTCCACCAATCACCGTACCATTAGGGTTTTTGAATTCATTTGTTCTTGGTTATTTTGATGGTGATGGGTGTATATCTATTGCCAAAAATAATCAACCAGGAGTAGCCATAGTCGGAACAGAATCAATGATGATATTTATTCAGAAACTTATTTGCTCCGGTTCTGGGGTAAATCCAGGCAAGATTTCTAAGACCAATCGTAATAAAAGAAATCCTATTTACAAGACGGAATGGAGGGGTAGGGTGAATTGTGCCAAGATAGGTAGGTATATGTACGAAAAATGTCCGTTTTCACTGAAAAGAAAGAAGGTCAAATTTGACGCCGCAATAAGTGCTGGATTTGAAAGTCTTAGTCACACATCAATGTTTGGATATGAAAATAAGGTTACGACCAAGACAGTTGATAGCCATTGACAAGGCAAGGCAGGCCATTCGTGACGGAAAACGGAACATCATCCTTGTCGGCCCCCCTGGTGTCGGGAAGGCGAGCATGATAGCCGCGATGTCCACGTCCGCCGTGTCAAAGGGTGGAATGGCGGTTGGTTGGGTGCATAAGCGCGATATTGTTTTTGAGGTCAGGGACAGGATGGTTGACCAATTCGGAGTAAAGTCTGGGTTGATATTGTCGAAAGAGCCTGTTGAAAAAAATCTTAAATCGCAGATAATCAGCGTGTTTTCTGGTATTAGGAGGGATTTATCGTGGATGAAGCCAACCTTTCTTTGGTCTGACGAAGCTCACAGGAGGCTTACTGGTAGCCAAGATACTATTCATGCGATGTTTCCCGGCGTACCGCTTTGCTCGTTTACTGCCACCGATTTCAGGACATCCAAGAAAAGGAAGTTTTCGGAAGTGTACGACGAACGTATCCAGATTTCCACCTACCGGCTGGAAATGGTCGATAGGTTTCTGGTGCCTACAAAGGTTATCGCCCCCAAGGGTATTGCCTCGATGGAGGGCGTGAAGCTGAAAAGGTCGTTCGGGGAGATGGACTACGATACCGAGGAGATGGCTGACAGGTTTGCTCAAGAAAGGCTGTACGCCTCGTTGTTGTCTGAGTGGACGAAATACACTGGCAGGAAGCAACAGACAATAATTTTCAACGTCAACCGTCGGCACAACATCGAAGTGTGCGAGTTTTTCAAGAAGCACGGCGTCAGGGCAGAGTACGTTGACGAAAAGACCCCCGATCACATCAGGGATGAGGTATTGAAGAAATTCAAGAAAGGGCCATTTGTCAATGACCCAATCATGGTGCTTTGTAACATCGGGATTTTTACAGAAGGCATCTCGGCAGAATATACACGATGTATTATTTTAAATTACAAAACAAAAAGCAAGTCAAAATACGTCCAGTCGTCCGCCCGTGGGAGCCGCCCGGTCTGGAACGCCGACTACTCCGACTGGCTGATGGTTGATGGAAGATATTATAAGGAACATATCACGATAATTGACTGCGGCGCAAACTGGGCCACCCACGGGATGCTTGAGGATTACGACCAGTACGGCATGGAGATGGACGAGGAAGAAAGAAAAGGCGACCCTCCCGTTAAGTCCTGTCCTTCCTGTGACATGGTAATTTACGCTTCGATAATGACCTGTCCCGGATGTGGGCATGTTTTTATCCCAAAGCCCAAAAAAGACGAAAAAGCCTTCGGGGACGAAGTGGAATGGGGTGAAATTCAGAAAGACCAAGCCCTCGTCAAAAAAATCCTCGACCTGAAAGCCAAGCAAGCTGAAAAGTCCGGTACCGAATGGCTCCGCATCGTTGCCCTCGTCAAAGGCTACGATTTGAGATGGGTCTGGCGCAGGACGGAAGAACGTGCCGAATACACCATCGACACCGTTTTCCAGTGGCCTTCCTTCGAGAAATGGCTGGAAGAAAAGGAAAGGGAGAAAGGGACTTGGGCGATTTATCAAAGGTTGAAATCAAAAAGACTGGCTGTTTAAAAAATCAACAATGAAGGTAAAATCTATTCATTTGAAAAACTTCGTAAATTTTGAAGAAATCTCAGTTAATTTATTCCCTGACGTTACATATTTGGTTTCCGTGAATGGAGGAGGCAAAACCACCATCGGTTCCACTGCCCTCTACTTCATCCTTACCGGCATCGCCGAAAAAGGCGGCTATCTGAAGGGGAAACGCTACCGCTTCATCGGCGATGCGGATGCCATTGCCAGCGGGACGATAGTCCTCCAAGACGAAAAGGGCACCTACACCGTCACCCGGCGGATGTCCGCCGACCGGCAGTGGCTCGAAATTACCACCGATACCGGGGAGATGCTCGACCAGTCCTGGCTGAACGGTTTCTTCAAAAACCTCATGGTGTCCCCGATGGACTTCTGCGCCCTCACCCCGAAGGAGCAGGCGAGGGAACTCGGTATTGATACCGAGGTGTGGGACGAAAAAATCCGGGAACTGAAGGTGGATTTTACCCTGCTCGGCAGGGAGTTGAATGCCTTCGGGGAGGTGGAAATCCCGCCAAAAATCGAAATGGTGGATGTATCGGCGCTGAACCGGCAGAAGAATGAGGCGTTGGAATGGAATCAGTTGCAAGGTGAACGGGGGCGGGCAAGGTTGGCCAAGGAAGAAGAACTCGCAAGGCTTGAGGCTCAGATAACCCAGCTTGAGCAGGACCTCCAACTTGCCACCATATCCAGAAAAAACAGGTTCCGGGAATTACAGTTCATGCCGTTCCCTGACGCCCTCAAAGACACCCGTGGCTTCGACAAAGTGATGGAGGAACTGGACGCCCAGAACGCCGAGGCCAGGCGGTACGAAGAAGCCGTTGAAAAATCCCGGCGAAAAAGCGAAAAACAGGAAGAAATCGCCGAAAACAAAGCTGCACAAAAACAACTTCAAACCGAAAAAACGCAATACCTCCAAGGGCTTGACCTACCTTTCAGCAACATGACCATCGACGAAGACGGCGGGCTGCTGCTCGACGGCAATCCGATAGCTGTTCCCTACAAAAGCGACGGGGAACTGCTGAAGATAGTGCCGCAAATCATTGCTTCCCGAAATCCTGAGTTTAAATATTTATTCATCCAAAGATTTGACTTGATGGATGAGGACAACCAGCAGAAAATCGTCGAACACCTGGTCGGTCAAGGTTTTCAGTTGGTCATCGAGAAGGTCGGGAAGAAGATGGAGGGGGAGAATGTGATTATTTTGGAAGAAAAAATAAGACAATGAAAATAGAAATCGAACTCAGTGAAGTGGAGGCGTTGAAGCAACAAATCCGCAGGCTTTCCGAAGAAAAAAAAGAGCTTGAGGGCAATTTGAAAATCTTGGACGAATCGGAGCTTATCAAGAAGGCAGTCGAACTGTCCAAGATTTTGCTCGACAAGTACATGCGGTGCATTTTCAAGAAACTGGGCTTTGACAACGACAAAGAATCGTGGGGATATAGTGCGGTTTCATTTTCCGACAACCTCGAATACTGGATTAGCCACGATTGGTACGACAGGCCAGAAGAAATAGAGGTCACGCTCGGTGCGAACATCAGCCAGAAATGGGCCAACGCTTTTTTGCTTATGGGAATAAGCAGGGAAAAAGAAGAGGAAGAAAGTGGCCATAAATTGTAACCCCTGATTAGGAATTACGGAGAAAGCGCTTAACTTTGTAACAAAATTAAAAACATAAGCTACCTCTCTCTAAAGAAAGGGGGGCATTAAACCTAAGCTGCGAGCCGACAGGCAAAACAACTTGATTTTTCGGGCTGGCTTATAGCAGCCCCAACCTGTGAAATAACTTTAGCGGCATTGAGGTCCGCATCAAAATTTCCGCAGGCTTCACAAAAAAAGTTCTTTGATTTTCTGGTTCCGATTTTGTGACAGACGTGGCAAGTCTGCGAAGTGTAGGCAGGTGAAATAACTACCAGCTTCACGCCGTTCAATTGTGCCTTGTAGGTGACGAACAGGCGAAGCTGGCGATATGTCCATTTACTGCGAAGCCCCCGCTGCGCCTTGCGAACCTTCAATTCGGTACGCTTGCGGATGTGGGTGAGGTCTTCGATAGCAATGCCTTTGCCCTCCGACTTAGCCTTTGTCACGATGTTCTTGCTGATTGTGTGGTTCACTATTCTTGCAGTTGTCTTTTCACGCCCAGATAGCCGTTTCAGGAGTTTTTTCGCTCCTTTCGTGCCTTTGCGTTGAATGGAACTGCGTATTGTCTGGCGTTTCGTCCTGTATTTGTTGACCCATGACGCAGAAACGGAAGTGCTGTCCGAGAGGGCAACGATGTCTTTGCAACCGAAGTCAACACCTATAAAATCTTCCACATCATCAACATCTTCTTCTGGCACTTCGACGGTTTGGAATAGGTAGAATTTGCCCTTCTTGAGAACCAAGTCCGCTTCGCCTTTTATGTAGGGCAGGTAGCTTGGGTTGTGGCAAACGAAAGGCATTTTCTGTCGCCCGCCGGTCGTCCAAATGCTGACCGAAAGGCTGGAATAGGATAGGATGCGGCAGTCGTAAGCAATCGAGCCAAGCTCACGGAATTCCCGTTTTGCCTTTTTGTCATTTTTGTAGCTGTCGCTTACTTTTGAGATGCAGCGGACAACAACTTGGGAAGAAAGCGGGAACGATGCCCGGATTACTGCGTAGGATAGCTTGTGCAGTTTGAACTGGTTGAACGTTTTGGCGGTCCATGCGATGCCAGAAATGGTGTTACAGGCAGCGTTCGCCTTGCAAAGCGTGTCCAGCAACGAAATTTCTTGCTCCTTGTTTGGCAATAATTTTATCTTAAGCGTCAACTTCATGTGGCAAAGGTACAAAATCGGAACGAGAAATTCAAACAATTGAAAACTTAATTCATTCCGGCCTTAAAACCGGGTATCCTTAATAATAATTGACATGAAAAAAGCAGAACTTATCAAAGCAACCGCTACCGCAACCGGCAACACCAGCGCAAAAGTGGCAGAAAACCTTGAGGCGGCTTTTGGCATCGTTTCCGCCACTGTAAGTGCCGGGGAGGATGTCGTTTGGCCGGGGTTCGGGACATTCACTCTCAAGGCCGTGAAAGCCCGTACAGGCCGCAACCCCCGGACCGGGGAAAGCATCCAAATCCCGGCAAAGAACCTCGTAAAATTCAAGTCGTCAGGGGTTTGGGACAAGAAGTCGCAGTAATTCGGATGAGGGTTTTTTCATAAGAGGCCGATGGGGGTGGAATTCCCCCATTTTCGCACTATTTGAACCCCGGCATCCCCCAAAGGGGTAAACAAAGACAAACTTACTATGGGCGAAACGATCACATTCATCGTTAACGACATTCCCATGCAAGCGATTATTTTGACGCCAAGATTATTGGAAATCATCCGCAAGCAGGAGGTCGAGGCCATCAGGAAGCAGGCTGAAACCGAAAAATCACTCCATGCCAGTTCCGTATCCCAAACCTGAGCCGAAGCCAAAAAATCCCGGCAAGAAAGCCAGGACAATGACCAGCGAACGCCTGAGGCTTGAGGGCCTTAAGCGGGAAGCGTACGAACGGATAGCCAACGAACGGGAGCCGTTCTGTGCCGGGTGCGGGAAACCGGAATGGGAACATTCCCATCGGCTGCCACAGAACTTTTCCAACTACCGCTACATCGCCGTTGACGAAAACATTGATTTGTATTGCCGCCTTTGTCATGGCCGATGGGAGCAAGGGACTGTGTGGAAGCTCGAAAACGGCCAGGAGGCGATGGAATATTTACTCAGGGCCGATAAAGGCTATTTCCTGCGGAAACTGAAACAGATGGACGACAGGATGGGAGAGGAACTGAATTTCAATGATGCGTTGACCGCTTTGCAGCCACTCAAGGTTGTTTTCCCGGAATGGGCGATTAAAATGGTGGTGAGATACCTATGAAAATCGACACCGAAATATACTGGGACGGCGAAACAATCCAGTTCGTCAACCTCCCGCTCCTGCTCGAAGAACTCCGGGAAAAGTTCAAGCCGGGATATTTGGACGGAACACTCCAAACCCCGTGGGCCTGGAAATCAAGCCAGGCAATGGGATATTTTTGGGGAGAAATCGCCGTGAAAGCGTTGATAGGGCTGAAAGGAGAGGGGTACGATGTCCACACCAAGGAAGCGGCGGTCGATTTCATCATGGACAACCTTCCGAGCCGCCGGTGGGTGCAGGAGGTGAAGAAACTCGGTGCCGTCGTGAAAACGTCGGTCAGGAGCGTTTCCTCCTTGTCGAGGAGCGAACTGCACGAACTGACGGAGGAGATGATACGGTTCATCCAGGAGTGGTTCAAAATCGACGTGGAGGAGCCAGAGGCGTACAAATTGAGGATGAAACAACTGAAAAATCCCGGCAAAAAAGGAGAAAATGGAAATTGAAGAAATGGAGAAAGCACTCGACACCGTCCCCGTAAAGGTGGACCGACGGGTAAAGCCAAAACCATTGGTTTCACTGAAGGAAATAGCCAAGGTCGTCACCGAAGCCTTCCCGGATGGAAAGGGATGGGACAAGACAAGGAACAAGGAAATGAAGTACGCCAAGCCCCGAAAGGTTTTCTGCTACGTGGCAAGGGAACTGGGGTGGACGTTCATGGCCATCGCTTTTTTTGTCGGCTGCAAGCACGAATCGGTCATGCAGCAATGCAACAGTTTTGCGGCGATGCTGGACGACTGGGAGGACTACCAGGCGAGTTTTGGAGAGGTTTTTGAAAGGCTGGAGGTATGAGCAGCATAAAACTCAATGTGACCCCGATGGGCGCTCCAAGGATGGTCCAGAGCGATTCCTGGAAGAAAAGGCCGGTAGTGCAGAGGTACTGGGCCTACAAGGACGAAATAGTGTTGGGCTGCCGGGGCCGGTACGTCCAGGGGAGCACGCTTTTTGCGCTTTTCATAATGCCCATGCCGGAAAGCTGGTCGAATAAGAAAAAACTGAATATGTTCGGGTGCGTGAACCAATCCAGGCCGGACACGGACAACATCGCCAAAGGCGTCCTCGATTCTTTGCTCGTGGAAGATTCAAATGTCCACGTAATTTGTGCCGCAAAGGTCTGGGGCACTGCCGGGGAAATCGTCCTTTTTGATGATTTCCAAGAGTGGTCCGATAATTTTAGGATGAATTGGATAGGCGTGGTTTCTTAAAAAATTCTCATAATAGGGTGAGTGTTTACATAGTTTTAGGAACGTGGTCGCCGGGAAACCGGTGGCCATTTTTGCTTTTGTCCCAAAAATATTGCAACTTGCATCAGGATTATAATTTGGTGGGGCCCTTACGGGGGCCTTTTTCACGAAAGAATTCGTACTGAAAAGTCCCATACACATAGCCATTCTCCTTCTTTTTCCGTTTTCCATTTCTTCGAGCCATTCAGGAGTCGTTTTAAGGCTTCCTGAGCCACGCACTGTCGCTTTGATAGACGTGGCCGCCGTCAGCCGTGTTGTCTGGGCAGAGAGTCGTTCAGAAAGTCTTGAGGGTCAAAAAATGATAGTGTCAGTAATCCGAAACAGGGCTTACTATTTTAACGAAAGTATTCTGGAAACGACTGAGCGCGGCATGGCCAATCGTGGAAAACTTGACCCGAAGCTGGTCAAGGTAGTATCTGAAGCATTAAAAGAAGATGTCGGCTGCAAATACCTCTACTGGATAAATTTTGATATTGCAACCGACAAAAAACAGATTGAATTTGCAAAAAAAGCCAAATACCTTGGACTGGGCCGACAGGTTGCAAAACATTTTTTCTTCTAATACCGACAGGTGGATTTTTCATTGTTCTTCTTTTTTGCCGGGATTTTTTGATTTTTTATCCTCCGCCTTGTCTGTCTCGAAAAGGTGGGTAGGTGGCTTTATCCTAAATTCATCCCATCGCCTGCCCCAATCTATATTTGGGTATTTTGCAGCAATAAGATCGTGCCATTCTTTTCCCCGGGACAAAAATTCCAGTAGTTTTTCTTCCATTGACTTTTCTTTAAAAAATCCCGGCAATCCCATCACCCCCACAGCAGTACCGCGTAAGGGACGCAGCACAGCAACAGGGCGATGAAAGTGACTGTCAGGGGGTTGTTGTTGATGAAGTCTTTCATGGTTTGGGGACAATTGCGGAAAAGGTGTCGGGTTCGGTACTGTTAGTGCCTGGGTCGTCATCAAACCCAGGCAGCGGCATATAGTGTACCGTGAATTCCTGCGGCTTCAGGTATTCTCCGCTGGCCTTCAGTTCTTCCACATGCTCTCGGTGGTCTTTCCATTCTTTTTCGGTCATCCATTCGGCTTCCTGGTCGCCGATGGTGCCTTTCAGGACAGTGATTTTTGTTGTTTTAATAGTTGACATGATTTTTGATTTTTCCAGCTTCCCCACCACTAACATCACGTTCTTCAAAGCCTTCGCAAGTTCCCACCGCACCTTCGTCCCTTCCTCCGACCTTTCGAGCCACCCCGCCTTCCACATGAGGTTTGCGTGTTTGGAAATGTCCGTTGCGTAGGGAAGGGAGGTTCCGGGGTTTTCTTGTAGCCAGGCGATGATTTTTGCGGCTGGTTTGGATGTCAAAAGTTTCAGTCTTTCCATTGATTTATTATTTGCCCCCAAAGGGGTGAACGGAATTTTTGATTTCGACGGTGCAAATGGTGTCATTATGTGCCCCGCCATGCGGCACTAACAGGATTTCGATAATCTCAAGGCCTCTTGTTTTGCCAATTCCCATCGAATTCCATCCAAATGAAATCACTTTACCGCCCGGAACAACTATTCTCGATATTTCAATTTTCATGTTGGACCAGAACGATGCCTGAGTGGTCGCCATGTTTACGGTCATCCCAAGTTTTTTGTACGATTCGGACACTTGCCTCGGAGAATAGGGCGGATCGAAAAGGACAAAACCCACCGATTCGCTATCGAATGTTTTGAGGAAATCAAGGGCGTCCAGCGTAAAATTGCAATCGTATTGAGGGTCAAGGTCATTTGTGACGGCAGCGATGCGGTTGCTGTTGGCAAACGGGTCAATGGAGAGTTCCATTTTATGCCTGCCTATCAATTCCTTTATTGGCTTGATGTCGAAAGTTTGTTTATCGGGCATTGCCCAAATCCTGTTGATTGTCATTTTTTGTTGATTTTGCTAAAAACCCCCCGAAGGGGCAAGCCGGAAAATCATCCATTCCATGATTTCGATTTTGCCTTGGCTTTCGCCGATTCGATTTCCGTTTCCGTCATTTTGGGCATCTTCTTCACCAGCCCTTCGGTGATGAAGAAAGTCCTGTCCAGCCCTTCGGCCCTGTATTCGAGCATACCGCCCAGGTTTCCGGTGACGGTGCATTTCCTCCCGAACCGTTTTTCGGTCGGATAAAGGGTGTAGGTAAACTTGTCACCTATCGTCATCGTTGAGGCCGATTTTAAGGCGTCTGGGGGCGCTTGCCCGCCATTTGGCCTCCATTTCCACTATCGTCTCCCCTGCGGCCTGCCTTGCGTCCGTTTCGTGCCATTTGGAGGCTTTTTGGCAGAAGTCCAGGAGTTGCGGGCCTTTCATTTTTTTGATTGCCGCTTTCAGGTTGGCGTACCAGGTTTTGTAGAGCATTTTAAAATGGCCATTTTTCGTCTTGCTCGACCATTATTTTGATAATGGCTTGGAGCGTAACGATTGTTTTTGATTGTTGGAGCGGGCTGACTTGAAAGGGGCTTTGCTCCTCAAGCTCCCCTTCGTAGGCATCGACGTACCTTTCCGGCTCTCCGACCATCAGCAGCCTATAAACCCCTTCCGGGGCAATCAGCGGTTCGGCGTAGATGACGGCAAGTTCGCCGGCCTGGATGAATTTGACTATTGTTCCGGGTTTCATTGCCGTTCGTTTTTGCCGGGATTTTTGAATTGAGATTCGTCTGGCGTCAATGGATAAAAATGCACCCTCCCTCTCCTTGTCTTCATTTTTCTAACTTCCTCCCATTGTCTCGACAACTCGGTAAATTCTTCTTCGGTGAGTTCCTTTTTAGGCACTTCATTCCCGTCTTTATCAAGAATCCGATAATATTTGTTGTAAAAATAGCAAGGGGATTTCCTGCATTTCTCCATTTCTTCGGGCGTAAAATCTTCTGGTTCCATTTCAATTTCTCCTTTAAAAATCCCGGCAATCAAGCAGAAACACAAATGAGGAAAACCACGATTGCGCTCGCTGCGTTGACGAGGACGGTGATGATGATTTTAGTCATTGGCCGTTGTCTTGTTTTGGAATTTCAATACCGTAAAGGCTCAAAATGTATTTTCTCCTGATTTCACGGTGCCATTCCAATTGTTTTTCTTCCTCCGGCTGGGTTTTCACTTCGGCGAACATTGGCGGCACAAGGACTTCCCTATCCGGGTTGTCGGCGTTGTATGGGTGGTGGCGCAGGAACAGGTCTATTTTTGAATCCTTCCTGACGGTCACTTTTCCGCCTTCGGACGAAACATGGCCGTTTGCCTTCAGTTTTTCTTCTGGTGATTTCTTCTTTTTCATTTTGAATTATTTATTACATGTCTCCATGTTCGGCTATTTTTTCTAAGAAATATGGGATTATGTCTTTTCTCCTGCAATTGTTAACACACCAAATCATGTATTCTATTGGTATCATTTTCAATTTAACCCCACCGTATCTACCGAATGGCATTTTAGTGTCTCCAAAATCAGCGGGCTGAGGCTTCATCAACTTTGGCGGTTCGACAAAGACATCCTCCATTTCATCTACATTCAGGGTTCCGGTTGGCTTTGTTGGGAATGGGTTTTCGAGCATGTGTAGCAACAGGCCGCCGATTCTTGGACAGAGGCGAAACCATTCTCCATTTATCCTGAATTCAGATAGACACCTATGAAAGTGTGGCTCCATAAATCCCTTATTTTTTGCTACATGGACTATTTCCAGTTTATCGGAACAGCCAGTTTGTAGGCTTGAAAGTCTTTTATTTACATTCTTTGACCTACCTATTTTCACAGCATCTTTATTGTTTGATATAAAATACAAGTCGTCATCGCTGTTTTTATGACCACAAGTATCCCAGTGCATTATTTCCGCACAAAAAACGGTTTCACGCATTTGTCTGTCGAATTCTTCTTGGCTAACGTATGTCATCTCAAATAAAAAGACCCGTACCGGATGAATCTGCGAGAACGTGCAACCTATTCACATTAAAAATGTGAACTCACAGAAACTTCCGGTACGGGTCATTAATGTGAAATTAAGGTTGCGGGGCAAAGTTAGTTTTCTTTTGCGAGACTTGCAAATTTGCCAAAAAATCCCGGCAAATCAGCCACCTCACATCTTCCCCAGTTTCCTGAACTTCCTCTCTGCGTTCTTTTTGTTCAGCGCCTGGATGTAGAAAGCGCCGGGGATGATGGTCAGTTTGTGCTTTTTCACCAGTGGTTTTCCATCATGGGGGATTTCCACCTCCGATTCGTCGTATTCAGGGACGGTGATTTCCCCTTTGTAGAGGCAGAACAGCGTCATGCCCTTCTTTTTCCTGGCCCTGCCTATCATGGCCAGTTCCTTCCTTTGGCCGATTTCCTGTTTGTCAACAGGCGGCAAGGTGGACTGGGTTTCGAGTTCTTTCATATTTTACTGATTTGGTAGAGTTTAAAAAATCCCGGCAAGCCGGAAATCAAATTCATTTCACGTACCCGTTTTCGTCAACGTCCACCCCCGCCAATCTTGCCAGTTCGTAGGCCACTTCGTCGCTGGCCAACGTATCGTGGTCGGCTGGTTCGTCTATGCGCTGCACTTGTAGTTTGATTTCGCCCCCATTGCCCACCTGAAAAACGTCCCAGTAGTATTTTTTCCCAAATTCGTTTTCTGGGCAGCACCCGTCCGGGATGTACCCGTCCGGGAACAGGTCGGTGTGCGGGTCATAGGGCGCATCGGTATCCTCACAGGTATTGTCCCAGTCGATGTTTTCCCCGAATTCCATCATCCTTTCGTTGAAGGTTTGCCGGAATTCTTTTTCTGCGGCGATTTGCACTGCCCAGTCGATTTCACCTTCGTCCAGCCCCGTCGTGTCCACCACTACCCTGATAATGGGCGAGTAGTTGACGAGGAAGGCTGTTTTGCCCTCAAAAGGGATGGGACGGCGGATTTTTTTGTTTTCGGCTTCGTATTGGTAAACCTTTTGTCCGATGGTGGCCGGGTGTATTTTCTGCCAGCCCATTGGCCAAAGGACTTCATCATCAGTTTGGTGGATTTCTCCATGTGTCAAGAATCTGTACTTTTTCATGGATTTATGATTTTAGCTGTTTGAACAAATTCCTCGAAGTCCTTCATCCTCCTTTCCAGCACGTCCCCTGCCGCTTTTTCCGCTTGCGCCCTTGTGCCGAACGGCCCGCACAGCTTTGCCCCGGTAGCGTAATGGGACACCGACCAATCGCTGTCCGACTGTGACATTTTCTTATTGCGTAGGCAAGTGGGCCGGTGGGCGACAAAATCGTGCCCCGCTGCGGTGAACAGGTATCCGGTCAATTGAATGGGAACGTAGTCGCGTAGGTTTGGCGAAAGAACTGCTGCGGTGAATTGTATCTTTTTCATTTCAAATGTTTTAAAAAATCCCGGAAAGCCAGTGAAGATTATTGATTCTCCCGTCTGTTGTCCCATGCCAATTGGCCCTGCTCAAAGTCGTCCGGTTCGTATGGTGGCAATTCTTCATCTTCATCTTGTTCATCTTCGTTGCCTCCGTAGTATGCCGGGTCAGCGTCACGGATACCTCTGGCCATTTCCCTAAGCATTCCCTCCGCCTCTCCAAGCGAAGTGGCGTACACTGCTTCGTAGTCGTCGATTTCGTCCCCTTCTTCGTATTCATGTGCTTCGTTGTCGTCCCCGTAGCAAAGCAGGAACCGTTCTTTTTCCAGCGCCTCGAAAGGCAGCCATTCCGATTCATACGCGTAATCGTCTGCGTCGTTCAGTTCCAGCATGAACCCTTCCCGGTCGTCGTCGTTCTCGAAAGGAGTGGCCATGATGTGTATGGCTATTACTTCCTTGAAGCCTGCCGTCACTCCCTTCGTCGGGAAGAAACAAAGCTGGTCGTTCCTATCGGGAAAATCTTCCCTGAACCGGGCGAACGCCTGCCGCCTGGCTTTGATGGCCTCGATGACTTCTTCCGAGATTTCGAGGTCGAAAACTCCTTCGTCGCTGCACTGGTCGGAGCAATATCCGATTTTGATGTTGTTGATTTGCATGGCTTTGATTGTTTTTGCTTTTCCGAAATTTCTTGAAAAATCCCGGCAAAACAGTGATAAGATTACAATAAAAACTGCTCAGGGAAAGCAGCCACAAGCCTTGCCCTGTTGCTGCTGTCTGCGATTGAAAATGCTTTGAAAACCAGCCCGATGAAGTCGTTTTCAGCCCGTTTGCCGTCCCTCCACCTGTCAAACTCTGTCATTTTAACATCGCCTTCCGCATTGTCACGGATGGCCGCCCCGATTGCTCCCACAAACTGCCCTATGTGTTCGTTTGGCACCCGAAGGATGGCCGAGTAGCTCATCCCCCTGGTCGTGACGGCGTACAGGGAGGTTTCCCCGCCGAACTGCTCCACTTCTATCCCCAATTGCCGCATGTCGCCGTTGCGCCCGAAGGCTGCGGTTTCCTCGTCGAAAGTCACTTGCATGGCAAAATCTTTTTAAGCGTTAGTCAAATACAGGTTCTCCGATTTCTTTGGCCTCGGCCCCAATAGACGCTACTGCCTTCAAAAATAACCCCTCCTCTGTTTCCGGGACTTTTATGGGCAAATTGTCAGTGGTTTTGTAGCCCCCTATTTGGTTGGGGTCGTAGTCCATGTTGAAAATATGGATGTGGTTCTTGATTTTGTAGAGTTGCGCCCGGACTCCCCATCCATTTGTGTTGCTGTCCAATTCGGTTTTTAGTTTTTCTTCATCGATTTTGATGACTTGATACTGCTTTTTCATTGTTATTTAGTTTGAAAGTTTAAAAAATCCCGGCAATCCCGGCATTACATTTTTAGCGCGGTGTTTAAGTGTGTCTCAAACCGCAAGATACTGGTCTCGACATCCCCCGGCGAATCGTGGAAATTGCATTTCCCGTTTGCCTTGAAGTTTTTGTCCTCGTCCAGCAGGTGGATGAAGACGGAGAACAGCGTAGTGTGTTCTTTTTCCCCGGAAAGCGTTATTCTTAGTTTTCCGTCCACCTCCCACGCTTTCCAATCCACGTCGAAAAGCGTTTTCTGTTCGACGGCCAGATGTTTTTTGATTATCGCCTCCGCCGCTCCGACGAACTTGATGCGGTCGGCTTTTTTTGTTCTTTTTGGCTTTGCCCTTAGCTTGACGAGGTGCTTGTTTTCGTCCGTGATGTCGATAAGGCAGCCGTCCGTGTGGCAATTTGGGCAGCCCATGTAGGCACCGTCCTTATCTTCCCCGTGTTCCATTTCCAGGATTTTGGAAACGATTTCCAGCCCGGAAAAATCAAAACTGTCCGTCTGTGGGTTTTCGTCCTCTATCAATGCCTCGCAGTCGAGGCATTTTGTGATGTAGCGTGGCATGGCAAAATTATTTTAAGCGTTAAAAATCCCGGCAAGCCCCAAGAAAAAAGTCAGGGGCGAAGCAAGATGCCTGTCCCTGCCGATTCACTCAAAATTTACCCATGAATTTAACCGTTAGGAACGAGGTCTGCATAGTTGTCAATGCCCACTTCCACTTCGTGCGTCGATTTTTCGATAAAATCGTTTTCGTCGTACTCTGTTTCTGGATTGAAGCGAAGTATCACCTCAAGTGCATGGCCTAAATCATGGAAGTTGTCGAAGTCGGTTGTTCTCCAATGCCCCAGCCTCGCCTTTTCCGTCGAAAAGCTGGTGAAGCCCGGCCTTGACAGGAAAGTGTCGTTTAAGTACCCTCGCATTTTACCTATCGGGCACCCGAAAAGTTTCGACCTTACCGGTTCCGGGTCAAAATAAGCTTCGACGATAATGATGTCTGTCTCGAAATTGTACTCCCTCGGCGATTGGAGCCGTTCAAATTTCAGCTTGATTTCGATGCCCATTTCGTTGAGAACGCTTTCGATGTACCCCACTGCCTTCTTGCTTACGTTTTGATGGTAGTCGTTGTAGCTCCATCGTACTTCGTCGTATCCAATGGGCGGCAAGCCCGTTTCTGCCCGCCTTTCGTTGATGTTTTCAAGTTCGTAATCTTCGTTCTCGAACTCAAAGTCCGTCCCGTAAAATCCCGGGAACATTGGCAAAAAGGTTTCGATTTTCATGTGTGATAAATTTTAAGTGATTGGAAATGAGTTGGTTGAGTTAAAAAATCCCGGCAAGCCCCTACTTTTTGGCAGGGTTCAAATAGCTGCGGTCTGCCCCTATCTGTGAGCGCAAATGGACGGCTGTGAGCGTACCTTCCGAAAAAATGAAGGTGTACTCCCCCGCCTGTGTCTCGCACCTTGTGTAGCCCTTCCCTTTCGATTGCAGCGAAATTGGCTCCTGCCAGGTGCTTCCGTCCTCGGTGATTTCCACCAGTCCCGCAAGGAGGCAGATGGTCGCCGTGTCGTTCCGGTTTTCCACGCCGTCCGTGTCCGTCAGGCGAAGCAGGGTGAAGGTCTGGCATTGCGCTTTTGCTTTGATGGCGAAAAGGATGATGGCCGCTGCCAGAAGCAGGACGGTCCAGTAAATTTTTCTTTCGTCTTTCATTGGTAATGTTTTGCCGGAATTTCCTACCAATCGTTTTTTGAATGGACGGAAATAACCGTGTCAATGTAGGTTTTGTACTCGCTGATTTGTTCCGGCGAGTAGCCTTCTTTTTGGCCTATCGCCTCAAACGTGTCCAGCCATTCTTGAAAGGATTGCACATAACATCCGATGGCTATTTTCTTTATGCCGTCTTTTGATTGTCCCCAGTAGTTGACGGTGTGGCGGCTGCCGACAATAAAGACGGCATAAATGATGTTCGCAAACTCGCCGATGTTCGCAGACTCGCCGATGTTCGCAAACTCGCCGATGTTCGC
>CXWL01011359.1_pt1 | contig 75727 bp, 74 predicted proteins | sample 590931 | NCBI WGS metagenome assembly CXWL01 (sample SAMEA3498368, study PRJEB10139) | groundwater metagenome | biome: water well; material: biofilm material | place: Germany | collected 2015-04-27
GTGTTTCGCATCGGCCGCGACGGTGCCAATATGGCGGCGCTGTCCGAATTATTCGGCCAAGTGTGGCGCGAACCTTATATGGTGCAAGCATTCCTGCCAGAGGTGGCACAGGGTGACAAACGCATCGTGCTCATCGACGGCGAAGTGACCGGCGCCATCAACCGCATTCCGGGCAAGGGTGAAATCCGCTCCAACCTCGCGGCGGGCGGGTCGGCGCAGGCGACCGATCTGACCGAAACCGAGCGCGAGATATGCGCGGCGTTAGGGCCAGAGCTCAAGGCACGCGGGCTGCTGTTCGTCGGCATCGACGTGATCGGTGGCAAGTGGCTGACCGAAATCAACGTCACGTCCCCCACGGGCATCATGGCGATTGACGGGTTCAACGGCAGTGATACCACGGCGACGATATGGGACGCTATCGAGCGCCGCCTTGCGCAGCGCGCGGCATAGGGTCGGACCATAAATCATGACCGAATGGATTATTAACGCCGTCGCCGATGGCGGTTATTGGGGCATATTGGCGCTGATGGTGCTGGAAAATGTCTTTCCGCCCATCCCGTCCGAACTCATCATGGGGCTGGGCGGCATCGCGCTCGCACAGGGTGAAATGGCCTTCTGGCCTTTGCTGGCGGCGGGCACTGTCGGTTCGACCATCGGCAATTATGCCTGGTATCTGGCCGGACGGCGCTTGGGCTATGCACGGCTCAAACCCGTAGTCGATGCCTATGGTCGCTGGCTGACGCTCGAATGGGCCGATGTCGAGGCGATGGCCGGTTTTTTTCTACGCCATGGCCATTGGGTGGTGTTCATCGTCCGTTTCACACCCTTATTGCGGACGATGATCTCGCTCCCCGCTGGCCTCGCGCACATGGGCCGTATGCGCTTCATCCTCTATACGGCGGCAGGGACAAGCATTTGGAACTGTATATTGATCGGCGGCGGCTATTATCTGGGCACCTATTTTGCGGCTGAACTCGACCGTTTCATGGGCCCGGTCGTGATCGGCAGTGCGGCGGTGCTGGCCATCCTCTATGCGTGGCGCGTGTGGCGCTGGCGGCCACGCCCACAGCTAAGCCCTCCAAACTGGATCCCCCGCGAGGACTCGAACCTCGATTAACGGAGTCAGAGTCCGCTCTCTTACCATTAGAGGACAGGGGAATGTGCGGGCGCGATATGCCGCGCCCCGATATGAGTCAAGATGCTTGCGCAATGCCGCCTGCGCGTTAGCATGACGCAATAAGATAAGGTGGAGAGAATAGGCATGCGTCATGTGGCTATCGTCGGGTCTGGGCCGGCCGGATATTATACCGCCGAAGCCTTGCAACGCCTGCTCGGTGGGAATGTCCGCATCGACATCCTCGACCGCCTGCCCGTCCCGTTCGGCCTGATCCGCACCGGGGTCGCCCCCGATCATCAGTCGATCAAGGCGGTGTCGCGCCGCTACGAAGCCGTCAACCTGACCGACAATGTCCACTTTGTCGGGCATCTGTCGGTCGGCAGAGATGTGTCCATCGACGAATTGATGGATCTGTATGACGCGGTGGTGCTGGCTACCGGAGCGCCCAATGATCGCGCGCTCGACATCGCCGGAGCCGACCTACCCGGCGTCATCGGCAGCGCCGCCTTTGTCGGCTGGTATAATGGCCACCCCGATTTTGCCGCGCTGAACCCACCGCTCGATACCGCACACGCGGTGGTCATAGGCAACGGTAATGTCGCGCTCGACGTCGCGCGCATCCTCGCCAAAACGCCTCAGGAGTTTGACGGCAGCGACATCGTCCGCCACGCCCGCGATGCCTTGGCCGAAAGCCACATCCGCACCATCACTCTGCTAGGACGGCGTGGGCCGCACCAGATTGCGATGACACCAAAGGAGCTGGGCGAACTGGGTCATTTGGCGCGCGCGGCACCGCGCGTTGACCCCAGCGACTTTCCCGATGTGGCGGAGGACGCGCTGCTTGAGCCGGGGATGCGCAAATCAGTCAGCCACCTGCGCGCCTTTGCCGCCAGCCCCGTCGCCAAGCCGGTGACGATCGAGTTTGATTTTTATGCGCAGCCCGTGGCGATTGAGGGCGACGGGCGGGCGATGCGTATCGTGGTGGAGCGCACCCGGCTCGACGAAGAATTGCGCTCGGTCGGCACGGGCGAACATTATACGATCCCCGCCGGGCTAATCGTCGCGTGCATCGGCTATCAGACTCCGCCGATCCCCGGTGTGCCCTACGAGCATGGTCGCGGGCGCTTTGCCAATCAGGACGGGATGATCCTGCCAGGCCTCTATTGCGTCGGCTGGGCGCGGCGCGGCCCCAGCGGGACCATCGGCACCAACAAACCCGACGGTGCAGGCATAGCCGCGCGGATTATCGCGGACGGCGGCGGCGTCGATACGCGGCCCACCGGCAAGCGCGGGCGCGCGGGGCTTGATGCGCTCATCGCCGCGCGACACCTCGACATCGTTACTTTTCGCGATTGGCAGAAAATCGACGAGGTGGAGGTGGCCAGCGCCCGCGAAGGGGCCCCGCGCGAGAAATTGGTTGAAATCACGCACATGCTTGACGCGCGCGGCGGTACGGCGTAATTACACTAAATATAATGGGCCGTAAATTGTAATAATGTTTCGCATTATCCGATATAGTTGGAGCCATTGTGGTCGACCCGCACAATTTTTCAGCGATGCCGAACGAACGGCGCGACACGGGGCGTGCCCATGTCGCGATTGAGGCGGATCTGCGCAAAGTCGGGCGGACATCGTTCAAGGTGCTGGTGACCGACCTGTCGTGCACGGGGTGCCGCGCCGATACGCTGGCCAAAACCTATGTCGATGACAGGGTGTGGATTACGCTCCCCGGGTTTGCGCCAATCGAGGCGATTATCCGCCGATCGGACCATGAAGGTTTCGGCGCGGAATGGCACACGCCGATGCACGAATCGGTGTTTGACCATATCAAGGCGCGTTTCCCGGATATGTTTCGCTGACCGTCTCGGCCTTCGCAGGAGCACGGCTATGGTAGAGCATTAGGTCGTGATGACATACCATCGGACCACTTCGTCATTGCGAGCAGCCGTCAAGCTGCGCGGCAATCCAGAGCGGTTGCGCGCAACTCTGGATTGCTTCGTCGCTACACTCCTCGCAATGACGATTCAATGTAATGCCATCCTGCCCTAGCCTATCTCTTTGCAGTGGCAGTGATAAGGCGCTAGGGGGCTGCCCATGCCCAATTTTTTCCTTGTTATGGCGGGTGGCGCTATTGGCGCTGCGCTGCGTTACGGCGCATCGCGCGCACTGCCCGTGCCCGCCGCCGCTGGCTGGCCATGGGCGACCTTTGCCGTCAACGTCATCGGCGCTCTGCTGATGGGCGCGCTTGCTGCTGCGCTAACGCGGCATGGCGCGGGCGAGCCGTGGCGGTTGTTCGCGGGCGTCGGCGTGCTCGGCGGGTTCACGACATTTTCGGCGTTCAGCCTTGAAACCTTCGCGATGATTGATGGCGGGCGCTGGGCGCTGGCGGGTGGATATGCCGGCGCGTCGGTCATCGCATCGGTCGCGGCGCTGGCGCTTGGGCTGGGACTAGTGCGCGCGCTATGAGCAATGATCCACTCCCCTATAGCGACGTCATCGTCGCCGATGACGATGATGGCATCCGCCTCGACCGCTGGTTCAAACGGCACAAGGTCGATGTGACGCACGCGCTGCTCGCGCGCTGGCTGCGCACGGGGCTGGTCCGGCTCGACGGGGCAAAGTCCAACCCGGCGGCGCGCATTGCTGTGGGGCAAGTGCTTCGCATCCCGCATGTCAGTGCGATTTCTCCCGCACCGCGCCGCCGCAGCGCCAAGCCGCTGACCGAAGGCGAAATGGCAATGGCCAACGCCATGCTCATCCACCGCGACGCCGATGCACTGGTGCTCAACAAACCGCCGGGCCTTGCGACGCAGGGCGGCACCGGCACAACGGCGCATGTCGATGGTCTGCTCGATGCGTTTTTCGACGAAGATAAGGGGCGGCCAAAACTGGTCCACCGCCTTGATAAGGATACGTCGGGCGTCTTGCTCGTTGCGCGCTCGGCTGGCGCGGCAGCCAAGTTTTCGCGCAGCTTTGCCGGGCGCTCGGCGCGCAAAACCTATTGGGCGATTGTCACCGGGGTGCCCGCGATGAATGAGGGGCAGATCGACCTGCCGCTGTCGAAACAGCCGGGCAGCGGCGGCGAAAAAATGCATGTGGACGAGGAAAATGGCCTGCCCAGTTGCACCCGTTACCGCGTCATCGAACGCGCGGGCAACACCTGTGTTTTTGTCGAACTGCAACCGATGACGGGCCGCACCCACCAGTTGCGCGTGCACATGGCCGCCATCGGCCACCCAATTGTCGGCGACGGCAAATATGGCGGTAAAGCGGCGTTCCTGACGGGCAGCATCTCGCGCAAGCTGCACCTCCATGCCCGCAACCTGCGCATCGACCAGCCGTCTGGCGGCAAGCTGGAGGTCAGCGCCGATCTGCCCGACCATTTTGCCGACAGCCTCGCCTCACTGGGGTTTAGCGAGAGCGCGGGCGATGACATGGCCGCGCGACCCGACAAGCGCCCGCCGCTGAGCCGTGAAGGCAAAAAATCACAGGCCAAGGCGCATGCCAAGGTCATCCGCAAAGAACGGCGCGGCGAGAGGCGCGGACGCGGAGAGGCTGCCAAGTCTGCGCCAAAGCGGACGAAACGGTAGTGCTAAAACTCGCGTTGTTCGACTGTGACGGCACATTGGCCGACAGCCAATATGCGATTGTCGCAGGGATGCGCGATGCCTTTGCCGCCTGTTCGCTGCCCAGCCCCGCTGACGCCGCCATCCGCGCCGCGATCGGGCTTAGCCTGCCGCGCGTGATTGCGACGCTCACGCCAGACGCCGACCAAGCACAGCGAAGCGCACTCGTCGATGCGTATCGCGACGCCTATTTCGCGCACCGTACCGCCGCTGGTGCAGCGCCCGAACCGCTGTTCGGCGGCATTGTCGCGGCGCTTGATGCGTTAAGCGCGCAGGGCTGGCAGTTGGGTGTGGCTACGGGCAAGTCCATGCGCGGGTTGCTGCGATTGCTCGACGCGCACGGCATTTTAGACCGCTTTGTTACGCTGCAAACCGCCGATCATCACCCGTCAAAGCCCGACCCGTCGATGGCGCGGGCGGCGATGGCACAGACGCTGGCCAGCCCTGCCCACACCGTCGTCATCGGCGATACGGGCTATGACATGATGATGGCGCGCGGCGCGGGTGCCCATGCGCTTGGTGTCGCATGGGGCTATCACCCCGTCGCCGAGCTTAGCACCGCCGGAGCGCACGCTATCGCTGAAACACCCGCCGCCATCCCCGACGCTTTGGCGCGCCTGATAGGAACATCTGCATGACCGACCCCGCGCGCAGCCGCTTTGCCGCGCTCACTTTGCTCCGGCTCGGCGCGATTGCCTTAATCGCTTTTGGCGCTGCGCTCTCCGCTGGCCGCGTGGCGTGGGTTGACGCAGGGCTGGCATTCCCCCTCGGCCTCATCATGGTTGGAGTCGGTCTGTTCGACATGATCGTCTTTGTACCGATGCTGGTGCGGCGCTGGAAAAGCCCGGACTGATGTGGCCCTATGAGCCTAACTCACATCGTCGTCATTGCGAGGAGGGCCGAACTAGTTTCGGGCCGACGCGGCAATCCAGGGCAGAAGCGCACAACACTGGATTGCTTCGCTTCGCTCGCAATGACGCTATGGATTCACCTCAAAGAGAATTGCTATGATGCGGCGTTTCTACAAACAGGTTGCGGTTGTCCGCTGCGATGGCGGCTTCACCATCCAGCTTGACGCCAAACCTGTGCGCACCCCAGCGCGCGCAGCCTTTGTGGTGGAGAGCGAACCGCTCGCCCTAGCCATTGCCGGCGAATGGTCGGCGCAGGGGCAGGATATCACCCCCGCGACCATGCCGCTGACTGGCCTTGCCAATGCAGCGATTGATTTGGCCGCACCTGATCCTATTGCCTTTGCCGCGCCGCTGTGCGCATTTGGCGAGAGCGACCTGCTCTGTTACCGCGCACCCGACGCGGACCTTGCGGTGGAGCAAGCGCGCGCGTGGAACCCCATCCTAGGCTGGGCGGAAAGTCACTATGCCATAGAGTTCGCGCTCGCCACGGGCATCATCCATGTCGCACAGCCGCCCGCAACACTGGCCGTTCTTACGGCAGCGGTCCACGCGCTCGGCGCATCGCGATTGGCCGCACTCGCCCCGCTCGTCACCATCGGCGGCTCGCTCGTGGTGGCGTTGGCCCTCATCGAGCGTGCGTTTGACGTCGACACATTATGGGACGCCGTCACGCTTGACGAGATATGGCAGGAGCGAAAATGGGGCGCGGTCGACGACGCAGTCGAAGCGCGCGAAGCCAAGCAGCGCGAATGGCGATGCGCCGCGCGGTTTTTGGGGTTACTGCGACAACCGTAAGCTTACGCTTGACAAATTGTTGTACAAATCGTACAAAAATCTATGGAAATAGAAAACGTCCGTCACAAGGCGTTGCGGGCCTTTCTTGAAACCGGAAAGCCCAAGGGCATTGACGCCCGTGTGGCGGGCCGCCTCCGCAACATGATCGCGTTTTTGGTGGCGGCGGGCGGCGAGGATGAGTTTCGCCTTCCGCCCAATTTCGGCTTTCACTGGCTGACGGGAGATCGCGCCGGAACGGCCGCAATGACGGTGACGAAAAACTGGCGGCTAACATTCAGGGTTAGCNNGAAATTGTCGAGCCAAAGGGTTTGAGCGTCACCGACCTCGCCCGCCATTTCGGTGTATCGCGTCAGGCGATGTCTGGCCTGCTCAATAGCCGCGTGGCGCTAAGCGCGGAAATGGCGATCCGTTTTGAAAAGGCGTTTGCGCTGAATGCCGATACGCTATGCCGGATGCAGACCAGCTATGAACTGGCAGCTGCCCGCGCGCACCAAGACGACATAGTGGTGGAGCGGTTACGCGAGGCAGCATAAGTTAAATCAAGCCGTGCTCCGGCGGAGTCGCAGACGGGCGTAGCCCAACGCCGGAGTGCTGGAAGCGAAGCACAATGCGGCCAACGCTCCTGCCTTCGCTGGGGTCGCAATGACGATTCATCTTGACCCTACCCACCTCAATCCTCAAACTTTGGCGCGCGGCGCTCCATATTCGCCATCTACTCCTCATCCCAAACCAGCCCAAAATCGCCCGCCGCAACCCGCGCTTTTCGCACGGGCGTAAAGGCCCACCAATTTTTCGCTTCCCCCGTTCGCGCCTGGTGGATGGCGGCGGCGAAGACATCCCACACGCAAGGGTCATGCCGCTGGGCGGTGCGGATTTGTATTTCGCGATAGAGCGTGTCGGGGTCACACGCGCTCAACTGTTCCACGCTCATTATGCCCAGAACGGCAAAGTCCCCCAGCGTCGCTTTGCCGACATTGCGAAGGTCGGATAATTGCACAGCGCCTCCCCTCAATCCTTAAACTGCGGCGCGCGTTTTTGCATATTCGCCATCACCGCCTCGACCTGATTGGCGGTGCGGATCACCTTGAGCTGCTCTAGGCTTTCGCTGAGCAGCACTTCGGCATCGCTGGCGTGGCCGATCGCGTTGGCGAGCCGCTTGGCCCCGCGAATGGCATGGGGGTTTTTGCCCGCTATATCGCGCGCCAACACCATCGCCGCGCCGTGTGGATCATCGGCCAAATGGCTGACAAAGCCCATTGCCAACGCCTCCGTCCCCGTAAACTCGCGGTTGGTATAGGTCAGCTCGCGCAGCACATCGTCGCGAACCTGGGTTCGCCACAGCGGAAATCCCGCCATGTCGGGGACCAGACCCCATTTCATCTCCATGATCGCCATCCGCGTGGCGGGATGCGCGATGCGGATATCGGCGGCTGACATGATCTGAAAACCTCCGCCGAACGCGACGCCATGCACCGCTGCGATGACGGGCACGGGCAATGTCCGCCACCCCCACGCGGCATGTTGCGGCAGGTTCGCATCACCATGACTGCGCGCCATTAGGTCCGCGCCCGATCCGCCGCCCGCCATGCTCGCCATGTCGAGGCCGGCACAAAAGGCCTTGCCTTCGCCAGACAGCACCACGGCCCGCAGCCCCTCCGTCCGCTCCAGCGCCGCAATCGCCTCGGCTATCCCTGCGAACATCGCGCCGTCGAGCGCGTTCATCTTGTCGGCGCGGATCAGGCGCACGTCGGCGATGCCACCGTCCAGCAGTGTGATGGAAACGCGGTCTTTCATCATTGCACCTCTTGCCAATATTGATCCCGCAGCAGCCGTTTATACAGCTTCCCCGTATCATGGCGCGGCAATTCCTCCATAAAATCTATCCGGCGCGGTATCTTCACCCCCGACAATTTCTCCCGTGCATAAGCGATCAAATCATCGCGCAAGGCATCGCCCGCATCGGCCATATCGACGGGCTGGACCACCGCGATAACCTCCTCTCCCATTTCCTCATGCGGGCCGCCAATCACCGCGACATCGGCCACTTTGGGGTGCGTGACCAGGTGGTTTTCAATCTCTTGTGGATAGATGTTGACCCCGCCCGATATGATCATGAAGCTTTTGCGGTCGGTCAGGAACAGATAGCCATCCTCATCGACCCAGCCAACATCGCCGAGCGTTGACCACCCCCTCGCAGTGCGCGACGCCGCCGTTTTTTCGGCATCGCCATGATATTCGAACACGCTCTCGCTTTCGAAATAAACCCCGCCCTCCTGTCTGGGGCCAAGCTCGTTCACCCCATCTTCGGCCATGATGTGCAGCACCCCCGTCACCGCCTTGCCGACCGAGCCCAGCCCCTCGCGGTCCGCCAGCCGCAACCAGTCAGCCGAGCCGATATAGGTCAGGCCGTTCCCTTCGGACCCGGCATAATATTCCTCCAGCACCGGACCCCACCAGTCGATCATCGCGCGTTTGACCGGAACCGGGCACGGCGCGGCGGCGTGGATCGCACAGTTGAGCGTCGAGAGGTCATAACGCGTCCGCACGCCGTCGGGCAGTTTCAGCATCCGCACAAAATGCGTCGGCACCCACTGGCTGCACGTCACCTTGTAGCGCTCGATAAATGCCAGCGCCGCCTCCGGGTCGAACTTGGCCATCAATATGATGGTGCCGCCCATCCGGTGCACGGTCATCGACCAGCGCAGCGGTGCTGCATGGTACAGCGGTGCGGGCGACAGATAGACGCTGTCCGCATTGAACCGCAGCAGCCCCGCCGCAATCATCACCATCGGGCTGCTTTGGGCAATGGCTGGGTCGGCGGGCAGCGGGATTTTCACTCCCTTTGGCCGCCCCGTCGTCCCCGATGAATAGAGCATGTCGATGCCGGCGCGTTCATCGGCGATCGGCGTGGCTGGCATGACCGCCACCGCATCATCCCAACTGGCATAGCCAGCAATATCGCCGCCCCCAGTGGCACTATCTAGAACATAGCGCTCGATGCGCGTTTTCAGTTTTCCGGCCGCGCTCGCCAAACTCGCCGATACGACCAGCAGCTTCGCCCCGCTATTCTCCAAGATATAGTCGGTTTCATCCTGCGTCAGCCGCGACGATATACACACATAGCGCAAGCCAGAACGCTGCGCCCCCCAGGTCAGACCATAATAATGCGGCGTGTTGTCGAGCATGAAGGCAACGACATCATCATGACCCAATCCATGGCTGCGAAACAGATGCGCGGCGCGGTTCGACGCCTCGTCCAGTTGGCGATAGGTGATGACCTCGCCCGTCTCCGCCGCGATGACCGCCGGATGATCGGGTTTTTGCGCTGCATAAATCGTCGGGTGCATGCCGCTCTCTCCCTGCGTGTCATTGCGTTACTGACAGCGATGAAGGTTTGCGGGCGCGACGTCAATGCGCCCCTTACCCCGCCCGCACTTCGGCGAGCAGATCGGGGTGGCGATCCAGCACCTTGAACAGTTTAACCAATGCCAACGGTGGTTTGGTTTTGCCATTCTCGTAGCGCGAGAAGGCATTCACCCCGCCACCAAAAATCTCCGCCGCCTCGCGTTGATCAAGGTCGAGTTTCTTACGGACTGTGCTGATGAATGACGGATCGACGATGGCGGCGTTCACCTGTTTGCCGAATGCCTTCATGTTCGCGCTAATTGCGCGCGACGATGCGGCATCAAACACCCCTTCGCCACATGCGGGGCAATAATCCCCCGCGACTCCGGCAAATACGGTTGCTTCGCCCTTATAGGTATAGGGCATGTTGCGGACATCATGGACCAGATCAGCCATCCCGCAATTTGGACATTTCATCGTCATAGCTCCTTGAACGAAACGATCAGAACATCGTCGATCATAGTCAGTTTGAGATAGACATCCCCGGCATCCGTCGATGGCTGATACACATCTTGCCAAACATGGTGATCGGCATGGGTTGTCATGCTCTTGTAAAAATCGTGCATGGTCAGAGCGCGAATGAGATTCAGCATGTCATCAAAGTCAAAATCCATCGCCGCCGCGCCGCTTAGCGCCGTCGCCGTTGCACGAACTTTCCCTTGTTAGACGAGCGCGTGAACGACAGACAGCGGGCAATGCGGTTTGCGTTTCTCCATTAACGCCCCCTATCTGAAATTTTCCAATTTGGCAAGTAGGTTAATTTGAGTAGCCGCCATCGCTGGAACATGATGCTATTTTTGAAATTACGGTGCGGGTGGGGTTTTCCCCTTTCCGATCAAACCTCACTCGAACAGCGTGGAGACCTTGGCCAGCACGTCATCGAGCAGCGCGGCGGGCAGCGTGTCCACCTTGCGCCCGCCCCGTTCCGCAATATCCAGAACACGGGGCTGATCGCATCGAACAAGGCCGGTGGTCTTGATACCGCTAATCTCCACCGCAAAGCCGATGCGCCGCGCAAAATCACCGCCGTTAGTGATCGGCAAAACGACGGGGAGTTCGGTCGCTGTATTGAACGCCGATGGCGACACGATCAGCACGGGTCGGTGGCCCTGTTGCTCGCGGCCTTGCGTGGGGTTGAGCGACACCATGTAAATGTCACCCCGCTTCACAGGATTTCCTTGCCCATAGCGGGCGCATCGAGCCATTCGCGGTCCTCTGGCGGTAGCGGCCCTGAATAGTCCGATGCCGCAAGCAGTTCGGCCAGCGTATAGCGCGGTCGCGGCGATGCCTCGACAATCAAGCGCCCGCCATCAACGGCAATGCCGACGGGTGCGCCCGCTTTTAGGTGTAGCAGGTCGAGCAACGCAGGCGGCACCGCCAGCATCACCGAGCCACCGACTTTACGCAGATTGGTTATGTGCATGTCACCACTCTCGGGAAATTATATATTCGTATAACATGAGCGGTTGCGCTTGTCAAAGGAAGTGCGGTAGGGGCCCTCGCAATGACGATTCACTCACATCATCCGCAGATTGACCAGTCTGGCGCCGCCCACAGTTTTCTGTCGGATCTGGACGGCTGCACGGATTGCATGGCTGTGCTGGCTGTCCTGACCAAAGCAGCCCGACCCTTTGGCATGGAATGCATTGCGCTGGGCGAAGTGCAGGTGGCCGGGGCATCGGGACTGCGGCCGTTTTTTTACACCAATTGGCCCGCGCGCTGGCGTGAAATCTATGTCGAATCCGGTCTGGGCGGCGATGATCCGCTGCTGAAAATCGCACGGACCACGCATCTTCCGTTCAGCTGGAACAGCATTCGCGGCGATAGCGGGCGATGGGGCCTGTTGCCGAGCGATCTGACTATCCTCAATTCTCTGCGCGGCGAGTTTGGCTGGGAAAACGGACTGGCGGTGCCGATCCATGGACCCTATGACGCGCTTGGGCTGGTTTCCTATGTTGGCAAATGCCCGCCCTGTTCGCCGGACGATGTCGCGGCGCTGATGCTGATGGCGCATCATGGCTATGCCCGGATGCATCGGCTGCACGGCGAACATAGCGGTGGCGGAGCGGGGCATGACGGGGCTTCAGCGCCGCTCTCGCAGCGCGAGGCAGAGGCGCTGACCCTGCTGGCAAAGGGGATGACCGACCGCGAGATTGCCGCGCATCTGGGCGTCGCGGAACGCACCGCGCTATATTATGTCCAGTCTGCCCGCGCCAAATTGGGCTGTCGCACCCGTGCGCACCTGATTGCCGAGGCGTCGGCGCGGGGGCTGCTTGCGGTTTAGGGGGGAATGCGGCTTGACCAGATTAAATCACCTGTCATTGCGAGCGGAGCGAAGCAATCCAGAGTAGGCGTAAACCGCTCTGGATTGCTTCGCTCCGCTCGCAATGACGATTCAAGCTGAAGCCATCACGCTCTAGGGTCACTGCCTCAGACTTGCAGGTTCCTACAATTGGCTGGCGGGATAAAGCGACTAGAGTGATTTCGAGTTTGATGGACCATCAAACGACTCGGAAATCACGGCAATAAAGGGGGAATAGAGTCTGCTCCGATTCAATGTGAAGCGGACAGACTCTAAGCTACCCCCGCTGCCAAAACGGGGGGTATATGACCAAGCATCACAGCATCGGTTTCATCGCATTGGCGTTGGCCAGCACAGGCATGGCGAGCATCGCCCTGCCGGGCAGCGCTACGGCGCAAGGCTTGCCGGTCCCGACCGTCGATTATCCCGGGACATTTGCACCGGGGTCGCAGACGCTGACGCAGGAGCGCGGGCTGAACCTGCCGGTGCCGCCCGTCGTCAATGTCGCGGCAGTCAACGTGCAGGAGGCGATTGATCAAGCCGCACAGCTCAACCAACGCTGGTCAACCCGTTGCGTTGGCACCGCTCCATGGGTCGCCAATGGCGCGCGCGTCACCCTGAGCGATGCGGCGGCCAGCAATCCATTCTTTTTCTGCAGGTTCGGGATGCCTCATAATGCAGAAGGAGTTTCTGCCAATACGGTTTACAGCTCCTTTTCGGAGCATCGCATCACCACGATCATGGTCGCCAGCCTGATCGACAACAGCATCGGCAGCCCCGGCACCGTCGAATTGCGCGGGGTGGGGGCATCGCCGGGGTTGGCGGCGGTGCAGGCGGCCAATCTGGCTGCGGCGCGCAGCACCCTGCTGCTGAACGCGCGGACGCGCGATCGTCGCCGCTATGCGCTTGGCACAGCGGTGCAAACCGGCGGCGGGGCACAGATCATCACCGACCGCACCCTCGGCCAGACGCTGACCGGAACCGACACACTGATCGCGCTTTTCGAACAAATAGGCCCCACTACGGCGATCATCGGCACCCGGACCAATTGCCCCACCGCCAATTCGACCATCGGCTGTTCCGGCGGGGTGACGATTGATATTCCGTCAAACACCTCAACAACCAATGTCCATGTCTTCACCACCCTCTATATCACCACCAGCGTCGAACGCACGATCAGCGGCGGCACGACATTCTATGACGCGGCGCTGACCCCGCTGCCCGTCGGCGCGGTCCATGCGGCGGCGCAAAGCGCGGGGTTTGACGGGGCGAATCACTTTCTCGGGCGGCTGGGGCGCGCTGACCTCGGCGTATCGGACGACCGCCGCGCGCATGTCTGGGGTGAGGCGTGGGTCGGGCGCACACGCTTCGATGCCAATGGCGATGCCGGGCGGACCAGCGCCGACGGCCACGGCTTTCTGCTCGGCGCGGCGTTCGCTGTCTCGGACAGCGTGACGCTGGGCATTGCGGGCGAATGGGGCCGCACCACCCTCGATGTCGCTAACGCCCTGACGCCGGAAAGCGCGCGCACCGATCACTTAAGCGGCGGGGTGCATGCGCGCCTCGCGCTGGGCGGGTTTAGCGCCAATGCCGCCGCGATGATCGGCACTGTTGATGTGGACAGCGCGGGCGCATCCTCGCAGGGCACGGCCACCGGGCGCTATGATGCGACGATCAAGGGCGCGTCGGCGGAAGCTGGCTATGACCTGAACGCTGGCGCAGTGACGCTGCGCCCACACATCGGCTTTGCCCTGCTCGATTGGCAGCGCGGTGCCTTTACCGAAGTCGGCGGCCCTGCACCGCTCACCGTCGCACGAGCCAGTGGCCAGCAGAGCCGCCTCATGGCCGGGCTGTCGGCGCGGGGGAGTGCGGGCGCGCTGACCCTCGCCGCTTATGCCCGCGCTGTGCGTGTGGGCGGGGATCGCGTCGCCGCCGTCACCACCTTCGATCCGCAGCTTCCCGGCGTGCCGTTCACCGTCATCGGCCCCGACCATGGCCGCACATTGGGCGAATATGGCGCGGAAGCAAGCATCGCGCTCGGGGCCAATGCCCGCGCCGCATTGGGCTATGACGGGCGCTCATCCGGCGGGCTGACCACCCATGCCGGCCGCGTCACCGTGCGGGTGGGGTTTTAGGGGAGCAACACCTCTCCCATTTGACCTAGATCAATGACGCACCTTCCGCTCTAATTGACATTGATGTTAATGGCTCCTCCCGCTGTGCATTCATCGGGCAGGCACAGGGCCAAGTTGGCGGGTCAACCATGGCAAAAATAACCTATATTGAAACCAATGGAACCGCGCGCCAAGTTGACGTGATGAACGGCGTTTCGGTCGCGGAGGGCGCGATTAGCAACGCGGTGCCGGGGATCGAGGGCGATTGCGGCGGCGGCTGTGCCTGCGCCACCTGCCATGTCTATATCGCCGACGAATGGGCCGACCGCTTGGGCCCGCCAGACGAGCTGGAAACGCTCATGCTCGGCTTTGCTTTTGACGTGCGGCCAAGCAGCCGCCTCGCCTGCCAGATCAAGGTTTCCGATACGCTCGACGGCCTGACCGTCCACACGCCGATGCGGCAATATTGAAGGTAAATGGGAGAAAGACAATGACAGTGCTGGATATGGATACCGCAAAGCCGCGCTCTGACTGGAAAGTCACGATGAACCCCGACGATCTCTATAAAAACCCGATGAATATCGCGTGGTCATTCGATTATTTCATGTCGGGGGACAAGGTTGAGGATCTTTATAAACGCGCCAAGCAGGATCAGTGGAACAGCGATGTCCTCCTGCCATGGGACACAGCGGTTGACCCGTCCAAGCCGATGATAGGCGACAGTTCGAGCATGTATCATCGCATGCCCTTTTTCGCCAAGCTGTCCCCGTCGCAGCGCGAGACTTTCACCGCCCATTCGACCGCGCAATTGCTGTCGCAATTCCTCCACGGTGAGCAAGGTGCGTTGATGACCGCCGCGTGCGTGACGCATAGCGTGCCCGACACCACGGCAAAGCTCTATGCCGCAACGCAAACGATGGACGAGGCGCGCCATGTCGAGGTTTACGCAAAATATTGCGACAAGATTGCCATCGTCTATCCGATGTCGCCGTGGCTAAAGGCGCTGATCGACGCGACGTTGCAATCGGACCGTTATGAAAAGGTCATGATCGGCATGAACATGATTGTCGAGGGGCTGGCGCTGGGCGCGTTCAACAATATGTATCGCTCGACCCAATGCGAGTTGCTCAAACAATTGACGTTCAATGTCATGCGCGATGAGAGCCGTCACGTGTCGTTCGGCCATGCCTATCTGGGTCCGGTCATCGCCGCGCTCCACCGCGATGAGGTCGAGGATTTGGCCGAATTCGCGTTCCAAGCGATCAGCATCTTGGCCGGAACGGTGCAGCAAAATACGCTGGCCAGCCGCGTTGATCCGGGCTTCATGGAGGTGTTAGCGAACAGCAATATCGACGCCGATGACTTTTTCAAAGGCGTTGCGGAGGCCCAAGACCTCGGCATTATGCAAGAATTGCCGCCCGGGCAAATCCACTCGCTCAAGGATTTGATGTTGCCCGCATTGGCCCGTGTTGGCCTGCTCACGCCAACGGTGCGCGAAAAATATACGGCGGCGGGTATTCCGCTGTTCGACGACCCGCGCGTGTTGATGGCGATGGAGGGCGGCCATCCAATCGCGGCGTAAAGCACAGAGAATCTTGGGGCTAGGCGGAATCGCCGCATACCGTTAAAGCGCGCGGATGACCGATGCCGCCAGCCCCATCATGCCCCAGATTATCGCCGATCATGGCCTGTCGCCCGACGAATATGCCAACGTCCTCAGCGCCCTTGGCCGCGAGCCGAACCTCGTCGAATTGGGTATATTTTCGGTCATGTGGTCGGAGCATTGCAGCTATAAATCGTCGCGACTGCACCTCAAAAAACTCCCCACCACCGCGCCGTGGGTGATTTGCGGGCCGGGCGAAAATGCGGGCGTCATCGACATCGGCGACGGACAGGCAGCGATCTTCAAGATGGAATCGCATAACCACCCCAGCTATATCGAACCCTACCAGGGCGCTGCAACCGGCGTTGGCGGCATATTACGCGACGTGTTCACCATGGGCGCGCGCCCCGTCGCCAATTTGAACGCGCTACGCTTTGGCGCGCCGGATCACCCCAAGATGCGCCATTTAATCAGCGGCGTTGTCCACGGCATCGGCGGCTATGGCAATTGCGTGGGCGTACCGACGGTCGGCGGCGAGGTCAATTTTCACCCCGCCTATAACGGCAACATCCTCGTCAACGCGATGACGGTGGGCGTCGCCGATACCGACAAAATTTTCTATTCCGCCGCCAGCGGCATCGGCAATAGTATCGTCTATGTCGGGTCCAAAACGGGCCGTGACGGCATCCACGGCGCGACCATGGCGTCGGCCGACTTTGCCGAGGGCGATGAGGATAAACGCCCGACGGTGCAGGTCGGCGACCCCTTCACCGAAAAGCTGCTGATAGAGGCGTGCCTTGAGCTGATGGCGTCCGACGCGATTGTGGCGATACAGGATATGGGCGCGGCGGGCCTGACCAGTTCCGCCGTCGAAATGGCGAGCAAGGGCGGCGTCGGCATCCACCTCATCATGGACAATGTGCCACAACGCGAAAGCGGCATGACCGCGTATGAGATGATGCTATCCGAAAGCCAGGAACGCATGTTGATGGTGCTCAAGCCCGGACGTGAGGATTTTGCCGCCGCGATTTTCGCCAAGTGGGAGCTGGACTTTGCCGTCATCGGCACGGTGACGGATACGGGCCATATGGTGCTGGAGCATCATGGCGAGATCGTCTGCGATATCCCGCTTGGGCCATTGGCCGACGATGCGCCGCTCTATGATCGCCCCTATCTGTCGCAGGACGCGTATAAGGCCTGGGCTAATGTCGCGCCGCTGGGCGACATTCCCGAAAGCACCGACATTGCGGCCGACCTGCTAAAGCTGATGGCCAGTCCCGACATCGCGTCGCGCCGCTGGATATGGGAGCAATATGACAATAAGGTTGGCGGCGACACCGTCCAGCCACCGGGCGGCGATGCGGCGGTCGTGCGCGTCCACGGCACCGATAAGGCGCTGGCGATCACCACCGATTGCAACCCGCGCTATTGCTATGCCGACCCCGTAGAGGGCGGCAAACAAGCGGTCGCGGAGGCCTATCGTAACCTGTCCGCAGTCGGCGCAACCCCGCTCGCCATCACCAACTGCCTCAATTTCGGCAACCCGCAGCGCCCCGAGATTATGGCGCAAATCGTCGGCTGTTTGCAGGGGATGAGCGAGGCGTGCATCGCGCTGGATATGCCGATCGTGAGCGGCAACGTCAGCCTGTATAATGAAAGCAAGGCAACGGGGGGCGGGTCCGCCATCCTGCCCACCCCTGCGATTGGCGCGGTGGGGTTGATGCCCGATTGGCGTAAGGCGGTGGGGATTGGGTTTAAGGAAGAGGGGGACGCCATATTTTTGATTGGGGAAACTCGAGGCCATCTTGGTCAGTCTATTTGGCTTCGCGAAGCCTTGGGCCGCGAGGATGGGCCACCTCCGCCAGTTGATCTTGAAGATCATCGCATCAATAGTCAGCTCGTGACCGCACTTATTCGGAATGGAGGGCATATCACTGCTGTCCACGATGTATCCGATGGTGGACTCTTGATTTCGTTGGCCGAAATGGCGCTCGCCGGGGGAATCGGCGCATCGCTGGACGATGCACAGTTGCTGGACGTTATGTCCGCTAGTGCTTGGTATTTCGGAGAAGATCAGGCGAGATATGTAGTCACAACGTCAAACCCTGAAGCAATGATACATGCTTGTGGTTGGTCATTCCCAGCTTATCAGCGGATTGGGACTACCGGTGGGAGTAATTTGAACTTCGATGGACTAAGTATCCCCCTCGCCGACCTTCGCGCTGCGCATGAAGGCTTTTTTCCCACACTGATGGGCGAAGATGCAGCGCTGGCTTAGGCGCTCTGTGCTCCGTCCTGCTGGACTTTCTTTGCCCTTCGCCTCGCTTCCGCCAGCGGGTTGGTTGACACGAAACAGGGGGTGAATCACCTGCCAACTGTCGGTTTTATGCGGGTTTGCGGGATTCCGCTTTGGTGTGGTGTCAACTTAATACAGTGAACACTCCTTTCCGTGCTCCGGACTTGTTCCGGAGCGGTGGCCGACTGACGCCCCCTTGTTGCCAGCGCTCCGGACCAAATCCGGAGCACAAGAAGGAAAGATATTTCACACAAAGCCACGAAGACGCGAGAAGAAGAGAAATCCTACCCCCCTTGTAGGGTTTGCGAGCGGTTTTGGTTGATACGACGCAGCGGGGAAACAACGGCCGCCTGCGGGTTACAGAGGTGTGGTATCAACGATACACACCTGCTTCCTTTCTCGTCACCCTGATCCCCAAACGAGTTCGCCGATGTCGAAGGAGTAGGTTCGCGCGGCAAGCGCGAAGCAGGGAATATCCCCTCCCCTTCAGGGGAGGGGTTAGGGGTGGGGGNNTATGCCTAGCTTCGCCAATTGGCTCAGCAAGGCGTCGCATCCCTCTCCCGCAAGGGGAGAGGGGCTTTCCTATTGCCCTTTCCCACTCGTAAACGAGCGCGGGTGATGCCGATTAACAAGTTCAAAGAGCCAGAGTCGTGAAACAGCCTGCAATATACCACGGCGCAAAGCCTGTAGGAAAGCGGTGACGGTCAAGCACGCGCTGATGGGTGAGGATGGCGCGCTGGCGTGACCCCCAGTTCGTCATGCTGATGCTGAAACAAGTTCTGGGTGACGGGCAAGCAGCCCCTCCACCATCCTGCGGCCAAGGCCTAGGATGACCCCCCTCCCCATTTGCTTTGCAAACAGGGAGGATTATTAAACTGCCCCGGCGTTACGCCGTCGCCACGCTCAAAAAATCATAGGGGTCGATGCCGCGCGAACGATAGGCGACATGCGCCTGTTCATACACGCTTGGCGGGGTGATACCGAGCCGGAGGCGCGCATCCTCCAACGGTTCCGCGAGCAATGCATGCACATCCTGATCGACAATCTGGGTGGCCGCCTTGCCGCAGCGCTGCCCTTGGCGGATAGCAGCAAAGATTGGCGCATCGGCCTTGACCCGCCGTTTCAGCTCCAGCCCGCCAGCATAGGCGATGAACAGGCTGCCTAGGTCGGGCGACTGGCCATAGGAAAAGCCCAGCACGCATTGCTCACCCAACGGGTCGCGGCCATAGCCCGACAACACATGGAATAGGTCGTGCGTGTCGCGCCTGCGGTCACTATACCATTGGATTTGATCGTCATAGACTGGGCGTCCACGGCGCATTTTTGCACTCTCCGCTACCAATCCAGCAGCGCTCAACCCCTCACGCACCATGAAGTCAACATAGGCACGGCCCACTGTCCCCGCAGGCAATTGCTTCAGCGTATCGTGATCGTCGAGCATCGTTGGCAAAAATGGCTCGCTGATCATCAGCCGCCGACCCACATCGCTCTCCACAAACGCCTTGGCAGTGGGCACAAAATGCTTGCTGGGCAGGCATTCATAGATGCGGAACACCTGTTCGGTGTCCTCCTTATTCGCAATCAATTTGCGAAAATGCCCCAGCGCCTTGAACGGGCGGAAACGGGGTGTGGGACGTGCAGGGTCACGAAAGATGCTGGGGGTCATGTGCCTCAAATAGCGGTGCTGACATGAATGTCAATAGAATCACTTACCGCCGCTCGTACGCCGTTAACCCCGGCCCCAGCGTGTTGGCCCCGAGCGCGAGGCGCTGTGCCGACCAATTGGCGACAAAGATCGTTTCGCGGTCCACACCCGCCGCAATGCGCGCGGTGTTGCCCGAAATGGCCAGCCCAGCCGAGCTATGGTCCTGTGCCTCTGCGGCCACCGCGATGAAGGCCGAATAATTTTCCTTATTCGCGCCCTGGATGAACAGATTACCACTGATCCGCCCTGTCGCGCCCGCTGGCAGGTCGATCATATAATTGCTTTCCCGCCCCTGTGTGTCGTCAAATGTGCAATCGCTGATGTCTATCCGCGCCGCACGACTCTTGACGTAGTGCCCACCAGTCCCGCGTTCAAAACGCGAGCGCGTGACGGTCAGGCTGGCATAGTCGCCAACATAGATGCTGTGTGACGGGCCACCATCATTGCGGCCCAGCCCAGAAAAGGTCGATTGGTCGATGCTTACCGTCGATGTGGTATCGGGACCGGTCAATATCCCCTCATCACTATTGCGGAACAGGCTTTGGCTGATGCTCAAATCACCCTGTTCCAGGCGGATGCCAGCACCATTGAGGTCGGCAACAGATAGGTTTTGAAACACAAGTCCATCCACGCTCGCCCCGCCGCCGCGCAGCACCAGCGCGGCCTTGCCTTCGCACGCGACACCATCAAAGATCGCTCGCCCCGCCTCGCTTGCCCTGAAATGAACGACGCCAGCGGTTTGCACCGCACATTGCCTATACGCCCCGGGGCCGAGCAACACCGTCCCCTCGCCATCGCCAATCGCATCGACCGCGCCCTGCACCGTGGCAAAGTTGCGCCGCAGCTCGGGCACGCTGATTGCCTGCGCTGATGCTGCAGCCGGAGCAAATAAGGATATTGCGAACGCTGCTCGTATAATCAATCGGCGGGTCATGGCATTCTCCATATGGGCACTCCATTTAGCATTCGAATACTGCCCACGACCAGCACATTTACCTTGAGGCTGCGAAACGCTCGCAGCATAATCAAAACGCAAAGCTCGGGGGGGAATCACATGCACGTAATGTCCGTCAATGAAGTCTATCTCATTGCGATGTTGCTGATTTTCACCGTCCCCTATCTGGTGTGGCGACTGGGGCGGACCGACTATGTCGCACCGCTGGTGGTGGTACAGATTATCGGCGGTATTTTGCTTGGTCCCGGCGTGCTGGGCGCGGCCTTCCCTAACTATTACGCCTTTGTCTTTCGTGGCGATGTCATCACCATGTTGAACGGCATCGCCATATGGGCGGTGATGATTTTCGTATGGATCGCTGGGATCGAACTCGACCTGTCCGAAGCCTGGGCAAAACGCGGCGAAACGGGCGTGACCGCCGGTTTCGCGTTGGGCGTGCCGCTTATCTTCGGCTGCGGCGCCGCTGCCATCATGCTGCAATGGGATGGATGGCGCGGGACCAGCGGCGCGACGTGGCAAATATTGCTGGGTATCGGCATGGCCTGCGCGGTCACCGCGCTCCCCATCCTTGTCCTGCTCATGGAAAAGCTGGAGATTTTGCGCAAGCCGCTGGGCCAGCGCATCCTGCGTTATGCCAGCCTGGATGACGTTGCCATCTGGGGCGTGCTTGCGGTCATCCTCCTCGATTGGGACAGGATGGGGCGGCAACTGGCATTCCTAGCCGCCTTCGCTGTGGCGGCGATCCTGATCCGCAAACTGATGCAGCGCATCCCGGAAAGCGACCGCTGGTATGCCAGCCTCATCTGGCTGGCGCTGTGCGGACTTGGTGCCGACTGGTCGGGGCTACACTTCATGGTCGGGGCATTCCTGTCTGGCGCGGTGCTCGATAGCAAATGGTTCGACCGCGACCAAATGGACCGTTTCCGCCACAACATCCTGCTTTGCGTGATGCCGATATTCTTTCTCTCGACCGGGCTTCGCACCCAATGGGATGTCGGTGGCCTGGCCGTATTCGCGGCGGCGGCGCTGTTATTGGTTGCATCGGTCATCGGCAAATTGGCGGGGATTCACCTTGCGGGCCGCATCCTCAAATGGGAGCGCGGCGAAGCGTCGATCATCGGCTGGCTGCTCCAGACCAAGGCGCTGATCATGATCATCTTTGTCAACATCCTGCTCGACAAACATATCATCAGCAACACCGCCTTTACCGCGCTGTTGCTGATGGCGGTGGGCAGCACGATGCTGACCATCCCCGTGGTCGCGCCAAAACTGCGCAAACTTGCTGGCCTGATCGATCGGTCGAGTTAGGAAAAATTTCAGCCGTACGATAGTATCTGCGCTTGCACCGCATCGCTTTACCATAGACACTGGGTTAAGACCTGCGTGCCTTTGGGGTTCGTCGGTCAGAGGAGAGAAATCTATGTCACAAGATAAAGTCAATTATCCCGTATCGACCGCAGCAGTGCACTGGATTGACAGCGCAGGCGGGCTGCACGTTCGTGTTTATACCTGCGATGGCTATATGGTCCAGGAACGCAGTACCGAAAGCGGCCAATGGGCCAATGGCACGCTTCACGTGGCTGCTTCAAATGTATCGGCCATCGCATGGGTAGACAGCGCGGGCGCGCATGTTCGTGTCTATTGCACGTCGAAAAACGTCACCACTGAATGGTGTCAGGATCCCGGCACAACGTGGGTCGCGGGGCAATATACCACAGTATAACTTCTACGCGACAATGACTGGAATCAGGCCCGCTCAATCAAGGTTGGGCCTGAGCCAGCGTCGTGCCGTGTCGACATCGACATTGCGGCGGTGCGCATAGTCATTCAGCTGTTCCTCACCCACCCGTGCCACACCGAAATAGGCGGCGTCGGGATGCCCGAAGTAAAAGCCACTGACCGCCGCTGTTGGCAACATCGCGAAACTTTCCGTCAGGACAAGCCCAGCATTGACTGGCGCATCGAGCAGGTCGAACAATATCGGTTTCAAACTGTGGTCGGGGCATGCTGGATAGCCCGGCGCGGGGCGGATACCGCGATAATCCTCGTGTATCAGCGCCTCGTTGGACAATTGCTCACCCGGCGCATAGCCCCACAATGTCGTTCGGACGTGGCTGTGCAAGCGTTCGGCAAAGGCCTCGGCCAGCCGGTCCGCCAACGCTTTCAGTAAAATGTCCGAATAATCATCATGGTCGGCGCGGAACCGTTCCAGATGTGGCTCTATCCCGTGAATACCAACCGCAAATCCGCCGATCCAATCGCCGTCATGGTCGATGAAGTCGGCAAGGCACATATTGGCGCGCCCCTCTCGTTTGACGATTTGCTGGCGCAGGAAGGGAATGCGGACATGATCTTCGTCGGCGCGGTGCAGGATGACATCATCGCCATCCCTGCGGCATGGCCATAGCCCCGCGACCCCGCGCGCGGTCAGCCATTTTTCGTCCACTATCCGCGTCAGCATCGCCTGTGCATCGGCCCATAATGCGCTGGCGCTTTCGCCAACGACAGCGTCGGTCAAAATTGCGGGGTAATTGCCGGCCAATTCCCACGCGCGAAAGAACGGCGTCCAGTCGATGACTTCAGCTAAATCCGCCAGATCCCAATCGTCAAAGGCATGGACGCCCTGCTGTTCTGGTGGAGGCGGTTTGATGTGCATATCCGCAACAAAGGCATTGGCCCGCGCGTCGGCCAGACTGGCGAGCATCGACTGCCCCTTGCCAGCGCGCACGTCGCGCACATGGCTGTAATCGGCGGCAATCGCACCGACATAGGCCGTAACGCCCGTGTCGCTGACCAGCGCTGTCGCTACGCCGACCGCGCGGCTGGCGTCGAGCACATGAATGACGGGGCCGTCATAGGCGAGGTCGATGCGCAGCGCCGTGTGCACTTTGGATGTGGTCGCGCCGCCGATCAACAGCGGCATGGTCATACCCGCGCGCTGCATCTCCTCGGCCACCGTAACCATTTCATCGAGACTAGGGGTGATAAGGCCGGACAGGCCGATGATGTCCACGTCCTCGGATTGTGCGACTTCCAATATCCGCGTCCACGGCACCATGACCCCAAGGTCGATGACCTCATAACCGTTGCATTGCAAAACCACGCCGACGATATTCTTGCCGATGTCGTGCACATCGCCCTTGACCGTCGCCATGATGATCCGACCCTTGGCCTTAGCGCCCTCGCCCTTTCCCGCTTCGATGAACGGGATTAAATGCGCGACCGCTTTTTTCATCACCCGCGCCGATTTGACGACTTGCGGCAGGAACATTTTGCCCGACCCGAACAGGTCGCCAACGACGTTCATACCGTCCATCAACGGCCCCTCGATCACTTCGATCGGGCGAGCCGCCACCTGCCGCGCTTCTTCGGTATCTTCGACGACATAGGCGTCGATGCCCTTGACCAACGCATGTTCCAACCGCTTACCCACCGGCCAGCTGCGCCACTCCTCTGCCGCCTTTTCAACCGCCGCATCGGTGCCGCGATATTTTTCCGCCAAAGTTACTAGCCGCTCGGTCGCGTCCTCTCTGCGGTTGAGCACCACATCCTCGCACGCCTCGCGCAATTCGGGGTCAATCATATCATAAACGTCCAGCTGCCCCGCATTGACGATGGCCATGTCCATCCCCGCAGGAATGGCGTGGAACAGGAACACGCTGTGCATCGCGCGTCGCACTGGCTCGTTACCGCGAAAGCTGAACGACAGGTTGGATAGCCCACCTGAAATATGGACGTGCGGGCAATTGACCTTTATCTCACGCGTCGCCTCGATGAAATCGACAGCATAATTATTGTGTTCCTCGATCCCCGTCGCCACCGCAAAGACATTGGGGTCAAAGATGATGTCTTCGGGTGGGAAGCCGATGCCTGTCAGCAACGCATAAGCGCGGCTGCATATCTCGACCTTGCGAACCTGTGTGTCGGCCTGCCCGACCTCGTCGAACGCCATCACGACAACCGCAGCGCCATAGGCCATGCACAGCCGCGCGTGATATAAGAATGCCTCCTCGCCCTCCTTCATCGAAATCGAATTGACGATCGGCTTGCCGGGCACGCATTTCAGCCCCGCCTCGATAACGCTCCATTTGCTGCTGTCGATCATGAACGGCACCCGCGCAATATCGGGTTCGGCGGCAATCAGCTTGACGAAGGTTTCCATCGCAACGAGGCTGTCGAGCAAGCCTTCGTCCATGTTGATGTCGATAATCTGCGCACCATTTTCTACCTGTTGCCGCGCGACCTCTACCGCACGCGCATAATCGCCCGCCATGATGAGTTTCTTGAACGCAGCTGAGCCAGTGACGTTGGTACGCTCACCCACATTGACGAAGCTGGCGATGGGGCTAGTCATGCCGCCATCACAAAAGGTTCGAGGCCAGCCAGCCGCGTCTGCACCGGCACCACTGGCAGCGCGCGCGTAGGCAAGCCCGCCACCGCCTTTGCCATCGCTGCGATATGCGCAGGGGTCGAGCCACAGCAGCCGCCTAGGATATTGACCTGCCCGGCGTCCGCCCATTCATGGACCAGCGCCGCCGTCTGGTCGGGCAATTCGTCATATTCGCCAAGCTCGTTGGGTAGGCCGGCATTGGGGTAAACCATGATCAGCGTATCGGCGATTGCGGAGAGCGTCCGCACATGTGGGCGCAATTGCTGTGCCCCGAACGAACAGTTCAGCCCGATAGTCAGCGGTTTTGCATGGCGCACCGCGTGCCAGAAGGCCTCAACTGTATGGCCGGACAGGTTGCGGCCCGACAAGTCGGTCAGCGTCATCGACAGCATCAACGGCACGTCGATGCCTCGCGCAATGCCAGCCTCAATCACCGCCATGATCCCCGCTTTGGCATTCAGCGTATCGAACACCGTCTCGATCAGGATGAAGTCCACTCCGCCGTCGAGCAACGCATCGACCTGTTCGCGGTATACATCTTTAAGCGTGTCAAAATCAATCTCGCGATACCCCGGATCATTGACGTCGGGCGACAGTGACAGCGTCTTGTTGGTCGGTCCAATCGCACCAGCGACAAAGCGAGGGCGGCCATCGCGCGCAGCAAACTCATCCGCCGCCTTGCGCGCAATCTGTGCCGACGCGATATTGATGTCGCGGACCAGATGCTCGGCCCCATAATCCGCTTGGCTGATGCGGTTTGCCGAAAATGTATTGGTCGAAACAATGTCCGACCCGGCGGTCAAATAGGCGCGGGTTATTGTATCTGGCACTTCGGGCATCGTGATAGCGAGAATATCATTATTGCCCTTTTGATCGTGCGACAGCCCGAGCGACCCCGCATATTGGCCTTCCGTCAGTTTCCAATTCTGGATCTCGGTCCCGAATGCCCCGTCAGTAATCAGGATACGCTGCGCTGCCGCCGCAATAAAATCACCCCGAATGCTCATGCTGCTTGCTCCGTTTGCGGACGAAGGCCCAACATATGGCATATCGCATAAGCCAGTTCGGCGCGGTTGAGCGTATAGAAATGGAAATCGCGGACACCGCCTGCATAAAGGCGGCGGCACATTTCGGCCGATGTCGTCGCCGCGACCAATTGCCGCGCGGCGGGCAGGTCGTCCAGCCCGTCGAACAGATGTTCAAACCATGCCGGCACGCGTGTTCCGCACATCGCCGCCATCCGTTTGATGCTGGCGAAATTGCTCACCGGCATGATGCCGGGCACAATCGGTGCGACGATCCCCGCTGCCGCCGCTGCATCGCGGAATCTGAAAAATGTGTCGGCCTCAAAGAAAAACTGCGTAATCGCGCGGCTCGCACCTGCATCCAGTTTGCGCTTGAGATTGTCGAGGTCGCTTTGCGCGCACGGCGCATCGGGATGCGTTTCGGGGTAGGCGGCGACCGAAATCTCGAACGGCGCAATTGCTTTAAGCCCTGCAACCAATTCAGCAGCGCCAGCATAGCCGTCAGGGTGCGCGACAAAGGGGGTTCCCGCAATCGGTGCATCGCCGCGCAGAGCGACAATATGCCGCACGCCAACATCCCAATAGGCGCGCGCAACTTCGGCAATCTCTTGCCTACTCGCATCAACGCAGGTCAAATGCGCCGCCGCTGGAATATCCGTCTCACGCGCGATCCGCGCCACGGTGGCGTGGGTGCGGGTCCGCGTCGATCCGCCCGCACCATAAGTGACCGAAACGAATCGTGGTGCCAGCGGTGCCAGCGTCGTAATCGATTCCCACAGTGTCTCGTTCATCTTGTCCGTCTTGGGTGGGAAAAACTCGAAACTCACGCCAATGTCACCCGACAAATCGGCGAATAGGGGCGATGCAGCGGCGCGGCGCGCCTCCGAAGCGGGAGGCAGTCTTGTGGTCATGCCACGGCCTTTCTTGTGATGGGGGAAACAGTCTCTTTAACAATGTCGCTGCGTCGACGGCCCAGCCATATTTTAACAGTAAGAGCGCCGCCAGTCAGCGCCTCGATTGTTTCGATTATCAATCCCGATGCCGCAAACCACCCGCGAATCTGTCCGTCAGAAAAACCCAAACGGGCATGCGCGGCATCGCGGCGCAATTCTTCGCGGTCATGCGGCGCAAAATCGACGATAAGGACATGTCCACTGGGTCGCAGGACGCGCGCCGCTTCTGCAATTACCTGATCGGGTGACGCCGCATAGTGCAGCACCTGGTGCATGACTATCGAGTCCACGCTGTCATCGGCCAGCGGCAGCGCTGTAAAATCGCCCTGCACCAATTCGACAGGCACATTCGCGCCCGTCAAGCGTCCTCGCGCGATGCGAAGCATCTCCGGGCTGCGGTCCAGCGCGGTCACGCGGGTTGCAGAGGCGCTCATTATAGTCGCCATGCGCCCTGTTCCCGTGCCAATGTCGAGCAGGTGCCCTAGGCGGCGATTACGCATCATCGCCAGAATCGATTGCTCCACCTCAGCTTCGGCAACATGCAAAGAACGAATGGCGTCCCATTCCTCTGCATGCGCGGCAAAGTAACGCCCCGCTGCCGCTTCGCGCTCATCCTGCACAGCGGTTAACCGCTTGCGATCGGATTCAGCGATTCGCGTCTCCAAGGCCGATAGGATGATCTGGTCGGCAAATTGCATCAACGCATCTGTCGTCGGTGAGCGCACCAATCGAACAAACACCCAGCTACCTTCCTTACGGCGCTCGGCCAGTTCCGCTTCTTCGAGGATGCGCACGTGACGCGAGACGCGGGGCTGGCTTTGCTCCAGCAATTGCGCGATTTCACCGATGGCCAGTTCACCCCGCCTCAACAGAGTCATGATCCGAAGCCGCGAAGGATCGCCCATCGCACGAAACAAGTCGAGTATAGACAGCCGATTCTCATCGACCGAGGTCGGCAACGATGTGCTTTGCGAGGGCTTACGCTTGGCGTCCATCATCGTTATATAAAGAAATCTTTATATGAGGTCAACGCGTAAGAGTGGCAGCAAACCCTACCAAATTGCTAGAAAATGGCGTGGCTCGCTTTACCACACGCCCAAAAATACGAGAGGCATAAAAAAAATGTCACGAAATATGTGAAATTCGTTGCGCAGCGAAAAACGAATCTCTAAATCCCACTGCGTTGGCGGGGGGTTTGCGCAATGGTTGCGTGCGCCTCAATCAACCAAAGATTTGCTCTAGAGGGAATACCCACATGAAGAAGATTGCTCTGTCGCTCGTACTCGTTTCTGGTTTGGCTCTTGCTGCTTGCTCGAAGCCTGCTGAAGAAGCAGCTCCTGCTGCTGACGCTGCTGTTCCTGCAGAAGATGCAATGGCTCCTGCTGAAGCTGCAACCGATGCTGCTGCTCCTGCTGCTGATGCCGCTGCTCCTGCTGCAGACGCTGCTGCTCCTGCTGCAGACGCTGCTGCTCCTGCCGAAGCTGCTAAGTAAGCACTTCGCGCATTGACCTTGATCGTTTCAGGTTGTTACAATCTGAAGCGTGAATCATGGTCAAAATGGTGCGCTATGAATTGAAGGGGTCGTCATCCGAAAGGGTGGCGGCCTTTTCTTTTGCGCACTATAACCATGCCATGAACATACGCACCGCGCATGGCGCGCTCATCCTTGCCCTCATGCTATGCGCCTGTGGCCGCGCGGATAGCGACCCGGCGTCGGGCGGGCTGACGGTTGGCGAGGCTGAAACGCTTGAGCGTGCCGCCGAGCGACTCGATGAACGCACACCAAGCCCCGCCGCCGCAGAGTCGCAGGCGCTGGAAAATGCTGTTCGCGCGCGACTCGATGCCGAAATGCATCAAAAAACCGCCAACTAACAATTGCCTAGCAAAGCGGCGTTGATCGCGCTTGCGCTAGCGTCTGGGAATGGTAAATCTCGCGGCGAATGGGAAGCGGGCGGCAAGCGCTCGGCCCCCTTCGTCAAAACAAACTTGTGGGGATTTTGCCATGAAGAAAATGATCATTGCTGTCGCTGCCGCCGCGCTTGCGCTGTCGGCCTGTTCACAACAAACCGAAGATGCTGCTGCTGACGCTGCGACATCGGCGGCTGATGATGCCGCTGCTGCGGCTACTGACGCTGCTGGCGCTGCTACTGACGCAGCTGGTGCCGCAACCGATGCGGCTGCTGGTGCCGCCGGTGCGGCTACCGATGCAGCTGGCGATGCCGTCGCTGCTGGCGGCGAAGCCATGAAGGCTGCTGGCGAAGAAATGAAGAAGTAAGCGCTTAGTTTTCTTCTCATGTGGGGGGCCGCTATCCGCAAGGGTGGTGGCCCTTTCGCATATCTGCCGGGTGCGATTATTTTCCCGCATGACTCGATGCCGCTCGTCACAAGCGGTCATCCGACCGTGGCAGAACCCGCGACGCTCGCCGCAATACACAAAGAAAAGGGCCGGAAAGATTGCTCCTTCCGACCCCATTTCCTGTTCCGACAAAGCGCCGAGCAGTTGGATTAGAAATCCATGCCGCCCATACCGCCCATGCCGCCACCGCCGCCCATGGGCATTGCTGGCTTGTCTTCTGGTGCTTCGGCGATGCACGCTTCGGTGGTGATCAACAGACCAGCAACCGACGCCGCGTCTTGGAGTGCGGTGCGAACAACCTTGGTCGGGTCGATCACGCCAGCCGCGACAAGGTTTTCATACACATCGGTCGATGCGTTGAAGCCCATCGTCTCGTCATTTTCGCGCAGCAAATTGCCGGCAACCACGGCGCCGTCAACGCCCGCATTTTGCGCGATCTGGCGCAGCGGGGTTTCGATGGCCTTGCGGATGATGTCGATCCCGCGTGTCTGGTCGTCATTCGCACCCTTGAGGCCGTCGAGCGCCTTGATGGCATAAAGCAGCGCAGTGCCGCCGCCGGGGACGATGCCTTCTTCGACCGCAGCGCGCGTCGCGTGCAGCGCATCGTCAACGCGGTCCTTGCGTTCCTTGACCTCGACCTCGGTTGCGCCGCCGACCTTGATGACCGCAACGCCGCCAGCCAGTTTGGCCAGACGTTCTTGCAGTTTTTCTTTGTCGTAATCGGATGTAGTGGTTTCGATCTGTGCACGGATTTGCTCGACCCGGCCCTTGATCGTGTCATGGTCGCCCGCGCCATCGACGATGGTGGTATTGTCCTTGTCGATGGTGACGCGCTTGGCCTGTCCCAGCATGGCGAGCGTGACGCTCTCCAGCTTGATGCCTAGGTCTTCACTAATCATTTCGCCCTGCGTCAGTATCGCGATGTCTTGCAGCATCGCTTTGCGGCGATCACCAAAGCCGGGGGCCTTGACCGCAGCGACCTTCAGGCCGCCACGCAAACGGTTGACCACCAGTGTCGCCAACGCTTCGCCTTCGATGTCTTCGGCGATGATGAGGAGCGGTCGGCCCGACTGCACCACGGCTTCGAGAATCGGCAGCATTGCCTGGAGATTAGACAGCTTCTTTTCGTGGATCAAGATATAGGGGTCCGCCAGCTCGACCGTCATTTTGTCAGGGTTGGTGATGAAGTAAGGCGAGAGATAGCCACGGTCGAACTGCATGCCTTCGACAACGTCCAGCTCGAAATCGAGACCCTTGGCTTCCTCGACGGTGATAACGCCTTCCTTGCCGACCTTTTCCATCGCTTCGGCGATTTTCTCGCCAACCACGGTGTCGCCATTGGCCGAGATGATCCCGACCTGCGCGATTTCGGCGGTGCCGGAAACGGGCTTGGAGCGCTTGACCAGATCTTCGACAACCTTGGCAACCGCGATATCAACGCCGCGCTTCAGGTCCATCGGGTTCATGCCAGCGGCAACCGACTTCATGCCTTCGCGGACAATAGCCTGCGCCAGCACGGTCGCGGTGGTGGTGCCGTCGCCCGCAACGTCATTGGTCTTGGAGGCGACTTCGCGCACCATTTGCGCGCCCATATTTTCGAACTTGTCCTTCAGTTCGATTTCCTTGGCGACGGTGACGCCGTCCTTGGTAATGCGCGGGGCACCGAATGATTTGTCGATGACGACATTGCGGCCCTTTGGCCCCAGCGTCACTTTCACCGCGTCGGCGAGAATATCAACGCCGCGCAAAATGCGCTCACGCGCGTCGCGGCCGAATTTTACTTCTTTAGCAGCCATGTGCTTATTCCTTTAAAAAATTGGTGGGGAGGCGATTAGGCGAGGATGCCCAAAATATCGCTTTCCTTCATGATGAGCAGGTCTTCGCCATCGACCTTGACCTCGGTGCCCGACCATTTGCCGAACAGGATCTTGTCGCCAGCCTTGACGTCCGGCTTGATGCGGTCGCCGTCTTCGTTGTAGGCACCCTCACCGACGGACAAGACTTCGCCCTCTTGTGGCTTTTCCTGAGCGGTGTCGGGGATGATGATGCCGCCAGCAGTTTTCTGTTCGGCTTCGACGCGGCGGACCAGCACGCGGTCGTGCAGGGGACGGAACTTCATATAATTTCCCTTCTCTCACTGGCCCATATTCCCAAAAATAGGGTCTGTCGTGGCCATGATTATGTTGCATTCTGGCACTCAGCTGATGCGAGTGCCAACACCCCCCATTTGGCGTCGCGCGCGCAAAGGTCAAGGGGTAAGCGCGGGTTTTTTAGGGGAGCAGCAAGCCCCAGCGCTCGCGCATGCTCCACCGCCACAACAGCATGGCGGACACCGCGACTAGGCCCGCAGCGAGGCCTACCCACACGCCCAACCCGCTGAGCGGCGTCCAGAACCCAAGCATCACGGCAAGACCAAATCCGACGATCCAGTAACCGGCGAGCGCAATCATGAGCGGCGTGCGCGTGTCCTGCAGCCCACGTAGGGCCCCTGCCGTCACCGCCTGTGCCCCGTCGAACAGTTGAAACGCCGCTGCAACAGCTAAATAGGACATGGCAAAACCCAGCATAGCGGTGTTGGCAGCGTCATCCACATCGACATAGATTGACAATATGACACGCGGAAATAGCCAGATAATCAACGCCGTAATCGCCATGAAAGTGATGCCCAGCGCAATCGCGCTCCACCCCGCCCGCGCCACGCCAGTCGCATCGCGCGCACCATAGGCAAGCCCGACACGGATCGTCGCGGCTTGCGAAACACCATAGGGTATTTGAAACGCGAGCGCGGCGATTTGCAGCGCCACCGCGTGCCCCGCCAGCTCTGCTTCGCCAATCCGGCCCATCAGGAATGCCGCGCTGGTGAACAGCCCGCCCTCGGCGACAATAGTCGCCGCGATGGGCAGACCAACCCGCAACAGGTCGGCAAAGCGTGCCCCATCAAACTGCCACCAACGGCCCAGCAAGGCATAGCGACGAAACCGCCTGTCGCGCAGTATCACGAGGGCATAAGCGGCGACCATCGCGACATTGGTGATGATGCTGGCCCAGGCGGACCCCATCAACCCCAGTGGTGGCGCACCCAGATGGCCAAACACAAATACCCAGTTGCCCAGCGCATTGACCAACAGCGCCATCAGCGTAATCGCGGTGGCTATGGCGGCGCGGCCAAGCGTTGATACGAACACCCGCAGCAAATTGGCCAGCGCAGCCGGAATGATGCACCACATCAACAGCCGGGTAAAATTCCCCGCTTGTTCCGCGATTTGCGCATCCTGTCCCGTCGCCAGCATGAACTGCTCAGCAAACAAACACAGCCCCATCGCGCCGCCGCCGAACAGTAGCGCCTGCCACCCCGCCATCCGCATGGTCCGGCGCACTTCGCGCAGGGCATGCCGCTGACCGCCCAGTTCCGCCGCGATCAAAGCCGACGCGGCGCTGGTCAGTCCGGTCAATGCCCAGCCGAGCAGCATCACCAGCGACACACCCAGCGTCGATGCAGCGAGCGCCGTTGCCCCCAGTCGCGCGACAAAAATCACATCAGTGGTAAAAATCGCCATCTGCAAGAAATTGGCCACCGCCAGCGGCGCGGCGAGCATGACCATCGCGCGCAATTCGCCGCGCCACGACGCCGCCATAGCATCATGTGCCGGATTGGAAGGTTGGGAAATTGTCATCGGGTCGCGCTGGATAGCCTATCTATCGTATTTCGACAGCTAATTTATCTGTGGCCCCAGAAACCTTCATCCAATTTGCGTTTACACCCCTACTGCACTGGTGTAACAATACAGTCATGACCGAAGCCACAGCCCCCGCAACAACCCGCTATACCACCCGCCAAGTCCTGTCGGGCTTTTGGCGCGTGATGGTGGCGATAAAGGATGCGTTGGCGCTGGCGTTCCTGCTGCTGTTTTTCATCGTGCTGTTCGGCATCCTATCCGGCACGCCCAACCCCGCCGCCGTGGTTGGCGACGGCGCATTGCTGCTGCGGCTCGACGGGACGATCAGCGAACAACCCGCGCCGGTTGATCCGTTCGCAGCGCTCACCGGCGGCACGCCGATGCGCGAGTTTCGCCGCGCCGATGTCGTGCACGCGCTCGAAACAGCCGCCACCGATGACCGCGTCAAGGCGGTCGTGCTCGACCTCGACCGTTTCATGGGCGGCGGACAGGTGGCGCTTGGTGACGTCGCTGCGGCGATTGACACCGTTCGCGCCGCGAACAAGCCGGTGCTGGCCTATGCCACTGGCTATGGCGACGATGCCTATCAGCTCGCTGCGCACGCCAGCGAAGTGTGGACCGAAAATGGCGGCGGTGTGTTCATCGCTGGCCCCGGCGGTTCACATATGTATTACAAGGGTTTGATCGACAGACTGGGCATTAACGCCCATGTGTACCGCGTCGGCACTTTCAAAAGCTTTATCGAACCTTTCACGCGTACCGACCAGTCGCCACAGGCGCGCGAAGCGACGCTCGCTTATGCCAATGTCCTGTGGGAACAGTGGCAGAGCCAAGTCGGCCGCGCCCGTCCACGCGCGACGCTCGGCGCCTATATCGCCGATCCAGCCGCCGCGATGCGCGCCGCGAATAACGACTTTGCGCTCGCCGCCAAAAATGCCGGGTTGGTGGACCGCATCGGCACTCGCATCCAGTTTGAACGCCGCGTTGCCGCCATTGCCGGCGTGCGCGACGATGACCGCCCATGGACCTATAACCGTATCAAGCTCGACGACTGGGTGCTCGCCAACCCGATCGAGGAAGACGGTGAGCGCATCGCTATCGTCCCCGTTGTCGGTAACATTGTCGATGGCCGCGCCGACGCGGGCCAATCCGGCGGCGAAAGCATCGCCCAGCATATTCTGGACGCGGTGGCCGATGACGATGTCAAGGCGATTGTCCTTCGCGTCGATTCGCCCGGTGGATCGGTGATGGCATCCGAACGTATCCGTAGCGCGCTGCTCGAAGCCAAAGCGCGCCGCCTGCCCATCGTTGTGTCGATGGCCAATGTCGCGGCGTCGGGCGGTTATTGGGTCGCCACCCCCGCCGACCGCATCTTTGCCGAACCCGACACCATCACCGGATCGATCGGCGTGTTCGCCATCATCCCCAGCTTTGAACGCACATTGGGCAATATCGGCATTACGGCGGATGGCATTACAACCACACCCTTGTCGGGACAGCCCGACATCGCGGGCGGCGTCAGCCCAGCCTTTGACACGCTGGCACAGGCAAGCGTCGAGCAAATCTATGGCCGCTTCACTGGGTTGGTGGCGGCGTCACGCCGCCTGCCATTGGCGCGGGTTCAGGAAATTGCCGAAGGGCGCGTCTGGGCCGGTGCCACTGCGCGGCAGCTTGGCCTTGTCGATCAATTCGGCGGGCTGGATGACGCCATAGCCGCCGCGGCGCAGCTCGCGCACCTCGACCCCGCCAATGTCTACCCCTATTATTTTGAAGATGGGCCGGACCCCTTCGCCGAAATACTCGCCGCTTTCTCTTCGCCAGATGAAGAAGATGACAGCACAGCCCCGGCCGGATGGTTGGCGCAAGCGGCGTGGCTGCGCGATGCGCGGATGGGCGAGCTGGTCGGTGACCTGCGCCGCCTGATGGGGGCCAACGGTGCGCAAATTGCGTGCCTTGAATGCACCAGCGCGCTGGCCCCGCGCGCACCCGCGCCGCAGGATCGCGCCATTATTGCGCGTTGGTTGGGGCTTTAGAGCGTTTTGAAGCGAGGTGAGGTCGCCGAGCGGCTCGCAAAACGCGGTAATAGAAGAGCCTAGAGCAGGGGATTTGATCCGATCAAATCTCATCCTGCTCTAGGGGCTGGGACTGTAACGCGCGCCTTCCTGCGCCGGAACAACAGGATGAACCCGATCAGGCACGACGGGAAAGCAATCGCCGCCGCGATGATGAGCAGCGGGTGGTGCGTGTCTTCACGCCCGACTGGATCGAGAACGTGAAGCCCGAACATCACATCGAACCAACGCCATTGGTTCGACCGCACCGCCAGCACTTCGCCGCTCAGCGCATCGACATAGACGCGCAGACCATCGGCATAGGCGACCTGCCAGGCCGGGCGCTCGCGGCGCAGGTCAATAGGGTTGGCGTCGGCGGCGAATGCGCGCACATGCACCACACGGCCCGGGTGGAGCAGCGCCGTATCGGCAATCCGCCGCGCTAGGCCCGCGTCCACGCGGGGCAGCATCGCCCCGGTGCTTGCATCCGCCGCGCGCCGATCGCCACCGACAAAGGCGATGATCCACACCGGGCGGTCAGCGCGGGCGACCAGTTCGACCTTCTCCACACTCCGCCCATCGAGGCGCGGCATCACGGGCGTCTGCGCCAAGACGAGCGGCGCAGGCTCGCTGCGCAGATCGGTACCGCGCACCTCCTCAATCGGCCGCGCCACCATCCATAGCCCAGTGAATGTCCATAGCAAAATCGGCACGGCAACCACCCAACCGAGCCAGATGTGCCAGCGCGCCAATTGCCGCATGATGCTTGCTGTTTTCATCCTTCATCCTCCCCCAAGGTCGGCTAAATATGGATCGGCTTGCCCGTGACCGCCATCGCCGCTTCTTTGAGCGCTTCGCTGTGCGTCGGGTGGGCGTGGCACGTGTAAGCGATGTCTTCCGACGTTGCGCCAAACTCCATCGCCTGTGCGGCTTGGGCAATCATCGTGCCCGCGACGGATGCGATGATCCACACGCCCAGCACGCGGTCGGTTGCGGCATCGGTGATCACCTTCACCAACCCATCGCCTTCGCGATTGGTCTTGGCGCGGCTGTTGGCCATCATCGGGAATTTGCCGATCTTGACCGTGTGGCCAGCCTCTTTGGCCGCCTCTTCGCTCAGGCCAACACCCGCGATTTCGGGGAAAGTGTAAACCACTGCGGGTATGACATCATGGTTCACGATGCCTGTCTGCCCCGCAATATTTTCCGCAACCGCAATCCCTTCATCCTCGGCCTTGTGCGCCAACATCGGCCCCGGGATGACATCGCCAATCGCCCAGATGCCGGGAACGGCGGTAGCGAAGCGATGATCGGTGTCGATCTGCCCGCGCGCATTGACCGACAGGCCAGCCTTGTCCAGCGCAAGGCCATCGGTGTTCGGACGCCGCCCGATGGCGACCAGCACAACGTCGGCGGCGATGGTTTCAGCCGCGCTCGCTTGCGAGTGGGAAAGGCCAGAAGATGTCTCCCCGCCCGACGCAGGCTCGACCGTCACGCTGGCCTTTTTGCCTTTGACCGATACGCCCGTCACCTTGGTTCCGGTGCGGATGTCAAAGCCCTGTTTCTTGAAAATCCTGTTCGCTTCTTTGCGGATGTCGCCGTCCATGCCGGGCAATATCTGGTCGAGATATTCAACCACCGTGACGCGCGCGCCAAGGCGTTTCCACACGCTGCCCAGTTCCAGCCCAATAACCCCGCCGCCGATGACGACCATGTGCCCCGGCACTTTGCCAAGCGCCAATGCGCCCGTGGAATCGACCACCACGCCCGCGTCATTATCAACCGTAACGCCCGGCAATGGCGTCACACTCGACCCTGTTGCGATGATGATATTACGCGCGCGGATTGCCTTGCCCGCAACCTCAACACTGTCAACGGCGGTAAAGGATGCATGACCCTTGATCCACTCGACCTTATTCTTTTTGAACAGGAAGGCGATGCCGCCCGTCAATTCACCAACCGCCTTGGTCTTTTCGGCGTGCATCGCGGCGACGTCTATCGCGACCTTGCCAAGCGAAATGCCAAACTTCGCCATCGCGCCCGAATGCGCCTCCTCATATAATTCGGACGCGTGGAGCAGCGCCTTGGACGGGATGCAACCGACGTTGAGGCATGTTCCGCCCAGCGTCTCGCGGCTCTCCACGCACGCGACCTTGAGGCCAAGCTGCGCCGCACGGATAGCGGCAACATAACCGCCGGGGCCAGCGCCGATCACCAGCACGTCATAGTCATAATCGGTCATCTTTTACGCCCTCACAAATCGATCAACAGCCGCGTCGGATCCTCAATCGCTTCCTTGACGCGGACGAGGAAGGTCACCGCTTCGCGTCCGTCGATCAGGCGGTGATCGTAGCTGAGCGCCAGATACATCATCGGTCGCACCACCACCGCGCCGTCGCGGACCACGGCGCGGTCCTCGATCCGGTGAAGGCCGAGCACCGCCGACTGCGGCGGGTTGATGATCGGGGTGGACATCAGGCTGCCGAACACGCCGCCATTGGAAATGGTGAAGGTGCCGCCGGTCATGTCGGCCATGGTCAATGTGCCCGCTTTGGCCTTCGCCCCAAAGTCACCAATCGCCTTTTCAATCTCGGCAAAGCTCATGCTATCCGCGTTCCGCACCACGGGAACGACAAGGCCGTTCGGCGCGCTCACCGCGACCGAGACGTCGAGATGTTTGTGATAGACAATCTCATCGCCGTCGATCCGCGCGTTGACCGCCGGAACATCGCGCGCCGCCAGCGCCACCGCACGGGTGAAAAATCCCATGAAGCCAAGGCGAACGCCGTGCTTTTTCTCGAACAAATCCTTATATTTGGCGCGCGCCGCGATCACCGCAGACATATCAACATCGTTGAATGTGGTCAGCAGCGCAGCAGTATTTTGCGCTTCTTTCAGGCGCTTGGCGACAGTCTGCCGCAGCCGAGTCATCTTGATGCGTTCTTCGCCGCGAGTGGCTGTCAAGGCGGCGATAGGGGCGACCTCAAGCATCGGTGCGACGGCAACTGGTGCGTCACCCGCACGTTTGGCGGCGAGGGTCACATCTTCCTTGGTAAGGCGGCCATCCTTGCCCGTGCCCGTCACCTTGGCGGGGTCGATGCCATGTTCGAGCACCGCACGGCGGACAGCGGGGGACAGCACCGACGCATCGGCCATCACTGATGAAGCAGGCGCAGTACTCGCCGCAACCGCTGCGGGCGCTGCCACAACGGCGCCGCCATCCTCAATCACCGCAATCACAGCTCCGACCGCGACGGTGTCGCCTTCCTTGACCAACTGGCGGCCCATCACGCCCGCAATCGGGCTAGGCACTTCAACCGCGACCTTGTCGGTCTCTAGGCTGACGATTGGCTCATCGGCCGCGACAGCATCACCCGGCCGCTTCAACCATTGCCCAATGCTCGCCTCGGTCACCGATTCGCCCAACACAGGGACAAGAACTTCGCTAGACATGACTTAACCCTTTTTCTTGGTGCGGCGGATTTCGGCGCGAACCGAAAGCCCTAGAGCATCGGCGACCAGCGCGCCTTGTTCGGTTTGGTGACGCGACATCAGCCCCGTTGCGGGCGACGCCGCAGCGGCGCGGCCCGCATAGCGTGCACGCATGCCAGCCTTGCCAGCCGCCTTTAGCGCGTCCTCAATATACGACTCGACAAAGCCCCAAGCACCATTGTTGCGCGGCTCTTCTTGTGCCCAGACCACTTCCTCCAGCGCGGTCATCCGTGACAGACGCAGCGACAAAGGTTCGCCGGGGAAGGGGTAAATCTGCTCGACGCGGATGATGCTGGTGTCGCCCAAATCCGCCGCATCGCGCGCCTCCATCAGGTCATATCCGACCTTGCCCGAACATAGGACGAGGCGCTTAATCGCGGCGTCGCTGGGCGGATTACGGTCCGACATGATCCGGCGGAAATGACTTTCTCCGATAAAGTCCACCCGCTCTGACAATGCCAATTTGTGCCGCAGCAGCGACTTTGGCGTCATGATAATCAGCGGCTTGCGGAATGGCCGCAGCATCTGGCGGCGCAAAACGTGAAAATAATTGGACGGGGTGGTGATATTGCACACCTGAATATTGTCGCCCGCGCACAGTTGCAAGAACCGCTCCAGCCGCGCCGAACTATGTTCCGGTCCCTGTCCTTCGTAACCATGCGGCAACAGCATGACGAGACCATTGGCACGCAGCCACTTTGCCTCACCCGCCGCGATGAATTGGTCGATCATGATCTGCGCGCCGTTCATGAAATCGCCGAACTGCGCCTCCCACAGCACCAGCGCCTTGGGGTCGGCCATCGCATAGCCATATTCAAACCCCAGCACGCCATATTCGGAGAGCGGACTGTCGAGCACCTCGAACCGGCCGTGCGGGACGGTGGAGAGCGGCACATATTTCGCCTCGCTGCTCTGATCGACCCAGACCGCGTGACGCTGGCTGAATGTGCCGCGCCCGCTGTCCTGCCCCGACAGGCGCACCTGATACCCTTCGCTCAGCAGCGTGCCGAACGCCAGAGCTTCTGCGGTCGCCCAGTCGAATATATCACCCTTACCCGCAAACATCGCAGCGCGAGCGTCGATGACGCGGCGCAGCGTCTTGTGCACGTCCACGCCTTCGGGAACCGTGGTGATGATGCGGCCGATGCCGTCGAACAATTTATCGCTAACCCCTGTCGGGATATTGCGCCGCGCCCCTTCGGGATCGGCGGGCATGTGCAGCCCGGACCAGCGCCCAGCAAACCAATCCGCCTTGTTCGGTTTGTAATGTTTGGCGTCGGCGAAATCGCGTTCAAGGCGCGTGATGAAGGCGCTGCGCAGTCCATCGGCATCACCTTCGGATAGCACGCCCTGACCCTCTAATCGCGCCTGATAGACCATGGACACGGCTGGATGTGCGCGGATTTTCGCGTACATCAGCGGCTGGGTGAAGCTTGGCTCGTCACCCTCATTATGGCCAAAGCGGCGATAGCACCACATGTCGATCACGACATCGCGGTGGAAGTGCTGGCGAAAATCTATCGCCAGTTTGCACGCAAATGTCACCGCTTCGGGATCGTCGCCATTGACGTGCAGGATCGGTGCCTGAACCCCCTTGGCCACATCCGATGGATAGGGCGATGAGCGCGCGAATTGCGGGCTGGTGGTAAAGCCGATCTGGTTATTGACGATGAAGTGGATGCAACCGCCCGTATTATAGCCACGAATCCCTGAAAAACCCAGGCATTCCCAGACAATCCCCTGTCCCGCAAACGCCGCATCGCCATGGATCAGCACGGGCAACACCTGTTCATGCTTGTCTAAGTCGCCGCGCACCACTTGCTGCGCGCGCACCTTGCCGAGCACGACGGGGTCCACCGCTTCGAGGTGCGACGGGTTGGGAAGTAGTGACATATGCACCGACACCCCGTCAAATTCGCGGTCGGTTGAGGTGCCAAGGTGGTATTTGACATCGCCAGACCCGCCGACATCATCGGGGTTGGCCGAACCGCCCGAAAATTCGTGAAAGATGATTTTATATGGCTTGGCCAGCACATTGGCGAGAACGTTCAATCGCCCGCGATGCGCCATGCCATAGACAATTTCGCGCACGCCATATTGGCTGCCATATTTGATGATCGCCTCCAGCGCGGGGATCATCGATTCGCCGCCGTCTAGCCCGAACCGCTTGGTCCCGACATATTTGCGCGCGAGGAATTTTTCCCACTCCTCGGCCTCGATCACCTTGCCAAGGATAGCCTTTTTGCCTTCGGGCGAGAAGCTGATGAGCTTGTCTGCGCCCTCCATCCGCTCCTGCAGGAAGCGCCGTTCCTCGACATCATTGATGTGCATATATTCAAGGCCAAAGCGACCACAATAATTGGCGCGCAATATCGCCACCAGTTCGCGGATCGACGCTTTTTCAAGACCCAGAACACCGCCCAAATAGACAGGTGTATCAAGGTCCGCGCCGCTGAAGCCATGATATTCTGGGGTCAGGTCGGCGGGAATATCCTGTTTCTGGATGCCCAGCGGGTCAAGGTCTGCCGCCAAATGCCCGCGCACACGGTAGGTGCGGACCAGCATCATCGCGCGGATCGACGCACCCGCCGCCGCCGCGACCTCCACATCGGACAGTAGCACGCCAGATTTTGCCGCTGCCGCCTTGACCGCCACCGCCATCTGCGTGGGGTCGAGCGCCGCCGTCAGCGCATCGGTATCGCACAGCGGCCAGCCGACCCGCGCCCAGCTTGGGCCGCATTCGGTTTCAAAGTCGTGATTTTCGTAATCCATCTTGCCCTTTCCTCCCTCTCCCCTTGAGGGAGAGGGTTGCGCAGACTTGGCGGCTTGCCGCCTAGTCGCAGCTGGGTGAGGGGTTGCGTCCCATCGGTAGGGCAATACCCCTCATCCAACTCCGCCTAACTGCTAACGCAGTAAGGCTTCATATCCTTCTCCCTCAAGGGGAGAAGAAGTTGCTACCCCTTCAACACATCCACCAATGTCGTGCCCAATTCGGACGGCGAAGCCGAAACACAGATACCCGCCGCCTCCATCGCCGCAATCTTGCCCTCGGCGCCGCCCTGCCCGCCCGAAACAATCGCGCCCGCATGACCCATGCGGCGGCCCGGAGGTGCGGTAAGCCCCGCGATAAAGCCAACCATCGGCTTTTTGCGGCCACGCTTGGCTTCGTCGATCAGGAATTGCGCCGCGTCTTCCTCTGCGCTGCCGCCGATTTCACCGATCATGATCATCGAAGTCGTTGCGTCGTCGGCCAAAAACAGCTCCAGCACGTCGATGAAGTTGGTGCCGTTGACCGGATCGCCGCCGATGCCGACCGCTGTCGTCTGGCCCAGCCCCACATTGGTTGTCTGGAACACCGCCTCATAAGTCAGTGTGCCCGAACGCGAGACGACGCCGACGCTGCCCTTGGAGAATATGCTGCCCGGCATGATGCCGATTTTGCATTCGCCCGGCGTCAGCACGCCTGGGCAATTGGGGCCGATCAGGCGCGATTTGCTGCCCTGAAGCCTGGCCTTGACCTTGACCATGTCGAGCACCGGAATCCCCTCGGTAATGCACACGATCAGCGGCATCTCCGCTTCAATCGCTTCGATGATCGCGGCGGCGGCGTGTGGGGGCGGCACATAGATGCAGCTCGCGTCCGCGCCGGTTACGGCCATCCCTTCGGCGACGCTGCCAAACATCGGCAGGCCAATATGCACCTGCCCCCCCTTGCCCGGCGTCACCCCGCCGACCATCTGCGTGCCATAGGCCAGCGCCTGTTCGGTGTGGAACGTTCCGGTCGCGCCGGTCATCCCCTGCGTCAGGACTTTGGTATGTTTGTTAACGAGGATGCTCACTTGTTTCTCCGGAAAATGTCAAACCAACGACGCTTGGGTGGCTCGTCTTGCGATAGGTCTTGGGGAATGTATTTGCTCACATCGCCGGATCGAAAGTCTGCGGCGACATTGCGCCAGATACCTTGCGAGGGAGGTTGCAACGTATCTCCGGGGAAAAAGAGCTCTTCTGCACCCCTATCCATTGAGACTTCGTAGAATCCAACGCCACTGTGCTCAACGAACTGTCGAAACTTGTCATAGGCAGTGTCGGCTTCGGTCCACGCAAAGGCGACGTAAATGACACTGCTGCCGATCGAGTAATCTGCCGTTTTGGAATCAACGTCTTCATCATCTGTAAGCGAGCCAATGTCTCGGAATTCGTTCGTCATAGAGTTATAGAAACGCTGCAGTTCAGGCGTGGTAACGCTTGGGTCGTTGTAGCCGTGATCCTCACCCCACTGCGCTTGAACTGCCCACCACTCCTTGAACGCTTCGCGATCACGCGGAGCGACATTTGGATCGAACGCCAACAGATCGTAGCTCATGGCCTAAGCCAACGACGGATCGAGCGTCGTGCACGCATCCAGCAATTCCTTGACCGCATCGACGCTGACCTGCAGCCCAGCCTTGTCGGCGTCGTCGAGTTCGATCTCGATCACCTTCTCGACGCCGCCCGCACCGATCATCACCGGGACGCCGACATACAGCCCGTCGAGGCCATATTGTCCCTGCACAAACGCGGCGCAGGGCAAGATGCGCTTTTGGTCACCCAGATACGCCTCGGCCATCGCGATGCCGCTCGCGGCAGGCGCGTAGAAGGCCGAGCCGGTGCCGAGCAGCGCGACAATCTCACCGCCGCCGCCGCGCGTGCGCTTGACGATCGCGTCGATCTTCGCCTGCGTCGAGAGGCCCATCGCCACCAGATCTGGCACCGGAATGCCGTTGACCGTCGAATAGCGCACCACTGGCACCATCGTGTCGCCATGGCCGCCGAGGACAAAGGTGTTCACATCGCGCACCGACACCGCGAACTCATCGGCGATGAAATGGCTGAACCGCGCGCTGTCGAGCACGCCCGCCATGCCGACGACCATATGGTGCGGCAGGCCCGAAAACTCGCGCAGTGCCCACACCATCGCGTCCAACGGGTTGGTGATGCAGATGACGAACGCGCCCGGCGCATTGGCCTTGATCCCCTCACCCACCGCCTTCATGACCTTGAGGTTGATGCCGAGCAGATCATCGCGGCTCATCCCCGGCTTGCGCGCGACGCCAGCGGTGACGATGATGACGTCCGCGCCCGCTATGTCGGCATAAGTGTTCGATCCGGTGATTTTCGCGTCGAAACCCTCAACCGGCCCGCATTGCGACAGGTCGAGCGCCTTGCCCTGTGGCACGCCGTCCATGATGTCGAACAGGACGATGTCGCCCAGTTCCTTTTGCGCCGCGAGGTGGGCGAGCGTGCCGCCGATATTGCCAGCGCCGATCAGCGCGATTTTCTTGCGGGCCATGTCGTGTCTCCTGCAATGAGGGCCGCGTCAGATGAGCGCGGGCGGGCAATCCGGCCGTTCATCGGCCCGCGCGCGACCCCGCAATAGCCCGTTCAGCGCCGATTGCAAGGTGATAAAGGTCCAAAAACACAAGGTTTAATGCAATTGGTTCGCAATATCTTTAATGAGCCGCGAGCCGCGCATAATGGTCCGCCAAAACACCGAATGCCAGTTTGCGCTGTCCCGTTTCGCTGACCAGCCCCTTGCGGTTCCACCCGCGTTGAAACAGCGGATGCTGGCGGCGCGGCGAACGAAAATCCTTGAGGATCCACGGGCTCATCCCCGCCAGAAAGGGGATGCGGTCGGCCATGGCCAAAGTCTGGCGGTAATAATCCGCCTGATATTCCTCAGAAAACTTACGCGGGTCCACGCCCTCGTCATGAAACCCCGCCAGCGCATCGGCGCCGAACTCCGACAGGATCAGCGGCTTTCCGCTGGCCGACACCCAGTCAAAACCGGGCAGCGCCGCCAAGGCATCATCGCTATACCAGCCATTATAGGTGTTAACCGCCATCACGTCTAAATCGCCCACCAGCGGATCGTCGATGACCATTGTCACCCGTCCGCCGCGCACCTCGCGCCGATTGAGCAGCGCCGCCGTCACCAGTCGGCTGTCGTCGAGGGCGCGGACATCCGCGATCAGCGTGCGCAAAAACACGTTGCGGGTGTCGCTGACGGGCGTTTCATTGCCAACGCTCCACAGCGCGATCGAGGCGCGGTTACGGTCGCGCAGGATATTTTCCGCCAACATCCGCCGCGCGGCACTCAGTGTTTCGGGGTTATCCCACGCCACCAGCCAGTAAACGGGAATCTCGCTCCACACGATCAGCCCCATCTCATCCGCCATCCGCGTCATCACCTCGCTGTGCGGATAATGCGCGAGGCGCACAAAATTGCCGTGCAGGTCATTTTTGACCAACGACAACAGATCGCGCGCCGCTTGCGGTGTGATGGTGCGTGACGGGTTCCCGCCCAGCTCCTCCTCGTGCAAGCTGATTCCGCGCAGAAATATCGGCGCGCCGTTGAGCAGTATTTGGCTGCCGCGCACCGCGATGGTGCGAAAACCGATGCGGTCACGCAGGCTGTCCGCACCAGCTGTCACCTCGACATCATAGAGCGCAGGCTGATCGGGCGACCAGCGCCGCAGGGCGCGCGGAGCCGCTACGCTCCCCTGCCACATCCCATCCGCGTCGCTCACACCGCTCATCGTCAGGCCCAGCGCCGCAATCCGCACGCTTAACCGCTGCCCCGCAGCATGACTGCCCACCAGCCGCAGGTTCGCCTTGATCCGCCCGTCATTACCGAGCCGCACCCACGCATCGTCGATATAGGTTTCGGGCACGGTGATCAGGCTGACCGCGCGGGTGATGCCGCCATAATTCTCCCAATCGGTGACGGGCGGCGGCACGCTGTCATCGCGGGCAGTCGAATCAACGCCAACGGTGATGCGGTTCGCTCCGCTGCGCAGATGCTCGGTCACGTCGAACGCGAAGGGGGTAAAGCCCCCCTCGTGCCGCCCGACCAGCGCGCCGTTGACATAGACGGCGGCGGCATAGTTGACCGCGCCAAAGCGCAGGAAGGTGCGGGTGCCAGCGCGCGGGCGCACCTCAACCATATGCTGATACCACATCAACCCCTGATAATGCCGCAACTCCAGCGAATGCGTCAGCCACGATGACGGCAGCATCGCGCTCGGCGCGCGGTCCATGTCATATTCGAACAGCGCGCGTGGGTTGGCGGCTAGATGCGCTTCGACATCCATATCATCATAGCGCCGCGACCCCTGGCCCGCTGTGCCCCCATGAAAGCCCACCGCCCCGACGCGGTAGGGGTCAATCGACCAATTCCACGCGCCGGACAGGTCGGTGTGCGGGCGTATATCGGCGGCGGTCAAAACAGGCCATGATGTCGGAGGCGACGCGTGCGCAGGAACAGACAGCATCGCCGAAAATACACTGGCCATGAGTGTGAGGAATTGCCAAATGAAACGGGTCATTCGCCTACCCCGTGCCCGCGCGCTAACCAGTCATCAGACAGCATTTCATTGAGGCGCGACGCGGTGCGTTCAAACTCGAATGCGCCATCGCCATGCACATATAAATCGTCGGGCAGCGCGTCGGCGCTGACCAGCAATTTGACCCGATATTCATACAGAGCGTCGATCAACGTTACGAACCGCGCCGCTTCGTTGCGTTTTTCCGGCCCCAGCGCGGGGATGCCGACCAAGATGATCGTGTGATAGGCCATCGCAATGCTAAGATAATCCGCCGCCCCGCGCGGCTCTCCGCACAGCCGCTTGAATGAAAAGACTGCGGTGCCTTTGAGCGATTTGGGGACGTGCAGTGTGCGCCCGCCGCCGACATCAATCTCGGCCACCGGAACATGCGCGCGGTCCTCAGGCGGATAGTCGGTCAGCTTGAAGAACGCTTCCGATAATGCCGCCGTTGCCGTCGCTCCATTGGGTGTGTGCCAGCGCTGCACCCCGGCCAAGCGGTCGCGGCGATAATCGCTCGGGCCATTCAGCGCCACCACATCCATTTTCTCACTAATAAGCGCAACAAATGGCAGGAAATGCTCGCGGTTCAGACCGTCCTTATACAGGTCGTGCGGCGGGCGGTTGCTCGTCGCCACCAGTGTCACACCGCCCGCAATCAACGCAGTGAACAACCGCGACATAATCATCGCATCGGCGCTGTTATTGACGACCATTTCATCAAAGCACAGTAGGCGTTGCTCGCCCGCGAGTCCCGCCGCCACTGCTATCACCGGGTCGCCAGCTTCGGTGGCACGCGCGGCGCGAAGCCGCTGGTGCACTTCAATCATGAAGGCGTGAAAATGAACGCGGCGTTTGGCGTGGATGGCTAGGCTGTCGTGGAACAGGTCCATCAGCATGGTCTTGCCGCGCCCGACCCCGCCCCACAGATAGACACCGCGCGGGGCCTCAACCTTGCGTCCCATCATCCGCCACAAGATGGAGCCGCGCTCTGGGATTGCCTCCAGCTCACCTTGCAATTGATCGAGGCGCACCGCCGCCGCGCGCTGCCCATCATCGGCGCGTAACTCACCCAAGGCGACCAGCGCATCGTATCGGGCCAGAACAGAGGTCACCGCCCGCCTGTCAAACGGCGCGTTCGACCATCATCTTTTTGACTTCGGCGATGGCACGGGCGGGGTTCAACCCCTTGGGGCAAGCATTGGCGCAATTCATGATCGTGTGACAGCGATAGAGGCGGAACGGGTCTTCGAGCTCATCCAAACGCTCACCCGTCATTTCATCGCGGCTGTCCGCCAGCCAGCGATAGGCCTGGAGCAAGATCGCGGGGCCAAGAAACTTGTCGCTGTTCCACCAATAACTGGGGCAGCTGGTCGAGCAACAGGCGCACAATATGCACTCATACAGACCGTCCAATTCGGCGCGGTCCTCCGGGCTTTGCAACCGCTCCTTGCCCGACGGCGTCGGCGTCTTGGTTTTCAGCCATGGTTCAATCGACGCATATTGCGCGTAGAAATGCGTGAAGTCGGGCACCAAATCCTTGATGACCTCCATATGCGGCAGCGGCGTGATGGTGACGTCACCCTTGCAATCCTCTATAGCAGTGGTGCAGGCAAGGCCATTCTTGCCATTGATATTCATCGAACAGGAACCGCAAATCCCCTCGCGGCACGAACGGCGAAACGCCAGCGTCGAATCCTGCTCCGACTTCATCTTGATCAGCGCATCGAGCACCATCGGCCCGCAACTGTCCAAATCCACTTCGAACGTGTCCATCCGGGGATTCTCGCCCTTGTCAGGGTCGTAGCGATAGACTTTGAAGCTCTTGGCATTTTTGGCCCCGGCGGCGCGGTGCACCGCCCCGCCCGCGCGGACCTTGCTGTTTTTGGGCAGGGTAAACTCAGCCATGGGTCGCGCGTCCTGTTCATATGATGGCACTTGCGATGCCAGTGTAGGTCAGCCCAACCTTATGCTGCAACCATATTCTGATGGAGCAGAACGGACATGGTTTACAATATTGCGTTTTTTGAAAGTGTCGCAGCTGTCATTATCGGCGCGGCAAGAGGCGGCGTGCGGCCCAAAGCTGACAAAGCTGACACCAAGAACGGGGTTGTGATGGTGCGGTATCACACTAATACGGTTGACACGAAACAGGGGGTGAATCATCGGTGTCATCCAGCTTTTCTGCGGGTTTGCGCGATGCGGCCGATGTGTGGTGTCAACTTAATACACTAACACATCTCAGCCCTCCAAGCTGTGGTATCAACGTAATACACATTGCCTTCCCTCATCTCTCGTCATTGCGAGCGACCACTGGTCGCGCGGCAATCCAGACTCTCTGGCGCAAGAGCTGGATTGCTTCGTCGGCCCGAAACAGGTTCGGCTCTCCTCGCAATGACGGAGGGGTGAGATTTCACGCGGAGCCGCGAAGGCGCGAAGAAGATAGAGAAAGCAAAGTAACATCCCCCTCCCCTTGTGGGGAGGGGTTAGGGGNNAAGGACATCCCCCTCCCCTTGTGGGGAGGGGTTAGGGGTGGGGGTTGAACAATGTCAAAAGAGCCGGAACAGAGCCCAATATACCATGGCCCAAAGCCTGTAGGAAAGCGGTGTTGAATGGCAAGAAGAGGTGGAGAGTTTAGGGGTTGACGCACCTGTCACCGTAATTCTGGAGAGTTTAGGGGTTGACGCACCTGTCACCGTAATTCCTGTCACCGTAATTCCCTGTCACCGTAATTCCTGTCACCGTAATTCACCGTAATTCACACCGTAATTCAAGGCATTGCATGGTCTGCGAGAGAGGGCAACCGCCTGATTGACGGTGGTGCCAATGCTGCTATCAATTTGTCACAACGCTATCTGCCGCGCGGCGGGGCGTTATATGTCCGCTATTACGCGCAGACGGCGCGAGGAGTAGGCCATTTGGCGACGGGTTCACTCAATGCAATCGCGCATCCCGGCGATATAGTCGTCGGCGCGGCTTATGCCGTCGACCGGGTGTTCGGCCCGATGCAGCCCTCGGCACTGTCACAGATCAACCGCGCCCGCAATTGGGCCGCGAATGCCAGCGCCGAACAATGGGTTGACCTTGGCGCCAACACAACTGTTGCCATCGGCAGCGTCGCCGTGCCCATCGCCAGAGCAGGCGGGTTCTCCCGACTGTCCCGACTCGCCCCCGCCGCAGAGAGTAATACGGTCATCTTCAACAATGGCTGGCGCACGTTGGATGGCAAGTTTGCAAGTCCTCTTTCGTCTGCGCGACCTGGAGGCAGTGCGGAGATAGGCGTTTGGGACGCCATCGCGGCGAAGCCTGGCTGGAGTGTTCGCACTGGCAATGTCGCAGTTCGAGATGCGTCAGGCCAATTGCGCTATTATGATGGCATCGCCATCTCGCCTCGTGACCGCATCATCGGCCTCGAAATAAAATCGGGGGGTGCTTCCCGGACCGCTCCACAACGCACATTCGATACCACGCTGAATTCCAGCCCCGGCAATGTGGCAACAGGTGTCGGCCAAAGCACTGGCACTACCGTGCAGCGGTCAATTTTGATTAGGCCCGGGCAATGAGCATGAAGGATGAAATCAAGGCTTGCCTGATCGCGAGCATGGAAACTACGCTCGATCCCTATATGGCAGAGCATGGCTTTGCACGTCGGGCCAAGAGCTTGGTCTATAAGCGAGAGAATCAGGGATCGACTCAGAGCATCGACGTTGAGGTGCAAATCCATCCCAAGGACAATCCCAACGCCGCCGCTGCGATCTACCCGATTATGGAAGTGCATGTGCCTGTGGTCGACCGGGTGATGGACGATATGATTGACGGTAATCTCGGCTTGATGGAGGGCGTTACGAAGGGCCTATCGAACCAGCCCATCGAGTTCACTGCCGAGAAGGCCGAGAAGGCGCGCTGGTATGTCTATCAGCCCGACTCGATGCCGGAGATCGTTCAAGGCATCCGGGTGTTTATCGAGCGGTGGACGATGCCCTTCCTCGATGTCTATGCCACCCCTGAGGACATTCTTGCCGCTGACGAGCGGGAGGATGGCCGCATGGTCGCCGACCGCGCTCATCGAATGCGGGTTGTGGCTGCGGCGCTTGTTTGTAATCGGCGAGACTATGCTCAAGCCCTCATGGAGAAGCGGCTTGGTGCACTGGGCGCACGGAAGCGTTACCAACAGGTCTATGATTACATCCAGCATAGTGCTTGAGGTCCAGCGAATGTTCGCTGAGGTGCGCTGACCGGAAAAGGCAGGATAAAGGGCGGCGATGTGTCTGGCGCGGTCGGGGTATGGAGCGGGCAGTTTTGCGCGGCTTTGTGGCTGGCGCTGCGAGGTGCGCAGAAATGGCGCGATGTTCGGGCTGACCGGGAATGGCGGAGCGTAGCGCGCTTGGCGCGATGTGCGCCCGCCAGCGGTGCGCCAGGTTGCGCCGGGGTGCCCTCCTTCGAGGTCACGGCGGGGGCGCATGAGCTGGCTGTGGGCAGGCATGGCCTCCGCCGGATGCTCTCGCAAATCCCTCCATCCACAATCAGGCCCATACACTGGATCGGTGCATTGAAGTGCTGGACTAACCGGCACACCGTACGCGAGGCCTCGCTGGTGTTATGGTGTTGATGTGGCAGGATAAAGTGGCATTTTGGGGCGCTGGTCGCTTCTCAATCACTTTACCGTTGCCACGGTAGAATGACTTTCTTGGTCCTCAACCCATTGTAATCGCGGCTGTTCTCGCGCCGAACGCCCTACGTTGAACTGATTTGCACGTCCCGGCATGGATCCTGCTGGCAAGGCCCATCCCGATGGTTCAGAATCCCCCCGAACGGTGTAGCGCGCCAGAAAATCGCGCCACTAATGCGCGCCACTTAATAGGTGTATTATGTTAAATTGACGGGGTGTTGAAGAGCCGTTTCATCGCCCCTAAAAACGCCCTCCATCGGGGTTGGAATTACGGTGACAGGGAATTACGGTGAGAATTACGGTGACAAGAATTACGGTGACAGGTGCGAAAACCCCTAAATAGCAATTACGGTGACAGGTGCGCGGGAAATTACTGTGACACGTGCGATATACACTATTCAACCACCCGAATTACGGTGATAGGTGCGAAAACCCCTAAATAGCAATTACGGTGACAGGTGCGCGGGAAATTACTGTGACACGTGCGATATACACTATTCAACCACCCGCTTCGCCAAAATCGCCTCGGCCTGCGCATGGTCGAACAGTTTATCGACGTCGATGGCCGCCACCGGGTCCGCCATCGGCACCAGCACCGCCCGCATGTTCAACCGCCGTCCGGCCCGCCCCAATGCATCGGCAAGGCCAATGGTGCGGGTGATCGCGCGCAGCGCCAATCCCCAGCCAAAATGCCTGAACAGCCGCCATGGCCGCTTACGATCAGCTTCAGCCTGCGTCCACACATGCAGCGCGGACAGCGCCGCTGGGCCGGTAAGCGCAAACAGATTGGCCCCAGACCATGCGCCATCGGCAAAGCGCAGCCACGTCCGCCGGGCATCGGGAAAGCGCGCCAGCATGTCGCCGCGTTCGACCATCGCCACCGCGACATCGCCGTCGCCCACTTGGCTCATGAACGTCTCGACCATCTCGCGCGTCAGCAAGGGATGATCGGCTGTCGTCACCAGCAACGGCCATGGTGCATCATCGCCGCCCGCTACGCCAAGGATGCTTCGCGAGATACCCGACTGGCTGGTTAGTATCTGCGCCCCGCCACCCGCCGCGACCGCCGACGCGAGCACATCAGGCTCCTGACCCAGCACGATAATCCGGCCAATCGAGGGAACGGTGCCAAGCGTCCGCACAACGTGCGTGAGCATCGGTTCGCCCGCAACACGCACCAGCGCCTTATAGGCTTCGCCAAAATGGCTGGCGAGCGGATCAACGCCGGGGCGTTGTCCAGCAAGGATGAGTGCGGTCCATAGCGGTGTGTCGGTCATGGGGATTCCCTTGCCGCCCCAGACAGCAAAATCAAGCGACTTGGCGCGAACCGCCAACTCCGCCTATAGGCAGTGGCTGTGACCACCGAACCATCCACCCCGCCCGATCAGCCGCCACCGCCACCCAGCGTCACCAGCCACCATGTTGCAAAGGGTGCAGGTAGCACGCTGCTCGCGCGGCTCGGTGCAGTGATCGAAGTCATCACCCAACCGCTCTATGTCGCGCTGTTCGGCCTCGCCAGCTTTGGGCTGCACGCGGTGCTGTGGGCTGCGGTCAATGTGCTGGAGAATGTCTTTGATTTGGGGATGACCGGCGCGCTGCAACGAACCGTTCCCCAAGCAAAAACCGAGGCAGAAGCCGTTGCCTCGCTGCGTGCCGCGATATTGCTCGGCATAGTCCCCTGCATCATCGTCGCGGCCATTGTCACCATGATTGCACCGTCGCTGGTGCACATCTTTAACGCCAACATAGCCGACACAGGCCAGCTTGGCGCGATCATCCCACTGTTCGTCTGGACTCTGCCGCTATGGGCCTTTGTCGAAATTGCAACATCAGGCCTTCGCGCGCGCCAGTTGTTCGGCGCAGAGGTTCGCATCCGCTGGTTCTGGGAACAAGTCGTCCGGCTGATTGTCACCATCATTCTGTGGTCTTTAGGCGTCGGTACCGTCGCGCTATTTTATGCGCACCTGATCTCGCTGGGCGTGATTTGCCTGATCTGCGTGCGGATGCTCGGCCAATATTATGACCTGCGCCTGTTGTTTGTGCGTGCCGACGCCCACCCGATCAGGCGCCCGATCTGGAAAGACACATTGTTCGCGGGCCTTGCAATTTTGCCGTCAAACATCGTCGCGCGCCTGTTCAGCGACGCGCCGACAATTGCGCTCAACGCCTGGTTGCCCGGCGCAAGCGGCGCGGCCGCAGCGGGATTATTCGCCATCGTGCGCAAGATTTCGAGCATCGTCCAACTGGTCCGCATCGCCTTTGCGCATGTCCTGGCTCCGCTTGCCTCACTCGCTTCGACCGCAAACCGCGCTATGGTGCAGGACATTTATGGCTTTGCAACGCGGATATCGATCACCGTCGCGCTGCCGCTTGGCGCGGTATTGGCGGCGTGGGGCTGGTTCGTGCTCGGCATATTCGGGGCGGAAGCACGGGTCGCCTTGTCGGCCTTTGTCATCCTTGTCGCTGCGCGTGTCATCGAAGCGATAGTCGGCACGGCTTCACCGGTGCAACAAGTCATCTCTGGTTACCGCAGCCAGTTGGTCGGCAGCATCATGGGTGTTGGCATCGCGGTGCTGATCGGCTGGATGCTCATGCCCGCTGGCGGCCTGACCGGCGTCACCATCGCTGTCAGCGCAGGCATAATCGTCGCTGCGATCATCCCGTTGTGGCAGGTCTATCGCTATGACGGGATACACCCCTTCGCCGCGCCATTTCTTAGCACCGCTCTGCGCGCCTTGCTCATCGCTGCAATTGCGTACCTTCTCGGTCATATTGGCTTGGCCGCGCCTGCGCTGCTGCATCTGCCGCTATTCATCGCCAGCCTGCTCGGCGCTGTGTGGTGCACTGCGCGTTTTGCCCTGCCGCATGATGACCGCGCGGCGCTGGGCAAGGTGGCCCGTCTGTTGCGGTTGGCCGTGCCGGGACAATAATCATAGCGGCTGTCATGATTTCGCCGTAAAGATCGGCATAACGCGGCGCGCGACCATTATGGCCACGGACAGATGGCTCATATAGCAGGGTCTAGGAACAAGCACGGGGAGCTCTTAATGTATCAACAGGAAATGGCCCGTTTCGGCAAATCTCTGTTCGTCATTCGCGGCGTCTATATCTACGCCTTCATCATCATCGGTGTCCTCATCGCTTGGTGCTCAAAGGATTGGGGGCCGTTCGCCGACGCAGGGCTGGACCGGCTGTGGTTCTGGAAGTCGCTAGGTGTTGCCAGCCTTGGCGCGCTCATCCGCATCGTCACGTCGGGCTATGCCGCGCTTGGCACATCGGGCCGGGTAAAGGCGGCGGCAGAGGCGACGGAGCTTAACACCACCGGGCCCTATTCGCTGGTCCGCAACCCGCTCTATGTTGGGCGCATCCTCAACTATACCGGTATCGCGATGCTCAGCGGCAGCTGGGTCTATGGTGCCATCGTGTTTCTGCTCTCTATCCTGATTTACGAGCGGGTGTCGGTGTATGAAGAAGAGTTTCTGATCGGCAAGTTCGGCGACGCGCACCGCGACTGGGCCACGCATGTGCCGATGCTGTTGCCGCGCCTGACCGGCTGGGTCACGCCAAAATATGGATTCTGGTGGAAGCGGATGATCTGGCGCGAGCGTCAGAAAGTGTTTCTGCTCGGCACCGCGTTGTTCCTCAACTGGATCGCACGGATGGACTTTCAACTAAGCGCCATTCCCGCCGACATGTGCTTCTGGGTCTATGCCTATGGTGCATTGGCGGCCGCCTTTGCGCTGACCGAAGTCATGGGTCTGTTCGGCTATTACAAGGATATGCGGTGAACCCAGAGCCGGTGCCGCTGTCCAATCTTGCGCCGCTCATCGCGCTGGTGGGTGCCGACGGCTCGGGCAAATCAACGCTGGCCCCTGATGTGCTCAGCCACATCGCAAAGACACGCGCGGCCCAGCAGGGCTATCTGGGCCTCGGCTCCGGTCCTTTGGGGGAGCGGATAAAGGCTTGGCCGCTGATCGGCCCGCCGCTTGAGCGATTCTTGAGCGATCGTGCGCGCCGCGCCCGCGACCCCGATGGCAGCATCCCCGATGTGCTGACGGCGGTCGTGCTCTACCGTTATTCGCTCAAGCGCAAACTGCGCTGGGATCAGATCATGGCGCTGCGGCGGCGCGGTATCACCGTCGTCACCGACCGCTATCCACAGGCGGAGGTGCCAGGATTTTACGACGGCCCCGGCCTCTCGGCAGCGCGGTCGAGCGGAACGCTCATCCCATGGCTCGCGGCGCGGGAACGCCGTCTCTACGCGCATATGGCGTCCTACGCACCGACGCTGGTCATCCGCCTCACCATCGACATCGAAACGGCGTTGCTGCGCAAGCCCGACCATGGACGCGAGCTCCTGATGCGCAAGATTGCGGCGACACCGACGCTGACCTTTAATGGCGCGCTGATCGTCGATCTTGATGCGACAATGGGATATGCGGACGTGCTGGCGCTGGCTAAGGCTGCGGTTGATCGGGTGCTGGCGCAGTAACCCGGCGCGCAAAGGCCGCCGCATCGGCCAGCAAGCTGCTGTCGCTGCGATAGAAGAGCGAGAGCGGCTTGACCGTTCCGGCATGGCCGGCACCGGGATAGATGCGCAATTGTGCTTGCCCGCCCGCATCGCTCACCGCGCTGAGCAGATGCTGTGAATTACGCGGACGCACAGTCGTGTCGGCATCGCCATGCGCCAGCCATAGCGGCGGGGCATCACCGCGCGCAAAGTGGATCGGCTGTGTTATCTGTTGATTTTGCAGGTGGCGAAAGGCTGCCTCGGCGGCTCCGCCCGGCTCAAATGGCAAAAAGTCAGCTGGGCCAGCTAGGCTGATAACACCGCGCACGGCACCGCCGGGTTGCACCATAGGGCCCAACCCCACATCTTCGAGCCATTGCGGATCAAGCGCGCTCATCAACGCGATATGCGCGCCTGCGCTATGGCCAGCAAGGACGATGCGGTCGGGGTCGCCGCCATAGCGCGCCACATTGGCACGGGTCCAGCGGATCGCCGCCGCCGCGTCTTGCATGAATATGGGGAACTTGCCTTCTTCGCCCAGCCGATACCCGACTACGACGGTGATGAAACCTTCTGCGGCAAAGGCGCGGCCAGCAAAGCCATACATATCCCGTCCGCCGCTGCGCCAACCGCCACCGTGGAAAAAGACGATGACGGGGCGCGTTGCCACAGGGGAGGTGCCTTGCGCGGGTGCATAGACATCGACACGCTGGATGTCCGCGTCACCATAGGAAATGCCCTCTGCCACGCGCGTCCCCGCCGGACCCGGCGTCGCCTTGTCAACAACATTGAGCAGTCCGGGCATTTCCCAATGTGCGGCCATGCCAACCGCGACGCCAGCTATTGCGAGCAAGGCAATGAGTCCCATCAGCACACGAATCATCACGGTCTCCTCCTTCGGGATCTCATCGCCCCCATCACCATGACTTTGCAAAACCGCGCGCCTATGGCAAGCGCGTCGCGTGAACAGCATCCCGCCCTTCATCCAACCTATTCGCATCTTTCATGCCAGCGACCTTCATTTCGGGGAGGAAGACCGCGCCGCGCTCGACTGGTTTGCCGCAACGGTGGAACGCGAACACCCCGTTGCCGTCGTCATCACCGGCGACATTACAATGCGCGGGGCGGCGCGGGAGTTCCGGGCAGCACAGCATTGGCTGGAAACGCTCGACGCACCCTTGACGCTGGGCATCGGCAATCACGACCTGCCCTATTATCACCATATGCTGCGCCGCCTGACACAGCCTTATGCGCGCTTTGAGGCACTGTCGGCAGCGATGAAGACGGATGTTTACATTCCCGGTGTGGCGGTGGTGCCGCTATGCACCGTCGCGCCGGCGCAATGGCGGTTAAACTGGTCAAAAGGTGTCGTGAAGGCCGAGATTTTGGACAAAGCTTTGGCCGTCATCGCTGCGCGGCCAGCGGGAAGCATGACATTAGTGATGGCGCACCACCCGCTTGTCGAGACGGGAACGCGCGGCACGGCGCTGACGCGCGGCGGCACGGCTGCACTTGACGCGCTGGCGCATGCGGGGGTGAGCGCGGTCCTGTCTGGCCATGTCCATGATGCCTTTGACATGATGCACCATGGCCCATCGGGAAGCATCCGTATGATCGGTGCAGGGACGCTGAGCAAAAGGCTGCGCACAACACGGCCCAGTTTCAATGAATTGGTGATTGAAGGCAGCGCGCTGGCAGTAAAGGTGCGAGACATGGCGTAACCACACTGCCTCATAGTTAACGCGTTCCTCACCGCACCCATTGGGTGGTTGGCAAGGGGCAGCGCGGCATTACTCTGTCCATGAACAGGGTTTCTCATCTTCTCCGTCGTCTGGCTTTGGCCGCCCTCGCGGGGCTGGCCATGACCGCAACACCCAATGCGGCGCGGGCGGCGGAGGGGACCAGCGCGCATGCGGCAATGGTCCCATTCTCACTCTCGACGGACGGCATCGCATCCGATGATGCGTCGCTGACGTGGAGCGAAACGACGATTGAAACTCTGCTCCCCGATGACGACAACATGGCGGATGGCAAATCCAGCCGCTTTTCTGAAATCATATTGCCGGAATCGTCGGACGAAGGCTTTGCCCCCAGCCACACCCCCATCGCCAGCTATGGTCCATTTCACCTCATCACCGCCGATACGGTCGAAATGATCGGCACCGTCGACAGCGCGACTCCGCGTCAATTCGCCGCACTCTTGGCCGCGCATCCCGCCGTACGCCATCTGGTGATGGTCGAATGTCCCGGCTCGATAGACGAGGATGCCAACCACATCCTCGCCCGCGCCGTGCGCCGTGCGGGCCTTACCACCCGCGTTCCCGACGGCGGATCGGTGCGCTCTGGCGCGGTTGACCTGTTCCTTGCGGGCGTAGAGCGCATCGCCGCACCGTCGGCCGAGTTCGGCGTCCATAGCTGGCGCGACGAGGATGGTTACGAGCCGCGCGATTTTGCGGCCAATGACCCTGTTCATGCCGAATATCTTAGCTATTATCGCGAAATGGGCTTGAGCGACGCAGGTGCCCGCAATTTTTACGCACTGACCAACAGCGTCGGCTTCGATTCTGTGCGCACTCTGCGCGCCAGCGACATGGCACAATTAGGATTGGCACGCGTCGCCGGATAAGATTGACGTTCACACTCCCGTGCTCCGCACCTGATGCGGAGCGCTGTGCGCATAACACATCGTTATCTGCCACCGCCCCGGCCTTCGCCGGAGCGCAGCAGAGGGTGGTTAGAGATTGACTTTTGCAGGCGAATCCCCTAGCCGCGCCACCAGATGAGGTCGTCGCTGCCTATCATTGGCGCTTGGCGGCCCTTTTTCTTGACCAAATCACAGTAGAGAATCACAACCATGAAGCGCACATTTCAACCTAGCAACCTTGTTCGCGCCCGCCGCCACGGCTTTCGCGCCCGCATGGCGACGGTTGGTGGTCGCGCCGTGATCCGCAGCCGCCGCGCACAAGGCCGCAAGAAGCTCTCTGCCTGAGCCTGTTGCCATCCGCCGTTTGACGCGGCGCCCCCAATTTCTTGCCGCCAACGCTGGTGTGCGCGTGCCGATGCCCGCATTCGTGCTGCTCGCCCGTCCGCGCGGTGATGATGATACGGCGGCGGGATATGGCATCACCGCCACCAAGCGCCTTGGCGGCGCGGTGGAACGCAACCGCGTCAAGCGCCGCTTTCGCGCGCTGATCCGCGACCATTTCCCCGCGCATGCGCTGGCCGGTACCGATTATGTGATGATAGGCCGCAATGACGCGCTGACCCTTGAACATGACCATCTGGCTTCCGATTTTGTCAAAGCGCTGGCCAAAGCGCAGCGGCGATTGGCGGAGCGTGACAAAGGAAAATCTCAAACGTGATCGGACGGATGATGATATGGGTCGCACGGGTGTGGCAATGGGGCCCATCGCGGGTGTTGCCGCCGTCGTGCCGTTACACGCCGTCCTGTTCGGCCTATGCCATCACCGCCATCGAACGGCACGGTGCAATCAAGGGTGGATGGCTGGCGACAAAGCGGCTATTGCGCTGCCACCCTTGGGGCTCATCCGGCCATGACCCTGTTCCGTAACGCCGTTCCATCGCCCATTTTCCAAACATTGAAAGACGCCTGACCTGTGGAAGATAAACGCAATATCGTCATCGCAACATTGCTGGCGGCGCTCATCCTGTTTGGCTGGCCCTATGTCACGGAACGATTCTTTCCGACGCCCACAGCGCCGCCCGCGCGTAGTGCCCCTGCGACGCCGGGTGCGACAGCCAGCGCGGCTCCGGTTGCTGGTGCACCCACGACACGTGCAGTCAGCGTCGAACAGGCCCGCACCACAAGCCCGCGCATCGCCATCGAAACACCCAAACTGCGTGGGTCGATCAACCTGACGGGCGCACGGATCGACGATCTGGTCCTGTTAAATTATCGCCAGTCGGTCGAACGGGGCGCACCGCCCGTGCAATTGTTCGCGCCAGGTGGCACCGCACATGCTTATTTCGCTGGCGTGGGGTGGAGCGGCGCGGGCCTCAATGCCCCGACCGCCGACACGCTGTGGACCGCGCCAGCTGGCGCGCGGCTGACCCCTACAACGCCAGTGACGTTGACGCATGACAATGGCGTGGGCCAGCTGTTCACCATCACGCTGTCGGTCGATGGCAATTATATGTTCACCGCGCGGCAAAGCGTTACCAATCGCGGCGCAGGCCCAGTGGCGGTTGGTTCATATGGATATGTAAGTCGTCACGGGAAATCTCTCGATATTGGGAGTGCAACTATTCATGTCGGGCCGATGGGTGCCTTCAATGACTCTGCGAATTATGATGTCACCTATGAAAATCTTGACGGTGAAGAGCCGGGATTCTTTGCCAGATTATTTGGGTCGAATGCCGTAGCAGGGGTCAATCGTTTTACGTCCCGTGGAGGATGGATTGGCTTTACCGATCAATTCTGGCTCGGGGCAGTAATCCCCGCGCAAAATGCTGATGCCAACTATACTATGTGGCGCGGGCCAGGAAGAACGTATCAAGCCGACTTCTCGACCGCAGAGAGCATACTCGCACCCGGTCGCATGCGTAGCAATGACACCCGCATCTTTGCAGGCGCGAAGGAAACCGCGCTGCTTGATACTTACACAGAGAGCGGCATACCCTATCTCGATCGCGCGACCGACTGGGGCTGGTTCTGGTTCATCGCCAAACCGATATTCTATCTGCTCGATGGCATATTCTCCCTGCTCGGCAATTTCGGTTTTGCGATCATGGCGCTGACTTTGCTCATCCGTCTCGTCATGTTCCCGATTGCGCAAAAGCAATTTGCCAGCATGGCGCAAATGCGGATTGTCCAGCCAAAGCTGAAAGCGTTGCAGGAAAAACATGCCGACGACAAACCACGTCTGCAACAGGAAATGATGGCGCTCTACAAGACAGAGAAGATCAACCCGCTCGCGGGCTGCTTGCCCATCCTCGTGCAGATTCCGATCTTTTACTCGCTGTATAAATGCCTGATGCTCACGGTCGAAATGCGGCACCAACCGTTCCTATTGTGGATCAAGGATCTGTCCGCACCCGACCCTGCCAGCCTCATCGCGCTTGGGGCTCAATTCGGCATTCCCGTTCCGGCTTTCTTGGGACTTGGTGTTCTCGCGGTGATGCTGGGAATCAGCATGTGGGCACAATTCCGCCTCAACCCGCCCGCCGCTGATCCGGTGCAACAGCAAGTCTTTGCAATCATGCCGTGGATGCTGATGTTCATCATGGCACCATTCGCATCTGGATTGCTGCTCTATTGGATAACCAACAATGTGCTGACGATGAGCCAACAAAAGCTGCTTTATTCGCGCTATCCGCAGATGAAACAGGCGATGGCAGTCAAGTGATTGGGGGCAGTCAAGTGATGGAGGCGGTCAAGTGACCCCGCAGGAGCAAGATGCGCTCGATGACCGCATTGAGCGTGCGCGCAAGCTGTTTTCGGGCCGCGTCGATTTCCTGTTGTCAGCGCCAAAACTTGAATTTCTGCCTGAGGCCAGTGTGCCGGAGGTCGCCTTTGCAGGGCGCTCCAACGTCGGCAAATCAACGCTGCTCAATGCGTTGACAGGGCGCAAGGCGCTGGCGCGCGCGTCGAACACACCGGGCCGGACGCAGGAGCTGAACTTCTTCGAGGTCGGCGACCCGCTCAGCTTTCGGCTGGTCGATATGCCGGGTTATGGCTTTGCCACCGCGCCTAAAGCTGTGGTTAAAAAATGGCGCTTTCTGATCAACGATTATTTGCGCGGCCGCCAAGTGCTGAAGCGGACATTGGTGTTGGTTGACGCGCGCCACGGCCTCAAACCCGTTGATGGCGAAGTACTTGACATGCTCGACGCGGCGGCCGTCAGCTACCATGTGGTGTTGACCAAGGGTGACAAGATCAAGCCGACAGAGCTGGAGATAACCCGCCTGACAGTCGCTGATGCCATCCGCAAACGCCCCGCCGCGCACCCGGTCGTGCTGGCAACGGCGGCAGAAACGGGCTTTGGCATCGCTGAACTGCGTGCCGCTGTACTAGAGGCGGTCGAGAGTTAGGGTCAGGCCCCTGCCAAAAACCACATAGCAACGCATAGTAATAGCACGGCCATAATACGCCTGATCGTCCGCGTGCGCCGTGGATCAGCGACCCAGCCATGCAATTGTGCCGCGCCGCCGACCAGCGTCAGGTGAACCAGTGTGGCAATACTCACGCTCGTCGCGGTAAGCGTGAGCGCTTGCAACAATGTCGGTTGATGGTTGAGAAACTGTGGCGCGACCACGACATAGAATAAAAATGCCTTGGGATTGAGGAGGTTGATCGCAACCCCTGATGAAAAGTGGCGCGCCATCGTGCGGCCGCGAGGCAAGGCGGCGCTGGATATCTCGGTGGAATCGCGCCATGCCTGCACGGCAAGCCACATCATCATAGCCGCGCCAGCCCAGCGCAACCCCGCCCATAAGGCCACATCCGACGCGATCAAAGCGGTAAGGCCGATCGCCGCCATCGCACCATTGATCGCTAAACCAATCGCAACACCTGCCGTCGCTGCCAAACCTGCGCGGCGTCCTTCAACCATCGCCATCGTTGCCAGCCACGCCATATTTGGCCCCGGCGTCAACTCGATCAACAGCACGGCGAGCGCGAATCCGAGTAAATCCATTATGAAGCGGCTTTAGGCGTCACTACCATCCTTGCGTTTTTGCTTGGCTGCACCTGCGAATAAATGCATGTCGATGTCGGGGTAATGACAATCGGACAGCGCGACTTTGCCGATGGCGAGCAGCACGCAATCCGCGCCGCTCTCATTGATCAGATGATGGCCATTGCCATCGCCCTTGGGGAATGCGGCGACGTCGCCCGCGCACATCGCCGTGCGGCCATTATTGTCGATCAGCACCGCTTCGCCCGACAGGATGACGACAAGCTCATCCTCATCCGCGTGCCAATGGCGCTGTGACGACCATGCACCGGGTTTGAGCGTGCAATGCGTCACGCCGAAATCACTAAGGTCCGCCGGACCCATCAGTTTACGGTAAAAACGTCCCTGCACTTGCGCGTCATAGGGAGCGAAATATCCGGTGGCGTTGGTCGCCGCTATTGCGTCAAGGTCGAGTTTGGGCATGGCGAAATGATATTCCCATCGCGCACATATGCAACCCTGAATGACCCAGTGATAGCGCGGCTGAGGGAGTATGAAAAAATTGCCATTTCCCCCCTTGCATCGCGCGGCATCTTGATTCACTTTGCGACTGTGCTCGCATCAATGAAAAGGAGTGCGCACATGTCCCATCAACAAGCGAAAGGAGGTGATCCGATGTCTCATGGTTCAGCAATTGAGGTCGGTCAGGTTCCTACGGAGCGTGCGCGGCTGGGCTAACCAGACACGCGCCATGAGCGTTCCGGCGGGGAAACCCCTCCGATCGCTGACCCTGAATATGGAAGGGTCGTCGGGATTGCCCCGGCGGCCCTTTTTATTTGGCCTTCCCGCAAATTCTATAGTGGGGGACAAGTCTAGCGGCCCTTCTTGTTTGAGCGCTACCCCTTGGTTCGCTCGTCCTCGACCATATCGGAGGCGAGGTCGAGTCCGCGCATCCCGTGCGCCGCCGTATGTGACGGCGCATGCGGATGTTCGACAAACTCGGCCTCTTCGACTTCCAGCATCCCTTCCCATTTGGTGATGACGCTGGTGGCGACGGCATTGCCAACCACATTGGTCGCGGTGCGGCCCATGTCGAGGAATTGATCTATGGCGAGGATCAGCGCGACGCCTTCTACGGGCAGGTCGAACATGGCGAGCGTGCCGGTGATGACCACCAGCGACGCACGCGGCACGGCGGCGACCCCCTTTGACGAAATCATCAAGGTGAGCAGGATGAGGATTTGCGTCCCCGCATCGAGCGGGATGCCATAGGCCTGGGCGATGAAAATCGTCGCAAAGCTCATATACATCATCGAGCCGTCGAGGTTGAAGCTGTAACCGAGCGGCAGCATGAAGCCCGATATGCGGCGCGGCACGCCGAAACGGTCAAGCTGTTCGAACAGCTTGGGCAGCGCCGCCTCGCTGCTCGCGGTCGAAAAGGCGATCAATATCGGCTCGCGGATATAGCGGATCAGCGTCCAAATACGTTGTTTGAGGAAAATCGCACCGATGCTGAGCAATATCGCCCACAAGATGAGCAGGCCAAAGTAGAACTCGCCGACCAGTGCACCAAAGGTGAGGAGGATGCCAAGCCCGTTGACCGCCACCACCTTGGCCAGCGCGCCAAACACCGCAATCGGGGCATAGCGCATAACATAACCGGTGATTTGGAGCATCAACTCGGCGAGCGCCTCCGCCCCGCGCACCAATGGCGCGCCTTTCTCGCCGATAGCGGACAGGCCGACGCCCGCGAACAGCGAAAACACCAATATTTGCAGGATATTGTTGGTCGCCAGCGCCTCGAACACATTTTTTGGAAAGATGTGCAGGATGAACTCGAACAGGTCGAGCTGTGCAACTTCGCCGACATCGGCGGCAGAAGTGGTCAGGGCAACCCCCGCGCCGGGCTGGAACAGATTGACCAGCGCAAGGCCAAGCCCGATCGAGATCAAGCTGGCGATGATGAACCAGCTGATCGCGCGGACGCCGATGCGGCCAATCGCGCTGCTGTCGCCCATATGCGCGATGCCGACCACGATTGTCGAGAGGATGAGCGGCGCGACCAGCAGTTTGACGAGATTAAGAAAGATGCTGGACAGCAGGCCAAATGTTTTTGTCGTATATTCAAATAGCGCACTGTCCGCTGGGGCAGTGACGTTGACGATATACCCCGCGATCACGCCGAGGATCATGCCCGCCAAAATATACCAGGTCAGCCGCTTATCCATCATCCCACCCTTTGCGTTATGTCGCTTTATTCGTTGCAAGCCTAACAGCGCGCAGGGCTCTCGGCAATCACCCGCATTGTGCGCGGTGGAGCAATTTCTGGTCGGCGAGCACCAGCGCCATCATCGCCGCGACCACCGGAACGCCGCGAATGCCGACGCACGGATCGTGGCGGCCCTTTGTGCGCAGCTCGGTTGCTACGCCGTCTCGCGTAATCGTCTCCACCGGAGTCAGGATGCTACTGGTCGGTTTGAACGCGACGCGCACGCGCACGGGCTGTCCCGTTGAAATACCGCCCGCTATCCCGCCCGCATGGTTGGCGAGGAAGGTCGGGCCGCCGCCGTCAGCGCCGGGCCGCATCGGGTCGGCATTGCCCTCTCCGGTCAACACCGCAGCGCCAAAGCCATCGCCAATTTCCACGCCCTTGACCGCGTTGATCCCCATCATCGCGTGCGCCAATTCAGCGTCGAGTTTGGCATAGATCGGCGCGCCCCACCCCGCAGGCACGCCGGTGGCGACGCACTCCACAACGGCACCCAATGACGAGCCCGCCAGCCGCGCCGCATCGACCAGCGTTGCCCAGCGCGCAGCCGCCGCCGCGTCGGGACAGAAGAAAGGGTTGCGGCCTATTTCCTCGGCATTGAAATTGGCGGGGTCGATGGCGTCGCCGCCAATCGCGCTGACATAGGCAAGGATGCAAACCTCTGGGATGACCAGCCGTGCGACCGCGCCCGCCGCGACGCGGCTCGCCGTTTCGCGCGCCGATGAGCGCCCGCCGCCACGATAATCGCGAAAGCCATATTTGGCGTCATAGGCATAGTCGGCATGGCCGGGGCGATAGGCGGTGGCGACCTCGCTATAATCCTTTGACCGCTGGTCAACATTGTCGATCATCAGCGAAATCGGGGTTCCGGTGGTCCTCCCCTCGAACACGCCAGACAATATGCGCACCGCATCAGGCTCCTGCCGCTGCGTCGTATATTTGCTGGTGCCCGGTCGCCGCGCGTCGAGAAAGGGCTGGATGTCGCCTTCGCAAAGGCTAAGCCCCGGTGGGCAGCCATCGACCACCGCGCCAATCGTCGGCCCATGGCTTTCCCCCCAAGTGGTGAAGCGGAGCAGATGGCCGAATGTGTTGTGGCTCATTGCGTCTGCTCCGCCTCTATAAACTCGATCCGATTACCGAAGGGATCGGCGGTGAAAAACCGCGCGCGACCATCAACGGGCGCATCGTCGGTGCTAGCAAAGCCTGACGCATCAAGCCGCTCCCGTAAAACATCCAGCGCATCGGTGCGGAGCGCAACATGCGCCTTTTTTGCGGCGATAAAGCCCTGCTCGACACCCAGATGCAATTGCAAGTCCCCCACTGCGAACCAGCACCCGCCGCGCGCAGCCATGTCAGCGGGCTTGGGTATCTCGATCAAACCGAGCAACACACCATAAAAACCGCGCGCTTCCGCTTCGCCGCCTACAGGAATGGCCGTCTGCACATGGTCGATGGAAAAATTGTCGTGGCTCATGAATACCCTCTCCCATTTGGGGAGAGGGAGGGGCCCAAGTCGGAGACTTGGGAGGGTGAGGGTCTGTCAGTCAGCAATGCCTCGCGGATCATCGTCAAAACACCATCCATATTCTGTAGCACCTCATTATTCCAAAACCGCATTACACGAAATCCTTGGCGCGTGAAGAACTCGGTTCGCGCAGTGTCATAAGCAGCCCGTTCGATATGTTGGCTTCCATCAGCTTCGATCACCAACTTGATTTCCGCGCAGTAAAAATCGGCAATATATGGACCGAAACCAACCTGGCGACGAAACTTATATCCTTCCAGCCGCCGCGCCCGCAAAGCCTTCCACAGCTTTACCTCAGCGTCGGTCGAGAAACGGCGCATTTCTTTCGCATGCTCTTGTTGGGTATGGCTTTTATATTTCAAAGTCCCTCACCCTCCCACCGCGTCACGGTGGGTCCCTCCCTCTCCCCAAAAGGGAGAGGGGTGTAGTGATAGCGCCCATCACACCAGCGCAATGTCCGGCGCGTCTTCCTGCTTCATGCCGACCGTATGGTATCCGGCATCGACATGGTGGGTTTCGCCCGTCACGCCCGCCGCCAGATCGGATAGCAGGTAAAGCGCCGAGCCGCCAACATCGTCGATCGTGACATTGCGGCGCAGCGGCGCATTATATTCATTCCATTTCAGGATCAGGCGGAAATCGCCAATGCCGCTCGCGGCCAGCGTCTTGATCGGCCCCGCCGAAATCGCGTTGACGCGAACGCCCTGTGGGCCAAAATCATTGGCGAGATATTTTACGCTGGTTTCCAGCGCCGCCTTGGCCACGCCCATCACATTATAATGCGGCATTACCTTTTCCGCGCCATAATAGGACAGGGTCAGCATCGACCCGCCGCCCTTACCCGTTTCGGCGTCATAGGGGATCATCATCGCCGCCGCGCGCTTGGCCACCGCCGTAAAGCTAAACACGGAGATGTTCATCGTCACCAGGAAATCGTCGAGGGTGACGTCGCTATATTTGCCGCGCAGCGCGTCCTTGTTGGTGTAACCGATGGCGTGGACGACAAAGTCAATCACTGGCCAGCGCGCCGCCAAGGTGTCGAACGCCGCATCGAGATTGGCCATGTCGGCAACATCGCAATCGATCAGGAAATCACAACCCAATTGCTCGGCCAGTGGCCGCACGCGTTTGGCCATGACCTCACCCTGATAGCTGATGGCCAGTTCGGCGCCCTGTGCATGGAGCGCTTTTGCTATTCCCCACGCTAGTGAGCGATCATTGGCCAGTCCCATGATGAGGCCGCGTTTGCCCGTCATCAGTCCGCTCATACATCATTCTCCACTTCGTCATGCTTCATGTGGTTCGACTGTCCAATACGTGTCGGCCCATGGGCCGGCGTTCCGGCCAGCGCCGCGTTATATTCTGCCCCGATAACCATCCCAAGGCCGATAAGGTAGAAGAAAAATAGCGCAACCATAACCCCCGCCAGGCTGCCATAGGTCAAATCATAGGCCAGCATCCGCGCCAATAGTGGCGGTAATGCGACCGTAACACCCAGCCACCACAGCGTCGTGAGCGCCGCACCCGGCCATTTGGGATATTTCCGCCCGCGATATTCCTGCGGCGTCAGCGATATGAACAGCAGAAACAGCGCGAGAAATAGCCCAATCACCGATATGCCGCGCGTCAATGCCAATTCGCCCCAGCCCGCGACATTGGGTGGCAGGTACCGCATCATCACTTGCTCCGCCGCCACTGTCACTACCTGCAGACTGAACGAGAGCAACAGCAACAACACCGCGCCGACGACTAGGCCGAAGGAAAACAGCCTATGCTGCCAAAAGTTGCGGCTCGGCCGGGTGCCATAGGCGCGGCGCAAGATGTCGCGCAACGTCTCGATCAGGCTGGCCACTGTCCACAGGCCAATCGCCCCGCCCAACCATAACAGCGGCCCACCCGAGCGCAGCGCCAGCACGCCGCGAATCGGGCCATCAAGCGTTGCCGCGACCCCCGGCGGCATCGTCGCCATAATGACTTCGAGCGCATGGACGCCGTCGGCAGTGCGGCCAAAAGCGCTCATCAACGCCGTCGCGGTGATAAAGAAGGGGAATAAGGCTATCAGCGCTAGGTATGCGAGATTGCCCGCGTGGATGAAGCCGTCATGATAGGTGCCAAGCATGGTCCGGCGCAGCACCCGCCATGTTCTGGTGTCGGCAAGGTTGTCCATCCATGTCGGCACGCATCAAACCCCCAGCGCCGCCCGGACATTGCGCGCGTCGCTCCACTGGGCTGCGAACGCGGCGAGCGCGTCATCGTCGGCTGGTACGTCGATGAGCAGGCTGACCAGCTGGTCGCCGCGCGTGCCATCTTTGCGGGTGAAGCCCTTGCCTTTTAAGCGCAATATCTTGCCAGAACTGGACCCCGCTGGCACGCCCAGCATCACCGGGCCATCGACCGTCGGCACCTTGACCTTTGCCCCCTTCACCGCTTCGGCCAGCGTCACAGGCAAATCGAGCCGAACATCAACGCCGTCGCGGCGGAAAAAGGCATGAGGGCGAATTTCGATGCTGACCGTGGCGTCGCCCGCGCCGCCGGGGCCAGTCTCGCCCTTGCCCGCCAGGCGCATGCTTGTGCCCGTCTCAACGCCCTTGGGCAATTTCAGGTCAATCGACGTCCCGTTGGACAGGGTGATGCGTTGCGGTGCCAGCGTCGCGGCCTCGACAAAGCCGACGGTAAGGCGATAGGCGACATTGGCCCCCTTGGGCGGCGGTGCGCGGCGCGAACGTCCGCCAAATAAATCATCGAATATGCTGCCGAAATCGCCCGCCTCTGCGCTAAATCCGCCCCCGGAACCGCCCGCGCCGCGCTGGTTACCCCATGGGTTCGGCCCACCCGCAGTAGATCCCCGAAAACCACCGGCAAAAGGGTTGGCGGGATTGCCATCAGCGTCAATCTCTCCGCGATCAAACTTGGCGCGTTTGTCCTTGTCGCCCACCACGTCATAGGCGCGGGTGATTTCGGAAAATCGCTCGCTCGCTTTGGGGTTGTCCTGATTGGCATCGGGATGGAGTTCCTTGGCCAGCTTGCGATACGCCTTTTTGATATCGGCTTCGCTTGCGGTGCGGGACACGCCCAACAGGGAATAAGGATCGGCTGCCATGCGCATTCAATTAGTGGTAAGCGAGTTCAGAAACAAGCGGTCGAGTGTCACGACCCCTCGACCCCGCATTGGCTTCGCGCTAGAGACTCACGCATGGCCGAGAATCCCCACACCCTGTTCGATATATGGTTCGCCGAAGCCAAAGTCAGCGAGCCCAACGACCCCGAGGCGATGGCGCTCGCCACCGTCGATGCTGACGGCCGCCCGTCGGTGCGGATGGTGCTGCTCAAGGGGCATGATGATGACGGTTTTATTTTTTACACCAACATGCAAAGCCGCAAGGGTGAGGCGCTGTCCGTCAACCGCCAAGCGGCCCTGCTGTTCCACTGGAAATCGCTGCGCCGCCAGATCCGCATCGAGGGCGATGTTACCTGCGTCAACGATGCCGAGGCCGACGCCTATTTCGCTTCGCGGTCACGCGATTCGCGGATCGGCGCGATAGCGTCTGACCAGTCACGTCCGCTGTCCAGCCGCGCGTATTTCCTGAAACGTGTCGCCGAAGTGGGCGCGCGTAACGCCATTGGCACCATCACCCGCCCGCCGCATTGGTCGGGATACCGCATCACACCGCACCATTTCGAGTTTTGGCGCGACATGCCGTTTCGCCTGCACGAACGGCGCGTGTTCGATGTAAACAGCGCGGGCGGTTGGAGCGAAGGATTATTATACCCATGAGCGCCGCCCATAACCATACCCGTCATAGCCATACACGCAGCCACGGCAACCTGACCGCCAAAGCCGCAATGGCTAGCGTCGCAATGGCGATGATGCTGGTCGGGATAAAGGGTTGGGCAGCGTGGGCAACGGGCTCCACCGCGATGCTCGGCTCGCTCGCCGACACTGCGCTCGACCTTGTGGCGTCGATTATCACGCTCATCGGGGTCAGGCTGGCGGCACAGCCCGCCGACGATCAACACAGATTTGGCCATGGCAAGGCCGAAGCCGTGGTGGCGTTGGTTCAGGTCATATTGATCAGCATATCGGCGCTGGGCATCGGTTGGCGTGCGATCGACCGTTTCCGCAGCGGGGACATAGCGGCGGCGCCCGAAGCTGGCATCGCGGTTTCGATCATCGCGATTGCTGCGACGCTCGGCCTACTGGCCTATCAGCGGATGGTCATTCGCCGCACCAAATCGGTGGCGATCAAGGCCGATCATTTGCATTACCAGTCCGACCTCGCGCTCAACGGCGCGGTCATCGTCGCGCTCGTCCTTGAGGGCTATCTGGGCTTGCACGGGGCCGACCCGGCCTTTGGCCTGCTGATTGCGCTATGGTTGCTCTATGGCGCGTGGCGCACGACCAGCGACGTGCTCGACCAGCTGATGGACAAGGAATGGCCAGCGGAACGCAAGCTCGCTTTTATGGACGTCGCGCTGCGCCACCCGGAAGCGCGCGGCATCCATGATTTGCGCACGCGGACCAGCGGCGCGCACGATTTTGTCCAGTTCCATCTGTGGGTGCGACCGGATATGAGCGTGACCGAGGCACATGGCGTGATGGACCGGATAGAGGCCGATCTGGCGGTCGATTTCCCCGGTGTCGAGATTTTGATCCACCCCGACCCCGAAGGGCATACCGACGAGATCGGCTATATCCCGTCAGAGACGCTGGAGCATCGGGAGTAGCAGTCCTTGCTGTGCTCCGCACTTGATGCGGAGCGTCGGCAACGAAAGTGCAGAATATTTTGGCCAACGCTCCGGAATAAATCCGGAGCACAGGGCGTCATATCAAAACGCCCCCATGACACGGCGCAAAGTGTCGCGGACATTGGCGTTCTGTACGTCGGTCGAAATGCCCAGCCGAACGACAGTCATATGCTCGCGCGGGCTGACGATAATATATTGCCCCTGATGGCCAAGGCACGCAAACAGGTCCGGTGGGCCGCGATCGGGCCACAGTCCGGCCTCTGCCCCAGATTGTCGCCGGTTGAGCCAGATATGCCCGCCATAGCCAGGGTTGGCGGGTGAAGGGCTGAGCATGAAGGTGATCCAGTTTTCGGGCACCAACCGCGTGCCATCGGGGGTTTCGCCGCGCCTGCGCAAAAACTCGCCGAACTTGGCAAAATCGCGCGCGGTGGCGTGCATCACCGACCCGCCAATCAATGTCCCCGATGCGTCAAACTCGGGGGTCAGACTGCGCATCCCCAGTGGCCCAGAGAGCCGCCCGTCGATGAAATTGCGCACCGCGTCGCGCCGCACAGCGGGAACGCGGCTGTCGGTCAATGCCCGCGCGATGATGTCTGACAGGATGACGCTGGTTGACGAGGAATAATTGAACAGCTCGTTCGGCGCGGCGACGGGGGGCTTGCCCTCTGCTTGACCTGCCATGTTGGGCGACCCGGCGCCGAACAGCATGGTGACGGTATCGGCCTCCCATACCGGATCGCCATCCTCGTTGTGCTCCAGCCCCGAGCTCATATTGAGCAGATGCCGCAGCGTGATATTACCGCGCGGATCGCCGGGGCGCTGCCAGTCGGGGATGGGCGCAGGTTCGTCGAGTAGCAGCCGCCCGTCGGCGACCAACATGCCGATCAACACCGATGTGATGCTCTTTGCCATCGACCAGCTAATCAGCTTGCTATTCGGACCAAAGCCATCGCCATAGGCTTCGTAAACCGGCTGCCCATCGCGCAGCACGATGAGCGCGCGGGTTTCGCCCATCGCTTCGCGGTCATTGAACAGACTGTCGATAATCAACCGCGCTGGCGGGGACACGTCCGCCGCGACCACTTCGCGCCTTGGGCTGCCCGGCGGCGGTGCCTCGTCGTTCGAACAGGCGGTTAGGCCAAGCGAAGTGAGCGCGGCTAATGCGATAATACGCATCTGGCGGCTTGCAACATGGGGCAAATTGCTATTCATAAGCCTATGACTAACCCAACCCAGCCATCCGACTCAACCATTGTTATCAAACCGCGCCGATGGCGTTGGTTAGCGGCCCCTGCGCTGCTGATAATCGGCTATGCCATCTGGCAATTTCCGACGTGGAAGGCGCAGGCAGAGGTCGGCGCGGCCTATGGTGCGCGAATCGGCTGCTCGTGCCGATTTGTCCAGGGGCGCGAATTGGGGAGCTGCGCTACCGATCTGGAGCCGGGGATGGAGATGGTGTCGCTAAGCGAGGTTGAGGGCGAGCAAGCGGTCAAGGCGAGCGTGCCGTTACTGGCCAGCCGCACCGCACGATTTGAGGGCGCATCGGGATGTATCTTGCTGCCTGAGGATTAGGCGGTGACGAGTTCGGCAGCCTGCGTCGCCGCGATCCAGCCGCCACCGATCACTCGATCACCAGAATAAAGCACCGCTGCCTGCCCCGGCGCGACGCCATATTCGGGCGTAGCGAACAGTAGGCGATTGCCATCGAGGCGCGCCGGAACGGGCCGCGCCATCGACCGCACCTTGACCGAGAGTGGCCCTAACGTGTCGCCCGAGGGGGCGAGCATGTTCATGTCAACCAACTTTGCTGAAGCCACCGCCAGCGCGCTACGCGGGCCAACCACAACCTGACGCGTCGCAGCGTCGATACGCACGACATAAAGCGGCTCTGGCTGGCCGCCAATCTCCAACCCGCGTCGCTGACCCACCGTGAAGTGCAATATGCCGCGATGCTGGCCCAGTACTTGCCCAGCCATATCGACGATCGCGCCGCCCGCATCGGCATCGGGGCGTATTTTGCGAACGATGCTGGCATAATCGCCATCGGGAACGAAACAAATATCCTGACTGTCTGGTTTGGCTGCGACACCCAAGCCAAGGTCAGTGGCGATGCGCCGCACCTCTGGCTTTGGCAGAGCGCCGAGCGGAAAACGCAAATAGTCAAGCTGCGCGAGCGTGGTCGCAAACAGAAAATAGCTTTGGTCGCGCGCAGGGTCGATGGCGCGGTGCATCTCTGCCCCCTGCGCACCCATCACACGGCGGACATAATGACCCGTCGCCAGACAATCGCCGCCAAGGTCGCGCGCAATGGCCAGCAGGTCGGTGAACTTTGGCCCCATATTACACCGCACGCACGGAATGGGGGTGCGCCCCGCCAGATAATCATCGGCGAATTGTTCGACCACCGATTCGCGAAACGCGCTTTCATGGTCGATGACATGGTGGACAAAGCCCAGCCGCGACGCCACGTCCGCCGCGTCGCGAATATCCTGTCCCGCGCAGCAAGCGCCCGCCCGCTTTGCCGCACCGCCATGGTCATAAAGCCGCAATGTCACGCCGATGGTTTCTGCGCCGCTTTGCGCGGCCAACGCGGCAACCACGCTCGAATCGACGCCGCCCGACATTGCAACGACGATGCGGCGCGCGGTCATGGGCTGGGGCAGTTGGAAGTCAACGGGCATGCGGCTGCTGTAGCTGACATATAGCAATCACGAAAGCGCCGCCTTCCCTAACGAGTGATGAAGGCGTGTTTTACCGGACCTTAGCCATGTTCGGTTTAGAGCCACAATCATGGAATGGACAAAACAAGATTCCCACAGCCAATCGACCATATCATCCGTTGATCGCATCGGGTTTGATATGATTCGCGCTATCGTGTCGATGCGGCAGGCCAGCAGCCCAACGGCCAAAGCCATAGCCGGTGCCGGGTCATCGCCATTAAATGGCGCAACAACAGCATCAATCGGCCCTGTGGATCTGTTGAATGGGCGGCACGGCCAGAACAGTGCGAGTAACATCGGGGCATTTATGAGCGGCTGCACCGTCAGTGACTTGGCAAATGCGGGGCATCAATAAAATGATGCGTTACCCCGCCATTAACCAACGCGTTTCAATCAATGTTCAGGCCCTTGGCTTAGACATGCGTTCAACGACAAGCACCCATTCGGATGCTGCCGTATTGAGGTTCGCATGAAAGAAAACCAAGACATCCGTCCAGACCGCGTTATCGGCCCGCTTGGCGAGCCGCTGACGCTCGACAGTCTGCCGCCGCCGATGACGACCCGCTGGGTTGTCCGCCGCAAGGCAGAGGTTGTCGCCGCAGTCAGCGGGGGGTTGCTGAGCGTCGATGAAGCGTGCGAACGCTATTGCTTGACACTCGAAGAGTTTGCCGGATGGCAGCGCGCCATTGATCGCGCCGGTATGCCGGGCCTTCGCGTCACGCGCATCCGCCAATATCGTGACCTCTATGAGCGGCAACAGCGATTCTGACGTTTCTATCAAACTCAAAATTAGTGAAGCCCTGATGGCCGGCCAAGATAAACCTTGGTCGGTCATCTGATTTTATGGCGCGATTCCGGCCTTTTAGGGTTTTACCCTTGTCAGCCGCGCTTTGCCATGGTCCCCTATGATCGGGTCGCCCCACGGGCTGGGCGAGCTTATAGGAGGGACTATAATGAACTTCATTCTCGCAATCATCCTCGGTGGTCTGATCGGCTGGGTCGCCAGCAAGGTGATGAACACCGACGCGCAACAAGGTGTGTTTTTGAACATTGTTGTCGGCGTTGTCGGCTCGATGCTGGGCAAGTGGATCGCAGCCCGCTTTTTCGGCATGGGCGGTATGGGCCTTCGCGACGGCATCGACATCCCGTCGATATTGGTCGGCCTGGCCGGCGCGATAGTCCTGTTGGGCGTCGTCAACCTAGTGCGCCGGGGCAGCGTACGCTAATTCGCCATACAAAAAACATTTGCAAGGCGGTGTTGTGGTAGCACAGCGCCGCCTTGCTGCGTCATATGGTATTTGGTTACTGACTGTCCTTGCTGATTATCTCAAAATACCGCATATTCCGGACCAGTAAAGCCGACTTGCGCTAGGTGCTATATTGCGGTAACACAGTCGCACTCCCCCATCGGCGCTTGCGCACGGGTCACCATCGGTGCCCACATGCGCGGGCAATGATATGCGAACAGGATGACAGGATGAACTTCGAATCGGGCACGATCACCCCCGCAGCCGACTCCGGCGCTGATGATTGGGGTTTCGTCAGCGACGAACGCAATCAGCGCCGCCGCTGGATCATCATTGGTACGGTTATTGCATTATTACTGGTGTTGATTGTCGCGTGGATGCCCTTTTCTGGCGGAAGCGATCCGACCAAGGCTGGCGCTGCCACCGCAGAAAATGCCAAAGGTGGCGCTGGCGGCGGCGATGATTCAATCCCATCGGTCACGGTCATCAGCCCCGGCAGCAGCCAGGTGGAGCGCGTCATCACCTCTACCGGAACGCTGGCGGCACGGCGCGAAATGCCCGTCGGCGTCGCGGGCGAAGGCGGACAGATCGTCCGTGTGCTGGTTGAACCAGGGCAATGGGTCGGCGCTGGACAGGTGCTGGCAACCATCGATCACAGCGTCCAAACACAGCAATTAGAGCAATTATCGGCCCAGATTCGCGTATCCGAAGCCGATGCGCGGCTGGCGCAGGCGGAACTAGACCGCGCCACCGCTTTGTCGGCGCGTGGATTTATTTCGGGCTCCGACCTTGATCGCAAAACCGCGACGCGCGATGCTGCCAATGCACGGGTTCGCGTGGCACGGGCGCAATTGTCGGAATCGCGTGCGCGCACGGGCCGCCTCGACATACGCGCACCTGCGGCTGGCCTCGTCTTGACGCGCGGTGTTGAACCGGGACAGATTGTCGGCGCGGGAAGCGGCGTGCTGTTCCGCATTGCGCGCGGCGGAGAGATGGAATTGTTGGCGCAGGTTAGCGAAACCGACCTTGCGGTCATCGGTCGCGGTGCCAGTGCAACGGTCACCCCAGTTGGATCGGCCAATGGCTTCACAGGGCAAATCTGGCAAATATCGCCTGTCATCGATCCGCAGTCGCGCCAAGGCACGGCGCGCATCGCGCTTGCCTATTCCGCCGCCTTGCGCCCCGGCGGCTTTGCCGAAGCGCGGATTGTTGCGGGATCGTCGAGATCGCCCATGCTGCCTGAATCGGCGGTGCTGAATGACGACGCGGGCA
>CXWL01009741.1_pt1 | contig 75700 bp, 58 predicted proteins | sample 590931 | NCBI WGS metagenome assembly CXWL01 (sample SAMEA3498368, study PRJEB10139) | groundwater metagenome | biome: water well; material: biofilm material | place: Germany | collected 2015-04-27
GGCTGACGGCCAGACGGTGCTCTACACCCCCCAGGACCCGCCCTACGGCTTGGCACTCCTCCCCGTCGGCCCCGGCTCGCCGCGGCGCCTGCGGGCCGGTCGCTTCGACCGTATTCCCTGGGCGACGTTCTTCCCCGACGCCACCCGGGTCCTCCTCCGCGCCGCCGAGCCGGGCGGCGACTACGGCCTGTGGATGCAGAGCCTCGACGGCGAGCCGACGCCCTTCGGTCCGCCTGACGCAAGGGCCTATGTCATCTCGCCGGACGGCCAACGCATCGTCATCTCCGATCGCGCTGAGACGTTCGCCGTCATCTCGGCAGCAACCGGCGAGCCGCTGCAGTCCCTGCCGGGTCTCGTCGGCACCGACCAGATCGCGACCTGGAGCAGCGACGGCGCCTCGCTGCTGTTCTACCGACCTGCCGACCTGCCACCCCGGCTGTACCGCTACGACCTCGCCTCCGGCCAGATCAGCCTGCTGCGCGAGCTGGCGACCGTCGACCCCGCCGGGGTCATCGTCGCGTCCCCGCTCGTCGTCACCGCCGACGGCGAGGCCTGCGCCTACAGCCTGGTTCGGTTCCTCTCCGACCTCTACCGCGTCGACCTCGACTGAAAGCTCTTCGAGCGCAACCCAAGGCGGCAGCTGCTTGCCCTGCCACGCAGTGAGACAATCTCGCGCCCATGAGCCCCTCTCGGACCTACTTCGCGGCCGCCCTCCTGCTCTGTTGGCACACCGCCTAGGCCGCTTGGTACCGAGCGTGGCCGGGCTCGGGTGGCCGACGGGCTCGCCGCAAGCTGCGCGCTAGGCGCAGCAAAGGAGCCGAGACCCAACCTCAACGAACTGGAGCCTCCATGACCTCCGCCGCCCCCGCCATACAAGAGCGCTATCCCGACGACTTCGCCCACTGCTACGGCTGCGGACGAGCCAACGCTCATGGCCTGCACCTCGAGAGTCGCTGGCGGGACGACGAGGTGGTGGCGCGCTTCACCCCGGAGCCCTTCCACACCTCGCTGCCCGGCTTCGCCTACGGCGGCCTCCTCGCCTCGCTCGTCGACTGCAACGCCATGGCTACCGCTGCCGCTCACACCGCGCGGGCGGCTGGCAACGACGCCGGCGAAGCGCCGCGCTACGTCACCGCTGCGCTCCACGTCGAGTACCTTCGCCCGACACCGCTCGGCCCTGAGCTCGAGATCCGGGGCCGGGTCAGGGAGACCGGCCGGCGCAAGCTCGTGGTCGCGGTCAGCATCTCTGCAGCAGGGGTCGAGACGGTTCGCGGCGAGGTGGTCGCGGTGCCCATCCCGGCATCCATGCAGGCCGTCGGGAACCCGGCCTGACCTCGGCCGACCGAAGCCCAGAGCTCCAGCGCCACCGCGCCGCATAGAATCGAGGCATGACAAAGCGTCTGCCGCTCGCTCTCCTCGGTGTGCTCGCGATGGCTTCGGCCGTGGGGTCGCACGCGGCGAACGCCCCGCGGATCGCCCTGGCGTCTGGCAGCGTCGATCCCGGCGCACCCATCGCGACGGCGTCCGAGCTCACCACCAGGGGCGACAACGAGGTCTATCTCGCCACCTTCCCCGCGCCGCCGACCGCCGCCGAGATCGCCCGCCTGCGCCGCGGCGTCGAGCGGGTTTATGCCTACCTCCCCGACTTCACCTTCCTGGTGCGGGCCAAGCCGTCCCAGGCGCGAGCCGCGACGCTCGGGGTTGGCTGGGTGAACCCCTGGCGGCCCGCCTACAAGTCCGTCGCGGGCCTCGCCGATCGACTCACGCGAAGCGACAAGCTCGCTCAGGTGATGGTCCACCTCTTCCCCGAGGCCGACGTCGGGCGCGCCGCCGGACGCTTGGCCGCGCTCGGCCTGGGGCAACCCGTGGGTGAGCGCCGCGGCGGCAGCTTCTCGCGCCTGCGCTATCTGGTGGTTCCGCAGGTGCTCGTCACCCGGCTGACGAGCCTCGAGAACGACCCGGAGGTGTTCTTCATCGAGCTCGAGGGCCGCCGCGAGCTGCGCAACGACACCACGATCTGGGTGGGGCAGTCGGGCACCGGCCCGTCGCACACCACCCCGATCTTCGACCACGGCATCCACGGCGAGGGCCAGGTGGTGGCGATTCTCGACACCGGCCTGGACGCCGACATGTGCTTCTTCCGGGACACGACGCTCGGCCTGCCGCCGGTCAACGCCTGCAACGGCGGCACTACGATCGACGCCAGCCAGCGCAAGGTCCTGGCGGTCGACTTCCTGTGGTCCACGGAGTGCGCCGGCGGCATCAGCAGCACCGAGTGGGACACGCATGACCACGGGACCCACGTGGCCGGAACGGTGGCGGGCGACAACTTCGCCAACCTCATCACCCACGACACCGCCGACGGCATGGCGCCCGCCGCCAAGCTGGTGATCCAGGACGGCGGCCTGGCCACTGACAACTGCGCCGACCTGCCGGGGCTCGTCTGCGACTGCTCGCAGTTGCCGGGCATCGACTGCCATGTCACCGACCTCAACCCGGTCTTCCAGCAGACCTACGACCAGGGCGCCCGGATCCACAGCAACTCGTGGGGCGACAACGAGAACGACGCGAGCCAGGTGTACTCGGTGGGCTCGCAGGACGCCGACGAGTTCATGTGGAACCACCCGGACTTCCTGCTCTTCTTCGCCGCCGGCAACGCCGGGCCGGCCGCCGGCGGGGTTTCGAGCCCGTCGACCGCCAAGAACGTGGTCTCGGTCGGTTCGACCCAGCGCGGCTCGAATGCTGAGTCGATGTCGTCATTTTCGAGCTGCGGATTCCCTCCTGACGGGAGGATCAAGCCGGACATCACGGCGCCAGGGTCGAGCATCATCTCGGCCAACAACGACAACAGCGTCACTACCAACAACTGCGGCACGACGAGTATGAGCGGCACCAGTATGGCGACGCCCGGTGCCGCCGGCCTCGGCGCGCTCGTGCGCCAGTACTACACCGAGGGCTTCTACCCGTCGGGCGTCGCCACGCCCGGGGACGCCCACACCCCCTCCGCGGCGCTGGTCAAGGCAACGCTCGTGAGCTCGGCCCAGGCGATGACCGGGGCGACGGCGATCCCGTCGAGCTGCCAGGGCTGGGGCCGCGTGCTGCTCGACAACGCCCTCGCCTTCCCGGGCGACGGCCGGCGGCTGTACGTCGTCGACGACACCGCCGGCTTCGCGACCGGTGCCGGCGGCGAGGTGCGTTCCTACGTCTTCACCGTCGGCGCCGACCAGCCGTTCAAGGCCACCCTGGTGTGGACCGACGCGCCCTCGGCGCTTCCGGCGGCCTTGAACCTAGTGAACGACCTCGACATCGAGGTGGTGGCACCGGATGGCACGTACCTCGGCAACGTCTTCTCCGCCGGCCAGTCGGCGACGGGTGGCAGCGCCGACCGTAAGAACAACGTCGAGCAGGTCCTGCGGGCGACCCCGGTCGCCGGCACGTACCAGGTCAACGTGCGGTCGTTCAACATCCCGACGGGACCCCAGCCCTATGCCCTGGTCGTCACCGGCAATGTCAGCGAGCCGCCCCTGCTCGTCGACGGATTCGAGAGCGGTGACGCCGCCGCGTGGCAGGTCGGGCCGTAGCCTGCACGCAACCCACCCCACCCTCGGTCCGGCCTGCCCCGCAGGGCCCTAGAATCGTCCTCAACCCATGTCGGGCGACGCTGTCGTCGCCCTCATCACCCCAGGAGGCGTCGTTTGACCCCAGCTCTCCTTCCCTGCCTGTTGGTCGCCCTGTCGACCACCGCCACCGCCGGCAGTCCGCCGACGGCTGCCCCCGCCAAAGTCTTCCCCTACCCCACCCACGTCACCACCCTCGACAACGGCCTCGAAGTGATCATCGTGCCGATGCCGGCCGAGGGGCTGGTCGCCTACTGGAGCATCGTCCGCACCGGCTCGCGGGACGAGTACGAGCCCGGCCGCACCGGCTTCGCGCACTTCTTCGAGCACATGATGTTCCGCGGCACGGCCAAGTTCCCGGCCGACGTCTACGGCGAGCTGGTCACCAAGATGGGCGCCGACGCCAACGCCTTCACCTCCGACGACATCACGGCCTACCACCTCGGCTTCGCCACCGAGGACCTCGACACCGTGATGCAGATCGAGAGTGACCGCTTCCAGAACCTCGACTACCCCGAGCAGTCCTTCAAGACCGAGGCCGGCGCCGTCTACGGCGAGTACCGGAAGAACCGCTCGAGCCCATTCTTCACCTTGAGCGAGGCGGTCCAGAAGACGGCCTTCACCCAGCACACCTACAGCCACACCACGATGGGCTACGAGGCCGACATCAAGGCAATGCCGGAGGCGTTCGAGTACGGCAAGTCCTTCTTTGGTCGCTACTACCGGCCCGAGAACGTGGTGCTGCTGATCGTCGGCGACGTCGACGCCGAGGCGGCGCTGGCCAAGGTGAAGACCTACTACAGCGGCTGGAAGCCGGGCTACGTCGCCCCCACGATCCCGGTCGAGCCCGAACAGACCGCCGAGCGCCGGGTCGAGGTGAGCTACGAGGGCCGCTCGCTGCCGATCCTCCAGGTCTCCTACAAGTCAGCCAAGTTCGACCCCGCCGACCGCCAGCTGGCGGCGGCCAGCCTGCTCGCCCAGCTCGCCTTTGGCGAGACCTCGGCCCTCTACCGGCAGCTCGTCCTCGACCAGCAGGCGGTCGAGTTCCTGGCCGCGGAGCAGGGCATGAGCCGCGATCCCGGCACCTTCGACATCGTCACGCGCATCAAGGACCCCGCCAAGGTCGACAGCGTGCTCGCCGCCATCGACGGGGCGATCGCCGCCTACCAACAGACGCCGGTCGACGCCAAGCGTCTCAGCGACCTGAAGTCAGGCCTGAAGTACGGCTTCCTGATGGGCCTCGACACGCCGAACCAGGTCGCTTCGAGCCTCGCCCGGCTGCTCGCCATCACCGGTTCGATGTCGAGCGTCGACACTCTCTACACCACCTACGACGCGGTCACTGCCCAGGACGTCCAAGACGCCGCGCGGCGCATCCTGCAGCCCACCCGCCGCACCATCGCGATCCTGCGAGGAACCAAGTGATGTCGCCTTCCTTCCGCCTCTCGACCTCCGCCGGCCTCGCCACCGTCGCGGTGCTCCTCGCCACCACCCTCGGCGGCCCGCTCCTCGCCAAACAGCCGCCCGTCCTGCTGCCGGTGCCCGCAGACCCCACCGTCAGCCTGCTGGTGTGGTTCGACGTCGGCTCGCAGGACGACCCACCCGGCAAGGAGGGCCTCGCCTACCTGACCGGTCAATTGCTCGCCGACGGCGCCACCAAGCAGCACAGCTACGAGCAGATTCTCGAGCTGCTCTATCCGATGGCAGCCGGCTACCAGGCCAGGGTCGACCGCGAGATGACCACCCTCTCCGGCCGCACTCACCGCGACAACCTCGACGCCTACGTCGCCCTGTTCACCCAGGCCTACCTCGAGCCCGCGTTCAAGGCCGAGGATCTCGAGCGCGTGCGCAGCAACGCCCTCAACACCCTCGAGAAGAGCCTGCGCTACGCCTCGGACGAGGAGCTCGGCAAGGCCGGACTGCTCGGCGCGGTGTATGCCGGGACCCCCTACGCCCATCCGTCGATCGGCACGGTGACCGGTGTCAAGGCGATCACCCTCGACGACGTCAAGGCCTTCTATGCCCGTTACTACACCGGCGATCGCACGGTCGTCGCGCTCGGCGGCGGTTACTCCCAGTCCTTGGTCGACCGGCTGACCGCAAGCCTAGACACCCTGCCGCCGTCACCGGCCCGCGAAGCCGTGAAGATCGCGCCGCCACCGCTCGTCGGCCGCCACGTCCAGCTGATCGCCAAACCGGGCGCCGACGCCTCGATCAGCTTCGGCTTCCCACTCGACGTCCACCGCGGCGAGCGCGACTACTACGCCCTATGGCTGGCCAACTCCTGGCTGGGCGAGCACCGGAACTCCTCGAGCCACCTGTACGAAGTGATCCGCGAGCTCCGCGGCCTGAACTACGGCGACTATTCCTACGTCGAGGCCTACCCGGAAGGCGGCAGGCGGCAGATGCCGCCCGCCAACGTCGCCCGCCACCACCAGCTGTTCGAGGTGTGGATCCGCACCCTGCCCAACGCCCAGGCCCACTTCGCCCTCCGCGCCGCGGTGCGCGAGGTCGAGAGCCTGGTGCAGAACGGCCTGACCCAGGAACAGTTCGACCTCACTCGGTCCTTCCTTCAGAAGTACGCCCTCCACTTCGCCGAGACCACCAGCAACCGTCTCGGCTACGCCGTCGACGACCGGTTCTACGCTCTCGCGGACACCGGCAACCTCGCGCGCTTCCAGCAGGCGATGGCCAACCTGACTCGCGACGAGGTCAACGCCGCGCTGCGTCGCCACCTGAACCCGGCGAACCTGATGATCAGCATCGTCACCGGCGACGCCGAGGCGATGGCCAAGGCCCTCGGCAGCGACGCCGCGAGCCCGATCACCTACGCCACCGAGAAGCCCGCCGCGGTGCTCGAGGAGGACAAGGTGATCGCCACCTACCCGCTGGGCATTCCGGCGGCCAACGTGAAGGTCGTGCCGGTCGAGACGATGTTCGAGAAGTAGGCTCTCGACCGCTCGTGGCAAGACCTCAGGACGGCTAGCCGCGGAGGCTGGCGAGCAGGGCCCGGACGCGCCTGGTGTCGGCGTGTTCCGGGCCACGCTGGGCAACGAGAATCGGCAGCGCCAGCCCGAGGTCGGCACGCGCGCGGGCGAGATCGCCCTCCTCCTCGGCCAGCTGCCCACTCACCATCAGAACCTCGCCGTAGAGCAGGTCCAAACGGGACACCCGCGAGAAGATCCCGCTCGCCTCGTCGAGAACGCGCCTGGCCTCGGTGCGGTCGCCTGGGGCGGCCCGCGCCAAGAGTGCCCGCGCCAGCAGGAGGTCGCTGCCGCCGACCTCGCGGTGTTCGCGGGTGGCGAACAGCTTTTCCTCCATGCCCCTCACCCGCTGCAGTGTGGCGACGGCGACGGCTCCCTGGCCGGCGGCCGTCTGCGCTTCTCCGAGCTGCTTGAGCGGCAGCCGGAGCTCGTAGCTCTCGCCGCCGGTCAGCCGCTCGAGATCGGCCACCGCAGCCGCCAGCTCGCCGAGAGCCTCGCGGGTCCGGCCCAGACGCAGGTGTGCCCAGCCGAGGTTGGCGAGGGCGCGATGTCGCTGCACGTCGTCCGGCCCGATGGTCCGCGCGTAGGTGGCAGCAGCCTCCGAAAAGAGCCGGGCCGCCTCGTCATAGCGCTCGGCGCGCATCGCCGAGAGGCCCAGGTAGCGCAGGCAGTGGCCGCCTTCGAACCGCGCGATGCCGAAGATCGTCAACGCCTCGCGCAACGCCGCGTCAGCGCCCTGGGTATCCTGGCTACCGAGGAGCAGGATGCCGTAGGAGAAGAGCTTCTCTCCCAGGCTACCGTGGTGCGCACCGAGGGCCGCACGGTCGATCGCAATCGCGCGCTCGAGCAACGGGCGCGCCTCGGCAGAGCGCGACAGCCGATCGAGGAGCCCGGCCAGGGCAGCCAACGCCTCGGCCAGCTGCGGGTGCCGCGGACCGAGACGTTCGAGGCGGTCGGCGGCCCGGCGGTAGGCCGCCTCCGCCTGTGGATAGCGCTCGAGCTGCTCCCAGGCACCGCCGAGATCGAGCTCGGTCGCCGCGGTGTCCGCATGGTCGACGCCGAGGCGTCGTTCGTAGGTGGCGAGCGCCTGGCCGAAGAGCTCCGGCGCGCGCTCCAGATCACCCGGTCGGTGGAGCGTGCCCGCAAGCTGGCGCTCGGCAGCCGCCACCGGCAGGCTGTCCTCGCCGTAGGCCGTCCGCAGACGCGGCAGCGCGAGCTCGAGACTCGCCCGCGCCTCCTCGATCGATCCCTGTGCCCGCAACACCAGTGCTTCCACCGTCTCCGTCTGCGCGCGGCGCCCGTCGTCGGTCGGCGTCACCGTGTCGCGCACGGCAAGCGCCCGACGCGCGTGCGCCAGCGCCGGGGCGAGCAGCCCCAGATTGGTCTCGATGCGCGCGATCTCCTCGAGAAGCTCGGCGTGGACCGCGGGCTCACCGGCGAGCTCGCTCTCGATCCGCTCGCTGCCGCGCGCCAGGAGCTCACGCGCGGTGGCCGAGCCACCCTCCGCGAGATACGGGTCGGACTGGCGGAAGATCGACACCAGGAACGACTTTACGCGCTCCGCCCGGGCTCCCGCCTGGTCGGCCCGCCGCGCCGCCAATCGGGCCTCACTGGCCTGATGAAGAGCCATTCCGAGGCTCGCCAGGAGGGTGACCAGCGTGAGCGTCGCCGCCAGCACGGCCAGCCGGTGGCGGGCGACGAAGCGGCGCAGGCGATAGCCGACCTCGTCGGGGCGGGCGTGAATCGGCCGGCCCGCGAGGAAGCGGCCGAGGTCGTCACCGAGCGCGGCCGCCGAGCGGTAGCGTCGACCCGGCTCGCGGTGCAGGGCGGCCAGTACGATGAGGTCGAGATCGCCGGCTACCCGTCGCGCCCAACGACGGCGATCAACCAGTGTTGGAGCCGGCTCCGGGGCAGCGGCGAGAAGCCGCGCCAGGCAGGCGCTCGGGCGCTCGGTCACCTCTGACGTCAACTGACCGACCAGGGCCGCCGGCGTCCTCGCGTTACGCGGGTGCGGCAGCTCGCCGGTCAGCAGCTCATAGAGCACCACCCCCAGGGCGTAGACGTCCGTCGCCGTCGAGATCGGCTCGCCCAGGATCTGCTCCGGCGCGGCATACGCCGGAGTCAGCGGCCCGCGACCCAGATGCGTCAGAGTCTCGTCGTCGTCCGGCTCGGCCGCCAGGAGCTTGGCGATGCCGAAGTCGAGCAGCTTGACGGTGCCGTCCGCCGTCACCAGGATGTTGCCGGGCTTGAGGTCCCGGTGGACGACGAGGCGCCGGTGCGCGCTGTCGACCGCGGCGCAGACGGTGCGCACCAACTCGAGGCGCCCTTCGAGGCCAAGGCCGCTCCGTTCGACGTAGGCGGTGATCGGCTCACCGTCGACCCACTCGAGCACGAAGTAGGGGCGTCCGTCCGGCGCGGTGCCGCCGTCGAGCAGGCGGGCGATATTGGGATGCTCGAGGTTGGCGAGAATCTGCCGCTCGCGCAGGAAGCGACGCAGAATCCCCGAGGTGCTGCCCGCCGGCTGGACCAGCTTGATCGCCACCCGCTGCGCGAAGGAGCCGTCGGCGCGCTCGGCCAGGTAGACCTCACCCATGCCGCCGCGGCCGAGCAACCGAAGCACCCGCCAATCCGCGATCAAGGTGCCGCCGGCGAGACCGGAGTCGCTGGCGTCCGCGGAGAGGACGTCCGCGCCGAGGGCGTCCGCGAACAGGCCTGGCAGCGGGCCCGACAGGAAGGTCGGAGCGTTGGCGTCGGCGGCCAAGAGCCCGGTCAGGCGGGCCGCGAGCAGCGGGTCCGTCGCGGCGAGCTCGGCCAGCCGTCGCTCCTGGTCGCCCGCCGGCAGCTCGACCAGCTCCTCGAACAGCGTCTCCCAAGGCGCCGCGGCCTCGGTCGGCACGGGCTTCGGCGTCACCGGCGGCTCGCCGCTACCGCGGTCACTGGCCGACGCCATGCTCCTGCCCTCCGCCAAGGGCGGCCCACAGGTAGGCCCTCGCCTTGCGCCAGTCGCGCTTGACGGTGCGCTCGCTGACCCCTTCGAGCGCGCCGATTTCGGCCAGCTCGAGGCCGCCAAAGAAACGCAGCTCGACCAAGCGGGCCAGACGTGGGCTCTCGCCGGCGAGCTCGGTGAGCGCGACGTCGAGCGCCAATAGGTCGACGACGCCTACCGCCTCGGACGCCGCGGGCTCGGCAAGTGGCCAGGAGACCTGCAGGCCCGGACCGCGCTTGGCAGCCAGGCGCTCGCGCGCGTCGTCGATCAGGACGTGCCGCATCACCCTGGCCAACAGGTTGACCAGATGGGCGCGGCTCTCGACCGCCAGGCCCTCTGGCGACAGTCGCAAATAGGCCTCGTGCACCAGCGCCGTGGTGTCCATGGCGTGACGGCGGTCGCCGCGCCGCAGCTGCGCCCGCGCCAGGCGCTTCAGGTCGGCATAGAGCAGCGCGAAAAGGTCGTCGCGCGCGGCCTGGTCGCCCAAGCGGGCGGCGGACAGCAGGGTCGTGACGTCAGGAGGCATGATCAGATCCCGCGACGCACCAGGCCGTCGCGTAGGCCGCCGAGGTCGACAGCACCAGCCAGACGCATCGCCCGCGCCAGCTCGTCGCGCAGCAACGCCAACACGTCGACGACCCCCTGGCGGCCACCGACGGCCAGACCCCAGAGCACCGGCCGGCCGACGAACACGGCGCGGGCACCGAGCGCGAGGGCGATCAGCGCGTGGGTGCCGCTGCGCACGCCGCCGTCGACGTAGACCTCGGCGCGATCACCGACGGCGGCGACCACCTCCGGCAAGACGTCGAGCGTCGCCGGCGCCAAGTCGAGCTGACGCCCGCCGTGGTTCGACACCCAGATCGCGGCAGCGCCGTGGTCGAGCGCGCGTTGCGCGTCGTCGGCGCGGGCGACGCCCTTGACCACCACCGGCAGCGGCGCCGCCCGGGCCACCACCCATTCGAGATCGCGCCAGGTCAGGGTCGGGTCCTGGCGGGCGGCGACATAGCGGGCAAGCTCGGAGCCATCGCCGCCGGCAAGGTTCTCGGGCATCCCCTCGACGAGGTTGGCCATCACCAGACCCGGCGGCAGCGAGAACTGGTTGCGCGCGTCGACCAGGCGCCTACCGAGGACCGGCGTGTCGACGGTGAGGGCGATCGCACGGTAGCCGGCGGCCTTGGCCCGCTCGATCAGGCGCGCCGTGAAGTCTCGATCGCGGTGGACGTAGAGCTGAAACCAGCATGGTGCGGCCGGCGCCGCCCCGGCGACCTCTTCCAGGGTGGTCGTGGCCAGCGTCGAGGCGACATAGAGCGAGCCCACCTCGGCCGTCGCCGCCGCAGTACCGCATTCGCCGTCGGCGTGGGCCAGCCGATGGTAGGCGGTGGGCGCCACCAGGATCGGCATTGCCACCCGACTGCCGAGCACCGTGGTCGCCAGCTCGACGCGGTCGACGTCGACCAGGGTGCGGTACCAGATCTGCCAGCGAGCGAACGCCTCGCGGTTGCGGTGCAGCGTGCGCTCTTCGTCGGCGCCGGTGCGGTAGTAGTCGTAGCTCGCGGCCGGCAGCCGTGCCCGGGCCGCCGCCTCGTAGTCGTCGACGGTGAGCAGGGGGTCGCGCTCCGTGGGCGTCAGGTCCATGGCGCGCAAGCCTCGCACAACCACCGCCACCCGGCCACGATCAAGGCGCCGGCGTCGAGAGAAGGTGCCAGGCAGACTCCGACGCCACCTTCCAGACCCCTCCCACCCGCTGCAGCGTGATGTCGGCGACGGCGCGTTCGCCATCAGCCGTCGCTTCGACGCGCAGGAGCGCGTCGTCGCCACGCTGCCAGCCACCCAGCACGACGGGGTCGGTCGCCAGATCGTCGGCGGCGCCGGCAAAGAGCTCCTTCTCGGAGAAACCGAGGCCGAACGGCGCCTTGAAGCGCTTGACGTTCTCCTCCCAGCTGGCGAGCTTCTCGCCCGTCCACAGCGCCTTCGCCCTCTTCACGTCGTGCTGGGCGACGGCGGCGCGTTCCGCCCACCAGCTCACCGCCGGCGGACCGCCGTCGGCCGGCAGGGCCTCGGCACCAGCAGGCACCGCCGGCGCTCGACGCTCCTCGCTGCTCGCCACCGGCCGCGTGCTCGTCGGCAGCGACTCGGGCTCGATCAGCACCAGTCCGCTCGGCTGGGTCGAGCCCCACGCGAACCAGGCGCGCTCGACGGGGTGCCAGGCGTAGCTGTCCAGTCGCTCACGCAGGGCTGTCAAACGGTCCCATGCCTCAAGCTCCTTCCCGCTCTCCGTGGTCGGCAGGGTCACGGTCTGCACGTCATAGCTCTTGCTCGGCGCGTCGCGGACGGCGAACACCAGCTTGCTGCCATAGCTCGCGACCGCCACCAGCGTGCCGGCAAGCGACGGCTCGAGCCCGACCTCGAGGCGCGTGTGAGCCACCGGGCGCGGGTGCTCGCCGGCGGCCAGCCGCGTCCGCGAGGCAACGGCCACCACCTCGCGGGTGCCGCCGAGCAGGAACCCGCCGCCCGGCCGACTCCACAGCGCGTCGACGCCATACCCGTCGCGCGCCAGAGCGTCGAGCATCGTCGCCAGCGGTGCCGTGCCCTTGGCGCTGACCAGGCGCACCTCCCGCTCGCGGCGCGCGCCGGCCGGGCGATCGAGGAGCAGCCAGTCATTCTTGGCAGCCGTGCCCAACGCCGCGACGACGACCAGGCCGGCGTCGTAGAGCGGCGTCAGCAGCGCCTCGGCGGCGGCCAGGTCGGCCGGCAGGTCGAGCGACCGCAAGGCCGGCCGCTCGCCGGCGACGGGGTTGCCCGGCGCCTTGGCTCGGGCCGGCCGGCTGAGGACGACCACGGCCTCGTGGTTGCGCGTCAGGCCGGCGCGGTGGAGGCGCCAGCCATCGGCGGCCAACGCCTCGACGCTGCCGGCGTCGGCGCGGCCGAGGACGCGGTAGTCGGCGACCGGCGGCAACCGCCGCCGGCCTTCACGGGCGAGGAGCAGGGTCGGCTGGCTGGCCGCCAGGACGACGGCCTGCACGCTGTAGCCCTCGCCCGCCCAGCGGCTCACGTCGGCCTCCAGGGTTCGCGCGTTCCAGGCCTCGGCGACCTCCCAGACGAGGTCGCCGGCCGCCGCCGGGCTGGCGGTGAGCGCCGCCAGCAAGCAGGCGCCCGCCAACCGCAGGGCCGGGTAGGTGCAACGGCAGCGGACGGGTGTCACAGGCATGGATCGCTCCTCCTTCAGGCCCGCCCCACCGCCGCCACCATGCGCCGGAACAAGGCCAGCCGGGCGGCCGACACCTCACCGGCGGCAACCGCGTCGGGCAGGGCGCAGCCAGGCTCGTCGGCATGGCGGCAGTCGCGGTAACGGCAGCGCGTCTCGAGCGCCGCCACCTCGGGAAAGAAGCCGAGCACGGCGTCGACGTCAAGCTCCCAGAGCCCGAACTGGCGGACCCCGGGCGTGTCGATGATCCGCACGTCGCCGGCCAGCCGATGAAGGCGCGAGGCCGAAGTGGTGTGGCGCCCCTTGCCGTCGTGCTCCCGCGTCGCCTGGGTAGCTACCTCGCCGCGACTCGCGAGCTCGGGGTCGAGGGCGTTGATCAGCGAAGACTTGCCGACGCCGCTCTGGCCGACCAGCACCGCCAGGCCGCCGGCGAGCGCGACGCGCAGGGCGTCCAGGCCTTCGCCGCTGCGCGTCGAGCAGCTGACGACGGCGACCCCGAGCAGGTCATAGGCCGCCGCCTGGGTCGCCAGCTCGTCACGGCCGACGGTGTCCAGGCGGTCGACCTTCGAGGCCACCACCAACGGCCGGGCGCCACCCTGGCCCACCGCGAGAATCAAGCGGTCGACGAGCCCGAGGCGTAGCGGCGCCGGCTCGACGATGGCGACGGTGTCGACATTGGCGGCGATCACCCGCTCGCGCGCAGCGAGCAGTGGGTCCGGCCGCGACAGGCGGCTGCGGCGCGGCGCGACGGCGACCACCACCTCGACGTCGCCGCGGGTCTCGACCATCACCTCGTCACCCACCGCGAGCTCCGTCTGCTGGCGGACGGCGACGGCGCCAGTCAGCCGGCAGAGGACCACGGCGGCGTCGATCGCCACCCAGGCCAGGTTCTGGGCGGTGCTGAGCACCAGGCCTGGCCGCGCGGCCGTCGCCACCGGCACCTCGCTCGCCACCGCCGGCGCAGCCGGCGGCTTCGGCCGGCGACGCCGACTCGGTCCGACTTCGAGCTCCTGATAGTGATCCCAATCGGCGCGGTCGAGCAGCGGCACGGCCGGCTCGTCCTCCTCGGCCGCCGGCCGCAGGGCCTTCCGCAATTTGGCGGCCTGCGCGCGACGCTTCTTCTCCTCGGGGCCGAGCGCCATCTCCGCCAGGGCACGGGCGAGCCTCTTCTCGTCGTGGTTCACGGTTCAGCTCACGACTGCCAGGCGAGCAGGATGGCCACCAGGATGCCAATCGCGACGACCGCGCGACGGGCGGCGTCGCGGCCGATGCGTCGCGCCAGTCGCGCGCCACCGTAGCCGCCGGCGGCCGCCCCGAGCGCCATCAGCGCGGCGAGCGGCAGGTCGACGACGCCGCGGGCGAGAAACAGAAGGGCGGCAACGCCGTTGATCGTCAGGCCGAAGAAGTTCTTGAGCCCGTTCATGGCGTGGATGTCGGTGAGGCTCAGAAACCCGAGGAGAGCCAACATCAGGATGCCGATGCCGGCGCCGAAGTAGCCGCCGTAGATCGCAACCAGAAACTGGAGAACCATCGCCAGCGCGAGCCGCGCGGGAACGGGCAGGAGTGGTGACGCCTGCGCGGCGCCGTCGGCGGCAGTCGGCGTCGGGACGGCAGACGCCCGCGCTCGGGCGAGAAACCCCTGCAGAACGAAGAGGCCGGTGGCAAACAGCACCAGCAGCGGCGCCAGACGACGGAAGGCGTCGGGTGGCGTGGCCAGCAGGAGGAGCGACCCGAGGCCGCCGCCGACCAGGCTCGGCAGCCACAGGGTGCTCAACCAGCGGCGATGCGTCGCCAGCTCGCGGCGGTAGCCGAACATACTGCTCGCCGCCCCTGGCAACAGGGCAACCGTCGACGTGGCGTTGGCGACGATCGGGTCGACGCCCGAGAAGAGGAGCGCCGGGTAGGTCAGGATGGTGCCGCCGCCGGCCAGGGCGTTCATCACGCCGGCGGCGCCAGCGGCGGCGAGGAGGGTCAGCCCCCCAGCAAGCGTCGGAACCACGATGGGCGCCGGCCGGCGGCCTCCTCCTTGGCTTGGGCGCGTTGGTGCGCCAGCTTCGCGAGGTAGGGCTCGCCGTCCTCCTCGTGACACTGCTTGTACTTCTTGCCACTGCCACACGGGCAGGGCTCGTTGCGGCCGACCTGGGCGATCTGGCGCGGGCCGGTGACGACCCGTTGGCGGGTCTGCAGCTCGTTCGAAAGGTTGTGTTCGCGGCGGGCCATGGGAAATCTCGGGTTGGAACCTGGTGAGGGGTGCGGATCAGGGCCGCGGGCGACGATTCTGGCTGGTCGCGGTGGTCGCGCGCCCGAAGGCCCAGCTGCGGATCTTCTTCATCTGCTCTTCCATCGTCTTCGACAGCGGCACGGTGGAAGAGAGGCTGCGCGACAGGTCGTCGGGCCCGAAGGTGCGCCCGTCGTGGTAGGCCTCGACGCGCGCCGCCACCACCGCCTGTTCGATCTCGGCGCCGTTCCAGCCGCGGGTCGAGATGGCGATGATCTGGGTGTCGAACTGGGCGAGGTCCGCGCCGTTGCGCCGCAGGTGGATCTCGAAGATCTCCCGGCGCTCCTCGTCGCCCGGCAGGTCGACGAAAAACACCTGGTCGAAGCGCCCCTTGCGGATCACCTCGGCCGGCAGGTCCTGAATGCGGTTGGCCGTCGCGGCAACGAAGACGAGTGGCGGCTTCTCCTGCATCCAGGTGAGGAAGGCGGAAAAGATGCTCGAGTTGGCGCCACCACCACCCTCGTCGTGGCCCAGGCTGTTTTCGATCTCGTCGATCCAGAGGATGGCCGGTGCCAGCGCCTCGACGGCGCGCAGCGCGCGGTGGAAGGCAGCCTCCGGCGACCCGAACAAGCCCGACAGCACCAGGTTCATGTCGAGGCGGAAGAGCGGCACCCCCCACAGCGACGACGCGGCCTTGGCGCACATGCTCTTGCCGCAGCCGCTCATGCCCATGATCAGGATGCCCTTGGGGGTCGGCATCTTGTCGGCGATGGCCTGGCGGGTGAACAGCTTCTTGCGGCGCTCGAGCCAGTCCTTGAGCACGTCGAGGCCACCGATCTCGTCGACGTTGGTGACGTTCGGCACGAACTCGAGGAAGCCGCTCTTCTTGACGATCGACTCCTTCTCCGAGAACACCTCCCCCATCACGTCCTCGCGGCTCGACTTCTTGCCGCGGTAGATGCGCTGGAGGATGTGCCCCGACTCGTTCAGCGTCAGGCCGCGCAGCCCGATGGCGACGTCGTTGAGCAGGGCCGGGTCGAGACGCTGCTCCGGGTACTGACCGGCCACCTCCTGTACCTTGGCGGCCATCTCGGTCTCGTTCGGCAGCTCGAGGTCGACGAGGAAGACCTCCTTCTGCAGGGGCCCGGGAAGCTCGAGGACCGACGAGACGATGAACAGGAAGCTGTCGCGACCCTGGAGGGTGGTGTAGGCCTCGCGCAACGCCCGCACCACCTCGGGGCGGTCGAAGAACGCCGGCAGGTCGCGGAAGATGGCGAAGCCGCGCCGTGGCGGCGTCGCCGTCGCCGCGGCCACGAACAGGCGGATGGCGCGCACGGGGTCGGTGCTGCCGGCGTCAGCCGGGGCGCCGGACAACCCCTGGATGCAGCTCCACGACCACACCGTGCCATTGCCGGAGTAAACCCGCTGGGCGAAGTCCTCGAGTAGACGGGCCGCCCGGTCCTCCTCCCACGTGCGGATGAAGGCCACGCTGTGCCGGCCGAGGATCGCCTTACGGAGTTGCTCGAGCGCCGTCGCCATGAGGCCGGAAGGTTAGCAGGCTGGCCCCCTGCGAACACGCGGTTTCGGATAGCCTTGCGCCGGCCCCAACCCATGTCCGTTTCCGTCGTCATGCCCACGCGCAACCGCTGCGCGCTCCTGCAGCGCAGCCTGGAGGCCCTCGGGCGACAGCGCGACTGCGGAGCGTTCGAGCTGGTCGTCGTCGACGACGGCTCGACCGACGCAACCGCGCAGACTCTGTCAGCCGTTCGGCTGCCGGCGGCGGTACAGCTGCGCTCCTTGCGCCAGGAACACGCCGGCCCCGCCGCCGCGCGCAACCGCGGGCTCCTCGCCTGCCGCGGAGACGTCGTCGCCTTCACCGACGATGACTGCATCGTCGCCGACGACTGGGTGGCGCAGGTCGAAGCGGCCTTCACGAACGGCGACGCCACGGGCTTCGGGGGGCGGCTGGTCAGCCTGCCCGCGACGACCCTGGTCGGGCGCTACCTGGACTGGTCGGCGCCTCTCGAGATGCCGCCGGCAGCTGCCGGCGAGGTGAGCTACGTCAACACCGCCAACTGCGCCTTCACCCGGTCGGCGCTCCTCTGCATCGGTGGCTTCGACGAGTCCTTCCTCCGCCCGGGCGGCGAGGAGGTGGATCTCTGCCGACGCCTGCGGGCGGCCGGCTTCTCCCTCGCCGCCGCACCCGCGATGGTGGTGAGCTACGCCTACCGGGAGAACCTCGCCGCCCTGCTGGCCACCTATTTCAACTATGGCCGCGGACAGCGCACCGGGACCCGTCGCGCACGCGCGCAGGGCGTCCAGCCCTCCCGTCGGGCGCCGACGCCGCAGGGTTGGTGGCAGCGCGTCGGCGCCCGCTGGAGCCGGCCGGCCTGCGCGCCAGTCGGCATGGCAAGGCGGGCGGCCTATCTCGCCCTCGACGTGTTGCGCGACGGGGCCTACCACCTGGGGTACTGCGGCGAGTGGCTGGCCGAGGGGAGAGTCGACAGCGGCAGCCGACTGACCCGAACCGCACCCGGCGGCAGCCCGTGAGCCTCGCCCCTCTGGATGCGAAGCCGCCGGCAGGCGGCGGGCCGTCCGGCACCTGGGTGCTCGCCGATGAGGGGTCGCCCGGCGATCCGCAGGAGGTCTACCAGCGAGCGCTCGCGCTGGTCGTCGACGACGCTCCGCCGCCGGCAGCGTGGCACTACGTGCGCACGACCGCCCGCACGCGCAACCGGCGCGGCCTGTTGTGGCTGGGCCAGACCTGCAACCTGCGCTGTCACTTCTGCTACTTCCTCGACCGCATCGAGAGCCCGACGCACCCCGAACACGCGTTCATGTCACTCGCCAAGGCGAAGGCCATCTGCGACACCCTGGTCGCCGTCTACGGGAACAACGCAATCGACATCCAGGGCGGCGAGCCGACCCTGTTTCCCGGCATTCTCGAGCTGGTGCGGCACTGCCGTGACATCGGTCTGCACCCCACCCTGATCACCAATGCCCAGGCGCTCGCCAACCGCGAGGTGGCAGAGGGCTTCCGCGCCGCCGGCGTCCGCGACTTCCTGGTCAGCGTGCAGGGACTCGGGGCGGCCTACGACGCCATCGTCGGTCGCCCGGGGGCGCACGAGCGACAGATGCGGGGGCTGCGCAACCTGCGAGCGGTCGGTATCCCGTTTCGGTTCAACGTGGTGATGAGCCGCCTGGCCATGCCTCAGTTGCCGTGGATCGCCCGCCTGGCGATCGACACCGGCGCGCAGGTGGTCAACTTCCTCGCCTTCAATCCCTTCGACGACCAGCGCACCGGCAAGCGCTCGACCGACAACGTGCCGCGCTACGGCGAGCTGCGCCAACCGCTGACCGCCGCGCTCGACCTTCTGGCGCAGCACGAGGTCGAGGCCAACGTGCGCTACCTGCCGCTCTGTATGGTCGAGCAACGGCACCGCCCGTCGATGTACAACTTCCAGCAGCTGTCGTGGGACCACCACGAAAACGACTTCGCCAGCTGGCGATGGACCTTCGAGCAGCCCCAGCGCACCCGGCTCGACGCCCTCGGCCGACCGCCGCAGCTCGGACCGAAGCTCGGTCTCGACCGCCTCCGCGCCGCCCTGCGCATCAAGTTGTTCGGCCGGGCGCTGCGCGGCTGGTCGCTCTCCGCCCGGCTCGGCCCAGCCATCGACGATCTCCTGGTCCGGCTCGAAAATGGGCTCTTCGAGCTGGCACGCCGACTACCGTTCTCCCCGGGCGTCGACGCGAGGTACCGCCACGATGCTCGCGTGCGGGCCCATCGCGATCTCGGCTACCGCCACGTCGCGGCCTGTGCGCGCTGCGACCTGAGCCCCATCTGCGATGGCTTCCACAGCGACTACCGGCGTTTGTTCGGCGGTTGCGAAGCGACGGCGGTGGCGCATGGGCAGCGGGTCGACGACCCGCTGCACTACATTCGAACGCAGTCGAAAGTCGTCCAGCCCGAGGACCACGACTGGGCGCTCCCGGCCGCCCTGACGCCATGATGGGCCGCGCGCTGCGGGCGGTGGCAAGGCGTATCCGGGCCGGCGCCGTGCGCCTCCCCGAGCTGGTCGAGGTTCCCAGTTTCGACGTCGAATTCGACCGCCGCGCGACAGCGCCGCCGCGCGTCAGCTTCGTCATCTGTGCCACGCCGCGCAGCGGCAGCACCCTGCTCTGTCACGGCCTGTGGGTGTCCGGCATCGGCGGCCGCCCGGCCGAGTATTTCAACCACCTGCGCTATCGACCCCTGCTCGACCGTTGGCGCTGCCACACTCTCTCCTCGCGCCTGGCGCGCCTGCTGCGACCGCACAGCAGCGTCCTGCGCCACGCGCCAGCGACGCGCGACGCCTACCGGGATGCCCTGCTGCGCTGGCGCACCGGCGCCAATGGGGTCTTCGGCCTCAAGGTCCACCACTGGCAGTGGCAACGCGAGATCGCTCCGCTTGCCGTCGGCGACCTGTTCCCCGCCCTGCGCCACGTGGTCATCCGCCGGGGGGACACGTTGCGGCAAGCGATCTCCCTGGCGCGCGCCCGGCAGACCAACCAGTATCGTGGCTCGCAGCCGCCGCAGGGTCCGGCCCGTTACTCGCAGCCGGCAATCGCTACCGCTCTCGCCGACATCTCCCGCGAGGAAGCAGGCTGGGCGAGCCACCTTGCAGCGCGTGGCGTCGAGCCCTTGATCGTCACCTACGACCAGCTGTGCGGTACCTATCGCGACACCATCCGCAGCGTGCTCGACTTCGTGGGCGTGCCCGTCGGCAACGACTTCTCCCTGCCTCTGCCCGTCCTGCAGCGCCAGGCCGATCGACTGACCGAAGAGTGGATCGAGCGCTACCGTCTGGACGCTGGAAACTCGCCGCCGGCACAGACGTAACACCAGGGCATGAGACCCCACAGACTGGCATCGTGTCTCGCCTTCGGGCTGGCTCTCCTCGGGGCAGCAGTCGCCGACGCCGACTGGCCGCAATGGCGGGGCCCCAACCGCGACGGCCAAGCGCTCGGCGTCGCCCCGCCAGAGGCCTGGCCGAAGGCGCTTCGCCCGGTGTGGTCGATCGCGGTCGGCGACGGTCACGCCACCCCCCTGGTGGGCGGCGAACGGGTCTACGTCTTTGCCCGCCAGGGCGAGGAGGAAACCGTCACCGCCTACGCCCTTGCCGACGGCGCCATGCTCTGGCGGGACACCTACCCACAGCCCTACCGGCCCACCAGCGAGGCCGCGGGTCACCGCAAGGGCCCGTTCGCCACCCCGGTGCTGGCGGACGGGCGCCTCTTCACGTTCGGCATCGACGAGGTCCTCTCGGCCTATGACGCCGTCAGTGGCAAGCGCCTCTGGCGCCGCGACTTCTCTGCCGTCTACGCGGTGCCGCGGCCCTATTACGGAACCTCCTGGTCACCCCTGGTGGCTGACGGCAAGCTCGTGGTCTACGTCGGCGGGCCGGGCGACGGCGCCCTCCTCGCCCTCGACCCGGCCACCGGCGGTGAAATCTGGCGGGCAGTCCCGGGCGCCGACGCCGGCGCGAGCACCGCGGCCGCCACACCAGCCAAGGGCGTCGACGGGCCACCGTATGCCTCGCCCGTGCTCCTCCGACCGACCGATGGCCAGGACCAGATCCTCACCCAGACGCAGACGGCCGTCGTCGGCGTCGAGCTCGCAACCGGCAGGCTCCTTTGGCGGATCCCGTACCAAGTCGACTGGGACAACACCATCGTCACCCCGGCGGTAGCCGGCGGGCAGTTCTTCCTGTCGGCCTACGACCACCCGCTCGAGTCCTTCCGCGTCGACCGCGAGACGAGCGGCTGGCGAGCCAGCAGCGCCTGGTCCAACCGCGAGGCCGGCCTTTACATGAGCTCGCCGGTGCTCACCAACGGCGCGGTGTGGGCCTTCACCGCCACCAAGAAGGGGCAGATCGTGCAGGTCGACCCGACGAGCGGCGCCATCCGCTGGCGCAGCGCGCCAGGTCAGGGCGAGCACGCCTCGCTCGTCAGCCTCGGCAACCAGCTGCTGGTGCTGCGCGACGACGGCCACCTGACGGTCGTCGACACCGGCGCCGCGGACCGCTCACCGCAGGTCGTCGCCGAGCTCGAGGTCGCCAGCTCGCCAAGCTGGGCCCACCCGGTACCCATCGCCGGCGGTCTGCTGATTCGCGACGCCAAGACGCTCACTCGCTTCGGCTACTGAGCTCGTGCCGGCACGGCGCTGCTGCGCCGCACCGCCGCGGGATCACCCACCGCCAGCGCCACCGCCTCCTCGATCGGCATGCGCCCGCCCTCGGCAAGCAGCGTCGCGAACGTGGCGGGCGGCCAGCGTGCCACGAGCTGGCGGCGCGTGGCAGCGACCGCCGCCTGCTCGATGGGCGGCACCGGCGCGCCGAGGGTCGCCCGCAGCGCGTCGGCTGCACCGAGCAGGCGGCCGGCAATCGCCGCCGGAATCCCTCGCTCGCCGGACGGCGTCGGCGCTGGAGACTGCGCCGCGTCCGCCGCGCCGGCGGCCAGCGTCGTCGCCGCCAGGGCCTCGAGCACGCTCGCCAGCCGCCAGCGATCGCCGAGCGACCGGTGGATCGCCAGGGCCTCGGCCAAGTCGCGCCGCGCGCTGGCAAGGTCACCCTGGCGGCGCGCCACCTCACCATGCAGGTTGAGCGCCCAGGCGATGCCCTCCTGGAAGCCGGCCTGTCGGCATTCCGTCAAGCAGGCGACGGCATCCTCGGCGGCCGCAGCGAGGTCACCGACGGCCAGGGCCGCGCCGACGTGGTTCAACGTCGACCAGGCGACTCCCTCCGGGTCCGCCAGGCGGCGGAACGTCGCCAGGGTGTCGCCGGCGAGCGCCTGAGCCGTAGCCGCGTCGCCCTCGAGCCAGGCGACGAAGGCCAGGTAGTTGCGCGAGCGCGCGGCGCCGCGTTCGTCCCCGAGACTGCGCCAGACCTCGAGGCTCTGCCCGTGGCGGCGGCGCGCCGTCGCATAGTCACCCTGCTCGCGGGCCGCGCTGCCCAGAATCTGCAGCGCCTGGCCGAGGCTGCGGTGGTCGCCGAGCTCGGGCGCGGCCGCCAGCACGACGTCGAGAAGAGCCCTGGCGCGCGTGTAGTCGCACTGCAGAAAGGCGAGCGTGCCAGCGCCTACCAGGGCCTGTAGCCGCGCCGCCCGGCCGGCCGCCGTCAACGCCGGCGCGCCTGGAGCAAGCACCGCCTGGAGCGCCGCGTCGAGGCGGCGGCGGCCCTCGCTGTAGTGGCCATGGAGATACCAGAACCACCATAGCGCGGCGGCCAGGCGCAGTGCCAGATCCGGATTGCCGCCGGCGAGGGCGCTGTCGAACGCGGCGCGGAGATCGTCGTGCACGCGGCCGAGCTCGTCGAGGGCGGCCGCCGTCGCACCTTCCCCGCCCTGACGAGCCGGCGCCAGGGCTTCCGCCTGCGCCAGTGCCCAGTCGGCGTGACGCGCGGCGACCGCCGCGAGCTCGCCATTCGCCGTGAGCTGCTCGCGCCCGAACTCCCGCAGGGTGCCCAACATGTCGAACCAGGGCTCGGCGTCGCAATTCTCGGGGGCATGCTTGGGGGCCCGCTCGGGATGACGGCGCAGCAGGCTCTTGTCGACCAGCGACGACAGCAGCTCGAGCGGCTCGGCGATTCCCGTAACGCCGGCGGTATCCGCGGCGCTCACCGCCTGTGCCGCCGACAGCGAGAACGGCCCCTCGAAGATGGCCAGCGTGCGCAGCAGCCGCTGCTCACGGGCATCGAGCAGGTCGTAGCTCCAGGCGAGGGCGCTGCGCATCGTCTGCTGGCGCGCCGGCAGGTCGCGCGCACCGCCGGTCAGCAGCTCGAGACGGCGGCCGAGACGGGCCAAGAGCGCGGCGGGCGGCAGCAGGCGGATGCGCGCCGCCGCCAGCTCGATCGCGAGCGGCAGGCCGTCCAGGCGGGCGCAGATCGCCGCCACCGTCGGCGCGTTTTCGACCGTCAGTCTGAAATCGGGCCGGGCCGCCCGCGCCCGTTCGGCAAAGAGGGTAATGGCATCGCAACCCGCGAGCTCCGCCAGCGGCAGCGGGCGGTCGAGCGCCGGGGTGGCGAGGGGCGGCAGCGGCACCTCCGACTCGCCCGTCAGGCGCAGGCTCTCGCGACTGGTGGCGAGCACGGCGAGTCGAGGCAACGCCGCCAGCAGACGGGCGATCAGGGCCCCGCTGGCGAGCACCTGCTCCAGGTTGTCGAGCACCAGAAGAAGGTGGCGCCCGCGCAGGGCCTCGACGAGACTGCGCTCGAGCTCGAGCCCGCCGGCCTCCTTGACTCCCAGCGCCGCGGCGACCACCGACGGCACCAGCGCCGGGTCGCGGATGCCGGCCAGGGCGACGAAGAAGGCGCCGTCGCGGAACGTCGCCAGGAGGTCGGCGGCGGCATGGATCGCGAGCCGCGTCTTGCCGGCGCCGCCCGGGCCGGTCAGGGTCACCAGCCGCGTGGTACCTGCTGCCAGCAGCTCCTCGACGGTGCGGAGCTCGTCGCGACGGCCGATGAACGCGCCGAGCTCGGACGGCAGGTTGTTCGGCGCCACGTCCAAGGGCGACTCGACCAGGGCGGTCGGCACCTGCGTCAACAGACTGCCCCGGGTCAGCGCGGGCACGCCCTGGCTGCCCGCTTCGGGCGCCGGCGCGAACGGCTGCGGCGCGAAGGAATCCGCGGGCCCGCCGACCTCGTCCACTCGACGCTGCACGCGGCGCAGGTCGGCGAGGAGCGCAGTGGCGTCCGGGTAGCGCTGCTCGCGGTTGCGCGCCAGGAGGCGGTCGACGATCGCCTGCAGGCCGTCGGGCAGCGGCTCGAGGCCGGCACCCGCCTGCATCGCCGAGCGGGCCGCAAGCAGCGGCGCCGGCTCCTGGCCGAGGATGGCCGCCAGGATGTCGGCGGTGGAGAAGCCACCAAACGGCGCGCAGCGGGTGAGCATCTCGTACAGCAGCACGCCGAGCGACCACAGGTCGCTCCGGCTGTCGAGGGGTAGCTCGCGGACCTGCTCGGGCGACATGTAGCTGAGCGTGCCGAGCAGCGTGTGTGGACGGGTCAGCTGCGCTGCGGCCTCGTTCTCCTCGTGCACCGCCGGTCGCGCGAGGCCGAAGTCGAGCACCTTGACCCAGCCGTCCGGTCGCAGCATCACGTTTTCGGGCTTGAGGTCGCGATGGACGATACCCGCCCCCGCCGCCGCGCCGATCGCCGCCGCCACTTGGGTGGCGACCGCCAGGGCCTCGCCCACCGGTAGGCGCCCAGCCTCCAGCCGCTGCCGCAGCGTCTGCCCGACGACGAGCTCGGTGGCCAGGTAGAGGATGCCGTCGACCTCGCCGATCTCGTAGACGGTGAGGATATTCGGGTGGTTCAGCGCCGACGCGCTCCTGGCCTCGCGTTCGAGGCGGGCGCGCCGCAACGGGTCGGTCGCCAGCTCGGGCGGCAGCGTCTTGAGCGCCACCTCGCGCTCGAGCAGCCCATCCCAGGCCAGGTACACCTCGCCCATGCCGCCGGCGCCGAGCAGCGAGCGAATCTCGTAACGGGCGAGGCGAACGCCGGGAGCTAGCATGATGGGCGGAGTGCTGGTCCTGATCCGACCGCGAGACTACGTCAGGCGGGCGGCACGACTCTACCGGTCGATGCGGCAACGTCTCCCATCAGCGGTCCTTCGGCCAGGGCGGAGAGGGCTGCTCGGGCCCGCTCGACGGCGCGACCGGCGCAGAGCGACGCCTCCCGGGCGGCGGCCACGGTCGCTCCGACCACCCCGCGTCGGGCGGACAGCTCGGCGACCGCGCCTTCCGCCGCCGCCAGCTCGCTCGCGAGCCGACGCATCGCGTCCTCCAGGGCGGCCACCCGGCTGACGGCGTCCGCGACCTCGTCCGCGGCCGTCATCAGCGCGCGCTCGGCACTCGCCACCTGTTCCGCCCGCTGGACGGCCTCAGCCTCCGCCGTCGCCAGGACGGCAGCGGCCCGGCGGTGCGCCTCACGTCGGCCCTGCGCCGCCAGGTCGACCTCGGGCGCGGCAGGAGGGCCGGATACCGGCGGGACCGCTGCGGGCGACGCCGGGGGCGCGACCGTGTCGACGGGGGCCGGTCGACCGAGCCGACGCGGACCGTCCGCCTCCCCGTCGACAACCGCCGGGGCAAGATCGGCCAGCACCTCGAAGCCAGGCGGGGCCACCTCGTCGGTCAGCCGCCCGACGGGCGGCGACTGCGCGGTCGAGCCCCAGGCGGCCAGGGCCTCCAGGGTCAGCCGCAGGCGCTGGCCGAGGCTCGCCGCCAGACCGAGGTCGTCGATCGCCCGCGCCACCAGCTCAGCGGCCCGCCGAGCCACTTCTTCGCGCGCCGCGCGTTGCGCCGTGGCTGGCGCCTGGTTCGCCACCAGGCCACGCTGGGCGTCACCGGCCGCGCGCAGCGCGGCGACGTCGGCGGCGGCCTCGCGGGCCAGTTGGTTGACCGCCGCCGCTACCGGGCTCGGCTTGCGCAGGCTCTTGACGCGCTCCGCTTCCGGGCGCGCTCCGACGGCGCGCAGCCGCTTGATCAGCGCGTCGCGCGCCGCCGTGAACTCACCGACCGGCAAGGCATACAGGGCGTCGACTTCGAGGTCCACGTCGAGGGACGTGCCGGACGGGCTCGCCATGCCGAGCTCAGGGGTCGCTGGGTTCAGGGTGCGCGCGACGCCACGCCGCCAGCGCCTGGCCGATCGCGTCGTCCGGCGCCATCAGGGCGCGCCCGTGGTCCGTCAGCGCGTCGTACGTGCCTCCCACCTCCTCGACCACCCGGTGGGTGCGGGCAAGCCAGGCGGCCGACAGCTCCTCGATGAGCCGGCTGATCGCGGCGTCACGGGCGGCCTCGACGTCACCGCCCTCGCCCTCGAGGCTGCGGCCGAGCCACGGCTTGGCCTGCGCGCGGAACGGCTCCTGGGCCTCGGCATAGACCCGTTCGGACAGCTGGCGGTGACCTTCCTCGTGGGCGGTGAGGGAATCGCTGGCGTCGGGCGGCAGCCAGATGGTGGTGTGCAGCTTGGTCTCGACGTCGATCGCGGTGACGGTGACCCGCGCCCAGCGCCGCCCACCCGCGAGCTTCTTGCTGCCGTCCGAAAGCACCTGAACGCCCACCGCGATCCGGAATTCGGCTTCGGTGACCGCCTTCTCGTCAGGCGCGAGCGGCGGCATCTCGGGCGGCAGGCGCTCGGGGTCGTAGGTGACCCGCGCGAGGGTCGCCGGCGCCACGTCGAGGTGGAGCCCGGCGGCCAGAGCCGGCCACGCGCTGACGAGCACCATGAGGCCGGTTGCAACGGCGCGAGATCTGCCCATTTCCCGGATCTTACGCCGGGCGGATGCCTCAGGCCGGGCGCGCCTGCAGGGCGACGAAGGTGATGTCGTCGGCGGGCGTCCGACTGGCCGCCCACTGCTCGGCGGCACTGGCGAGGGCGATGATCACCTCGCGCGGGCTCTCGGCGAGCTTGGCCGCGCTGGCGAAGCGCTGGCGCATTCCGACGTAGCCCAGCGGCTCGCCCGCCGGGTCGAGAAGCTCGGGAAAGCCGTCGGTGGCAAGCAGCAGGGTGTCACCCGGCGCCAGCACCAGCGAGCGCTCCTCGTAGACCTGCACCAGGCCGCCGAGGGGCATGCCAGGCAGCGACTCCTCCTCGACCGCCCCGCTCGCCACCCGGTAGATCAGAGCCGGCGGCATGCCGGCAGCCGCCAGCGTGACGCGCACGTCGGCGCCGACGGCAGCGTCCGACGCGGCGGGCTCGACGCGTACCAGCGAGAGCGCCATCGCCATGCGCCCGAGCTCCATGCGCTTGATCGCCCGGCTGGCGTCGGTCATGAAGGCCGCCGGCCGGCAACGTTCGCCCGCCGCCGACAGCAGGCTCTTGATCACCGTCACCATGGTGCCCGCCTTCGCCCCGTGGCCGGTGGCGTCGCCGATGGCCACCGTCAGCGAGCCGTCGGCACCGGGCACGAAGTCGTAGTAGTCGCCACCCACCTCGGTCGCCGTGCGCATGAACACCCCGAGGAGGACCGTCGGGTGCTGCGGCAGGACCTTCGGCAAGAGCGACAGCTGGAAGGCGCGCGCCTCCTCGAGCTCCTCGGTCTTCTGTGCCACCTCGACCGCCAGCAGCCGGCGCGCGAGCTCCTCTGCCCGCCGCCCGCGTTCCTCTTCGAGCAGCCGTTCCTGATTGCGCGAGAGATCCTCGGTCATGCGGTTGAACGCCCCGGCGAGAGCCGCCACCTCGCGCGGCCCGCGCTGGGGAACGCGCGTCGTGAGGTCGCCATGGGCGATCCGCTCGGCGGCGACGGAGAGTGCCGACAGGCCGCGGGTGAGGCGACCCGACAGCGGCAGGATGCCGAGCAGGGCGAGGCCGATCAGGCTGCTGCCGACGAGCGCGGTGCGCAGCGTCGAGCGGCGCAGGCCCACCAGCTCGGCGCCGATCGGCCGCGCGATCCCGAAGGTAACGCCGGAAGCCGCGTCCCGACTGGTGACGACGGTCCAGTCGGCGAGCAGCTGGGGGTGGCTGCCGGTGGTCTGCGCCAGGCCGCCCAAGGGCAGGTTGGAGAGGCGCTTGCGGTCGCTGTCGCTGGCGGTGAACAGCTCGCCCTGACGATCCAGGGCGAAGGGCACCTCACCCTGGTCGCGGCGCGTGAAGCTCAGCACCTGGCGCAGGACGTCGGCGCTCTTCACGCGCGCCTGCACCATGCCGACCACCGCGCCATTCCGGGTCACCGGCGCGTTGAGATCGCAGCCGAGGAGCTCGGCGGCTCGCGCGGATTCGGCGTCGCGCTCGCGGCGCTCCCCCGGTGCGAGCTCGGCCCCCGTGGTCACCACCGGCAGCTCACCGGGCACCGTCACCGGCCGCGCCGGCTCGGCCGGCGGCGCGGGCGGGACAGGATGGACCACGACGACCTGCGGCGCCTTGCCCCCGAGCTCCCTGGCCAACTCGGCCTGGACGCTGGCCAGCTCTCTGGCCAACGCCGGGTCCTTCGCCAGTCGTTCGATCTGGCGCGCCACGGCCGCCCTCTCGCGCGCGTTCTGGCTCGCGATCGCGGCCTCGGCGAGAGCGACGTGGGCGCTCGCCCTGGCCGCTTCATCGAGCCCGCGCAGCTCCTCGAGCAGTGGCCCGATGCGGATCACCACGCTGCGCTGCGGCACCGGCGGGGTGGGCGGCGACGGCGGCGCCAGAAGGTCTGCGACGGGCGGCGGCGACGGGCGGGGCACGAACTCGACGGCATCGAGCAGGGGGGCGAGATCGCCGATTTCACCGGCCACCTGACCGAGAACCCTGACGTCCTCGGCCGACCAGGCGTTGCTGCCGAGCTCGCCGAGCGGCAGCTCGGCGAGGCGCGCGAAGCGTTGCTCGAGACTGGCGCGCAGGCCGGACATGCGTCCTTCCATTTCGCGCGTCAGGCTGCGCGCCTCGGCCTCGACGGCCTGGCGCACGGCGCGCTCGGAGGCCACATAGCCGTAGAGCACGATGGCCGACAACGGCACCACCGAAAGGAGGAGGAAGGCGAGAACCAGCTGGCTGCGGATCTTCATCGTGTTGGCCCCGCGGCGGGTGGCGCCACGGGCGGCGCAGCGTTTCTTACGGGCCGGCGGCGGCGAAGTTCCGTCACGGCGTCGGGCCGCCAACCTCGAACGGGGTGTGACGTCACGCGCGGTCGCGCCGTATACCCCGACGAGCTGACGACCCAAGCCGTCCACGCTCGACCGCCACGGCGGGTCCGATCGCGCGCTAGCCCGGGAAGCACCGCGACACCGGCCCCAGACGAAACCACCACCCGGCAGGCACGAAGCCTGCGGTGATCCACCTGAAATCCTGACGCAAGAGGAAACCTGCCATGAACTGCTCCAAGCTTACCCGCAACCCGCTCCGCCGACGCCTCCTGACCGGCGCCGTCGCCCTCCTTGCCGGCACCGTCGGCCTGGCCGCGCACGCCGCTGTCTACCAGGTGACCAAGGTCGCCGACACCGCCGACGGCGCCTGCGATCGTGACTGTTCGCTCCGCGAGGCGGTCATCGCCGCCAACGGCGGTGCCGGCGGCGCCACCATCCTGTTGCCGGCCGGCCACTACGCCTTCACCCGGGCCGGTGCCGGCGAAGACGCCGCCGCGAGCGGCGACCTCGACATCCTGGGCGAGGTCACCATCGTCGGCGAGGGCGCTGACAAGTCCACGATCGACGCTACCGCCAAGGATCGCGTGTTCGACCTCCTCGGCGACGCCCGTCTCGACCTCCTCGGCATCCAGTTGACCGGAGGCGCGGTGAGCGGCAACGGCGGTGCGCTGCGGGTCGGCAATGCTGCCGGCCACGCCAGCCTGACGCGCGTCGAGATCGGCGGCAACGACGCCACCGGCGCCGGCGGCGCGCTGTGGGTCGCGGGCACCGTCGAGATCGCCGCCTCCACCCTCGAGGGCAACCATGCCGGCGGCAATGGCGGTGGCATCGAAATTCCCGAGGGCGGCAGCGTCACCCTGATCAACAGCACCCTCCACGCCAACATCGCTGGCGGCAGCGGTGGCGGCCTCCACACCGCCAAGGGCGAGGCCAGCCTGCACAACGTCACCGTCGTCCGCAATCAGGCCGCCGTCGAGGGCGGCGGCGTGGCGGGGGACAGCCACCCCTTCCAAGGCGGTTCCGAGCCCACTCTCGAGCACACCGTCGTCGCCCTCAACCTGGCCGCCGCCAACCCCGACTGCGCCGGCATCGCCAACTCGGGCGGCTACAACCTGCTCGGTGACGCCGGCGAGTGCAATGCCTTCACCGCCACCGGCGACCAGACCGGCAACGCGACCACCCCGCTCGACCCCGCAGTGGGCCTCCTCGCCGGCAACGGCGGCCCGACGCTCACGGTAGTACCCGCCGCCGGTAGCCCGCTGATCGACGCCGGCGACGCCACCTGCACCGTCGACGACCAGCGCGGCATCGACCGGCCGGTGGGGAGCGCCTGCGACATCGGCGCCGTCGAGGTCACCGACGCCTGCATCGACGGCGACACCACCCTCTGCCTGAACGACGGCCGCTTCGCGGTCGAGGTCGACTACGCCACCCCGAGCTCGGGCTCCGGCGCCGGCCACGGCGACAAGCTGTCGAACGAGAGCGGCACCTTCTGGTTCTTCGCCGCCGACAACCGCGAGATCTTCATCAAGGTGCTCGACGCCTGCCACGACTTCGACCGCTACTGGGTCTTCGTCTCCGGCCTGACCAACGTCGACGTCGCGGTCACCGTCACCGACACCGTCACCGGCGAGGTCAACACCTACTCCAACCCGCAGGGCACGAGCTTCGAGCCACGGCTCGACACCGACGCGTTCGCCACCTGCAACTAACGACCGCACTGGCGTCTCGCACCCCGGGGGGCCCGTCCTCGGTCTCCCCCCAACCCGGCCCGGAGCGGCAGTCGCCGCTCCGGGCCGCATGGCATACTGCCCTACCGCCATCCACCAGACCCCGCGACCACCCTCCGCCCGAGGATCCCGCCGTGCGCCGACCGCCGATCTCTCTGCTCGCCGCCCTTCTCGCCGCCAGCCTGCCGGGGTTTCCGGCCACCGCCGAGACGCCGGCCGGTGTCGCCGCCAGCCTCGCCCGCGACACCGGCGCCGCGGTCAGCCTGCAGCCGGCAACCGGCGCCGCCCGTTTCGCCACCCTCGGCGAGCGCGGCGGCTCGCTCGCCCCCGGCCGTGCTCGCGGAGCGGGCGTCGAGGCGCAAGTGCGGGCCTTCCTGCGCGAGCGAGGCGGCGCCTTCGGCGTCGTCGACCCCGACCGTGAGCTGGTGCTCGACCGTCGCTTCGTCGACGCGCTGGGTGCCGAGCACCTCTCTTACCGGCAGGTCTACCGCGGTGTGCCGGTGTTCGGCGGAGTGCTGCGGGCGCACGTCGACGCCGCCGGTAACCTCGCGGTCGTCAACGGCACGCTGGTGCCGGCAATCCACGTCGACCCGCGGCCGCGCCTCGCCGCCCGCGTAGCCGGCGACCGCGCCCGCTCGATCCTCGGTGCGCTCGCCGGAATGGGCGGCCCGCGCGCCTGGCGGGTGGGCAGCACGCGCCTTCTGGTCTTCCGCGCGGGGCTCGCGCAGGGGCTGGCCGATGGCCGGGTCCACCTGGTCTGGGAGGCGGAGCTCACCTCGGCCCGCGGCGGCCGGCAACTGCTCTACGTCGACGCCCACACCGGCAAGCTCGTCGACCGCGTCGACGGCGTCCTCGACGCGCTCTCGCGCGAGGTCTACAACCAGTCGATCAGCAGCGCCAACCTGTTGTGGAAGGAGGGCGACGCGCTGCCCTTCTCCAGCGGGGCGAGCCCCGGGGACGCGGCGGGCGTCAACGAGATCATCGACTTCACCGGCGACGCCTACGACTTTTACCTCAACCTCTCGTCCGGCCTCTACCCGTCATGGGACGCCCATTCGGCGAAGATGCTGTCGATCTGGCGTGACATCCGGTTGGAGAACCCGCCGCCACCGGCGCAACCCAAGTGTCCGAACGCCAACTGGAACGGCACCTCCACCAACTTCTGTGACGGCATCACCACCGACGACGTGGTCGCCCACGAGTGGACGCACGCCTACACCCAGGAAACCCACGGCCTGATCTACCAATGGCAGCCTGGCGCCTTGAACGAGGCCTACTCCGACATCTTCGGCGAGACCGTCGACCGCCTGAACGGCGCCGGAGTCGACGACCCGCAGACGGTGCGCGCAACCGGGATCTGCACCCAGCTCGGCGGCGGCGGCAGCGATACGAGCGTGCGCTGGCTGCTGGGCGAGCGCCAGACCGGCAACGTCATCCGCGACATGTACAACCCCAACTGCGAGGGTGATCCCGGCAAGGTATCGGACGGGCGGTATCGCTGCGCCACGGTGGCCGACGAGAACACCGACTCGGGCGGTGTCCACACCAATTCGGGCGTTCCCAACCACGCCTACGCGCTGCTCGTCGACGGCGGCAGCTTCAACGGCCAGACGATCAGCGGCATCGGCTTCACCAAGGCCGCCGCCGTCTACTTCCGGGCGATGACGGTCTACCAGACACCCTTCACCGACTTCGCCGATCACGCGGACGCCGTCGAGCAGAGCTGCCGCGATCTCGCAGCCGCCGGCACGAACCTCCCGAGCCTCACCGCCCTCGGACCCTCGGGGCAGGCGGTCACCAACGGCGACTGCGATCAACTGGCGAGGGTGCTCTCCGCCGTCGAGATGCGGCGGCCGCCGAGCCAGTGCAATTTCACCCCCCTGCTCGACCAGTCGCCGCCGCCGCTGTGCACGAGTGGCGGCCCGGTGCCGGTTCTCGCCAACGACTTCGAGTCGGGTTTCGCCGGCTGGACGGTGTCGAACCAGGGCGTCACCCAGGGCGACTACACCCCCCGCGACTGGGACCTCGACTCGAGCCTGCCCAAGGATCGCGCCGGCACCGCCGCCTTCGCCCTCGACTCGCTGACCTTGGGCGACTGCGCGGCCGACGACGAGTCGGGCACCATGCAGCTCGACAGCCCGACCTTCACCATGCCGACGAGCGGCGCGACGCCGCTCCTGAAGTTCGACCACTACCTCGCCACCGAAACCAGCTACGACGGCGGCAACCTCAAGGCGAGCGTCGACGACGGCCCCTTCACCGTGGTGCCCGCGAGCGCCTTCCGCTACAACGACTACAGCGCCAACCTCGACAACACTCAGAACACCAACCCGCTCGCCGGGCAGCCGGCGTGGACAGGCACCGACGCCGGCGCCTTCAACGGCACCTGGGGCCAGTCGCAGGTCGACCTCTCGCAGGTCGCCCAACCCGGACAGCGGGTGCGCCTGCGCTTCGACTTCGGCGTCGACGGCTGCAACGGCAACGACGGCTGGTACGTCGACGACGTGCTGGTCTACCAGTGCGGCGCGGTGCAGACCGGCCCCTGCGTGCAGGACGGCGACACGCTCTGCCTGCTCGGCGGCCGCTACAAGCTCGAGGTGGCCTGGCAGAACCAGTACAGCGGCGCGAGCGGCAAGGGCCTGGCGGTGCCCAACAGCGACTTCACCGGCTTCTTTGCCTTCGACAACGCGGCCAACGTCGAGCTGATCGTCAAGATGCTCGACTTCGGCAACGTGGTGAAGGTCTTCTACGGCCAGCTCACCGACCTTCACTTCAGCCTCACCATCACCGACACCCAGACCGGAGCCAGTCGTACCTACCGCAACAGTGAGGGCGACTGCGGCGCGGTGGACGACGGCGCCTTTGCCAAGACCGCCGTCCTGGCGCTGTCCAACGCACCGGGCGCGAGCGGCACCTGCGTGGCGGGCAACAACGCGCTGTGCCTGCTCGGCAACCGCTTCAAGGTCGAAGTCGACTGGCGCAACCAGTTCGACAACTCGACCGGCCGCGGCGTGCCGACCAAGCTCTCGGACCTCACCGGCCTCTTCACCTACACCGACCCACGCAACGTCGAGCTGCTGACCAAGACCCTCGACTTCGGCGACCGCATTCTCTTCATCTACGGCACGCTGTCGAACCTGGAGTACACCCTCCACGTCACCGACACCACGACGGGCAGGGTGAACACCTACTTCAATCCCGCCGGCAACTTCTGCGGCGCGATCGACAACACGGCTTTCTAGAAGTGCCATGCCCCCCGGGGACGGCGGCGCGCGGCGGGTCCCTCGCTTACCGCGCCGGTTTCTTGTGAGCTCTCGCTGTCGCTCGAGCCCTCGACGGTCACTCGAGCGGCGCCAGCGCCCCTCGAGCGGGCCCGGGGTGCTCGCCCGGGCCGAGCGCCCATCCGAAGATCGGCCCGTGGTGCCGGTCTCCGCGCCCCGGGAGCCCTCCGGTCGCTGGCGTCCCACCGCGCGCCGCCGCCCCCTCCGCTGTCAGAGCAGTGTTGAATACCCCAGGGGAAGCCGCGCCATTCCACGCGAACGCGGGCATACAATCATCGGGTGGGCACCGAGGAGCTACTGCTCGAGACGCTGCCGGTCCAGGTCGCCGGGCAACCGGATTCGCATCTCGCCTACACCTACCACCAGCCGCCGGCACCAGCGCGTGGCACGATCCTCTACCTGCACGGCTTCGGCTCGAGCCAGGGCGGCCAGAAGGCGGAGCACTTTCGCCGCGCCGCCGTCCAGGCCGGGCTCGGCTTCTGCGCCTTCGACTTCCAGGGTCATGGCGCTTCCGGCGGCTCGCTCCGCGAGCTGTCGATCACCCGCAACCTCGAGGACATCGCCCGCGTCCACGCCGAGCTGACCCGACGCGGCGTCGGGCCGGTGATCGTCCTCGGCTCGTCGATGGGTGGCCTCGCCGGCCTGTGGTACGCGGCGCTCCATCCGACCGCGGTGCGCGCCGTGCTCACCATCGCCCCCGCGCTCGACATGGGCCGCGCCTTCGCCGAGAGGCTCGGCGAGCAGACGCTGCGTGAGTGGCAGGAGATCGGCGTCCTCGACCTGCAGATCGACGGCGTCAGCCGCGAGCTCGGTTGGGGCTACGTCGAGGACCTGCAGAACCACACCGTCATCCAGCTCGGGCGACGGCTGCAGACCCCGGCGCTCGTCCTCCAGGGCAGGTACGACACCTCGGTGCACTGGCAAGGTGCCGTCGACTTCGCCTCGACCGCTCGCCACGACTCGGTCGAGCTGCACTTCTTCGCCGACGGCGACCACCGCCTGGTCGACCGCCTGCCCGGCCTGTGGGCTCTGATGATGGAGTTCCTCGACCGCCACGGCATCCTGCCGCGCGGGCGTCGCCGGCAGAAGTAGCGCTTACCGCCACCGCCAGCGCAGCAGTCCCCGGACGTTCAGCAGGTCGTCGCGCTCCGACTTGGTCTTCGGTGGCCGCACGACGTCGAGCGGCACCCACACCGCCTCGCCGGCCAGCTGCCAGCGCGCAGCGAGGTCGACGGTGGCACCGACGGTCAGGCTCGGGCCGGTGCCGTGCGTCGTCTGCCGAGTGCGGTCGACGAGGGTGCCGTACTGAGCGCGCACCTGCAGCTCGAGGTCGTAGGCGTTGAGCGACAGCCCGAGGTAGGGCGTGAAGCGCCCGCGCGGAAACGCCGCCTGGAGCTCGAGCCCGACGTAGCGGGCGGTGAGCGTGTCGCGCGACGCCTCGCGACAACGGAAGGGGTTGTGAACGGGGTCGTTGCCGGCGTCGGCGACCTCCTTGGCACACGTGAAGTCGCCCTCGAGCCGGCTCGATTGACCGTGCAGACGCAGGCCGAGAGCCAGGTGCTCGCGGGTCACCAGGGGGCGAGCGAGCGCCAGGCCGAAGATTCGCGGGTCGACGCCACCGACCTCGAGCGGCGGCACCACGGCGAGGGTCAGGCGCAGGTCCCCCGGCAGGCCGATGTCCGCTCGCAGCCGTCCGAAGACCGCTGTCTTGTTGAGGTCCTCGGTCTTGATGCCGTCGAAGCCGACCGTCCGCTGGGCCTCGGAAAGCGATGGGATCCATCCGCCCTCGAGCGACAAGGAGACACTGCCCGGCGTCGTCCGCCCGGGAGCGTCGAGGCTACCGAGCAAGGTCGCCGCGGCGGCATAGCGCATCGCCCACGACTCCGGGCGGTCGAAGTCGAGTCGCTCGTGCTCGGCGATGACCAGCTCAGCTCGGAGTGGCGCCGCAGACATGGCATTGAGGCCAACGAGCAAGCCCATGAGGGCCAGCGAGCGGCAGGGATGGGCGGGGCGGGCGAGCGGCATGACGGGCGGTCCCTCCGGACAGGATCGGTCGTGACCGTGGATGCTAGGCTGAACCGAGCCACCTCCGCCCCTGCCAAAAGTGATCCCGGCCACCACTCTCTCGCTCCGCGCCGCGCGCCGACTGGCGCTTCATCGCGCCGGCCTCCTCGACCTGCCTGCGACGCCACCCGACCCCCCGGTCGTCGGCCCCGTCGAGCGCCACGGGGACGCCGCACGACCGCAGCCGCTGGCGCGCGAGCGTGCGCATCGCGATGCGGCCCTCGCCGCCATCCGGGGCGTCGGCTACCTACAACTCGACACGGTCTCGATCGCCGGCGCGCGCAGTCACGCCCTGGTCTTGCTATCCCGCCTGCCCCGCTTTCCGGCCGGTCTCGGCGAGGAGCTCCTGGTGCCCGGGGAGCCGCTGTTCGAGTACTGGGGCCACGAGGCCTGCTGGCTGCCCGGTGAGCTCTACCCAGCGTTCGAGATGCGGCGGCGCGAGTACCGCGTCCACCCCTGGTGGGGCGACCTGCTCAACAGCCACCGCGGGCTCGCCGACACCCTCCTGCGCCGGATCGCCGACGAGGGCCCCCTGCGCTCGACCGGCCTCGACGACCCCGCCGACGAGCGGCCGCGGGGCGGCGGCGCCGGCTGGTGGAACCTCAAGGACACCAAGAAGGTTGCCACCGCCCTGTGGTCGGCCGGCGAGCCCGCGATCCGCGAACGACGCGGCTTCCAGCGCACCTACGACCTCACCGAGCGGGTGATCCCCGCCGCCTGGCGCGCGCGGCCGCTCACCGAGCCCGACGCCCTCCGCGTCCTGCTGCTGCAAGCCCTCGCCGGCCACGGCTGGGCGACCACCGGCACGCTGGCGGCGACCTGGCGGCTGAGGAACCGCGGGCCGGCCATCGCCAGCGCCCTGCGCGAGCTCGTCGACAGCGGTCAGGTCGTCGCCTGCGAGCTGGTCGACGAGATCGGCGGGCGGCAGCGCGGCTGGGTGCGGCCGCTGGACCTCGAGCGCGCCGGCGCGCTCGACGACCAGCGCCTGCGCAGCGACCGTGGCGTGCTGCTGTCGCCCTTCGACCCCCTGCTCTGGGATCGCGCGCGGGTCCGTCGTCTGTTCGGCTTCGACGCCCTGCTCGAGATCTTCAAGCCGGCACCGCAGCGCCAGTATGGCTACTACTGCCTGCCGGTCCTCGCCGGCGAGCGGCTGGTGGCCCGCGTCGACCTCAAGGCCGACCGCCGCGCCGGCCGCCTGACGGTGCTCGCCCACCACCGTGAGGCCCTGCCCGCGGCGGTCGCCCGCAGTGCCGAGAAGGCCACCGCCGGCGCCCTCGCTCGCTACGCCGACGCCGTCGGGCTCGCGCTGGCCTGAGGCGCCGGCCGAGCAGCCAAGACCTGCTCGACCGCCGCTGCGATGTCGTCGCGGCACATCGCCAGGCGCTCGGCGTGGGTGCGGAACGACAGCACACAGATGCGGATCACCAGCCGGCCTGCCAGGGTGGTCGGGGTCAGGTAGACCCGCTGTGGGCGGTTGATCGCCGTCAGCAACGCGGCCGTGCGCTCGTTCTCGGGGGCCAGCTCGGCGGCCAGAGCAGCGTGAGCGGTGGCGCGCTCGGCCGCCGGCCACGGCGCCGCGTCGACCGCACGCCGCCAACGCGCGGCAAGGCCCGCCGGCAAGGGCGGGGCAAAGGCGAGCACCGAGAGCTGCGGGGCCGCCACCAGCTCGAGCGCCGGCATCGCCGCCACCTCGCGGGCAATCCAGCCCGCGAGGTCCAGCTTCTCGTCGAGGGCGGCGGCAAAGGCGCCGCTGCCCAGGAGGGAAACTGGCAGCCAAACGCGCAAGCCGCGAAACGGCCGCGAAAGCTCGGGCGAAAGCTCGTGGAAGTCGACGAGATCCGGGTCGTCGGCGAGCGGCGGCAGGTAGTCCGCGGCGACGTGGTGGGCCCGCCGCAGCGCCTCGCCGTCGCGCACCAGCACGGCGCCGGTGCCATAGGGAAGAAACAGACCCTTGTGGGGATCGAGGACCACAGAATCGGCGCGCTCGATGCCGGCCATGGCGCGCCGGCCACGCTCGGTGAGCATGAAGAAGCCGCCATACGCCGCGTCGACGTGCAGCCACAGTCCTTCGGCCGCCGTCAGGTCAGCGAGGGCGGCCAGGGGGTCGACCGCGCCGGTGTTGGTGGTGCCGGCGCTGCCGACGACGAGGAACGGGGCCAGCCCGGCGGCGCGGTCGGCGACGATCGCCGCCTGGAGAGCATCGAGCCGCAGACGATACTGAGCGTCGCTCGGGATCGAGCGCACGTGGCCCGCCGGAAACCCGGTAAGGACGGCCGCCCGCGTCACCGCGTGGTGAACCTGGTCGGAGGCGTAGAGCGTCGCCCGCAGGACCGCCTCCCCTTCGCCCAGACGCGCCCGCCGGGCGGTCACCAACGCGATCCAGGACGCGACCGAGCCGCCGGAGGTGAGGGTGCCGCGAGCGCTCGCCGAGTAGCCCACGATCTCACCCAGCCAGCGCACCGCGTTGGCCTCGATCTCGGTCAGCGTCGGCGAGGCGGCGCGCACGCCGACGTAGCGGTTGACGGCATCGGCCAAGAGGTCAGCGGCGGCGGCGTGGAGGATGCCGCCGCCCGGGATGTAGGCGAGATAGCCCGGGCTCGCCGGATTGAAGGACGGCGGAATCGCCTGCGCGAAGAGGAGATCCAGCAGCTCGCCGAGCGGTCGACCGCGACGCGGCATGGCCTCGCGGAGGGCCGTCGCGACCGCCTCGGCCCCCGTGGTGTCGCTCACCGACTGGGTCGGCAGGCTGGCGAGGTAGGGCCCCACCCGGTCGAGGACCTGCTCGACCAGCAGACGAAACTGCGTCGGGTCGAGCTCGAGCGACGAGGGGACAACAGTCTCTGGCGTCACCCGACGATCATAGCCGGGCCGTTCAGCACGACGCCGTCAGCGCCTCACGGCGCCGTCAGGCGGGGGATGATAGGCGTGGCGACCCCATGCTCCAGATCACCCTGCCACCGCCCCCTTGGGCCACCCGTTTCGCGCCGGCGCCCACCGGCCTCCTCCATCTCGGCCATGCCGCCAGCGCGGTTTTCGTTTGGGGATTGGCGCAGGCGGGCGGCGGGCGCGTGGTGTTGCGGGTCGAGGACCACGACCGCCAGCGCTGCCGACCGGAGTGGGAGGCCACCCTGCTGGCCGACCTCGACTGGCTGGGGCTCGCGGTTGCTGACGGAGGGACCGCGGCCTTTCGTGCCGGCCGCCACCCCTGGCGACAGGGCGACCAGTCTGCACGCTACGAGGCGGCGCTCGCCGCGCTCGCGGCGCGCGGGCTGGTCTATCCGTGCCGCTGCACGCGGCGGGAGATCCTGCGCGCCACACCCGGCCCAACCCGCGTGCTGACGGCCGAGCAACGTGACGGCGTCGAGGTCCCCTACCCCGGCACCTGCCGGGACCGCGCCGTGCCGCCGGGCGCGACCGCGGCAAGGCGGGTGGTCCTCGCGCCGCTCGACATCGGCTTCGACGATCTCCTGCTCGGGCCGCAGACCCAGAATCCGGCGACCCAGTGCGGTGACCTGCTGGCCCGCGACCGGCATGGTCACTGGACCTACCAGTTCGCCGTCGCCGTCGACGACCTCGCGCAAGGGATCGACGTCGTCATCCGCGGCCAGGACCTCCTGGGCTCGACCGGGCGCCAGATCCAGTTGGCCGCCCTCCTCGGACGGCCGGCGCCGGCGAGCTTCCTCCACCACCCCCTGCTGCGGCGCCCGGACGGCAGCAAGCTCAGCAAGTCGACGGGCGACACCGGCCTGGCCGATCTTCGCGCCGCCGGCTGGACGCCCGAACGCGTGCTCGGGGAAGCCGCCTTCCTGGCCGGGCTCCAGGCCGCGCCGACCCCGTTGGCCGCGAGCGACCTGGGCAACCTGTTCCGGGACGGCAGTTAGAGCAGAAGGCCGAAGGCCAGTGCGCGAAGCGCACGATCAAATCAGACCCGCCAGGCCCGGCGGATCCTGAAGCGCCTCGTCGCCCTCCTGCACCCAGCGGCGCGCGAGCTCGACATCGGTGAACGTGCGGAGGTTCGGTCCGGCCGAGCCCAATAGCCCGGCGGTCATGCGCGCCATGCCGAAGGTCGCCGGCCCGCTGACCACCGCCGCCCAGCGGCCACGGATCTCGCGCCGGTGCGAGCTCAGGAAGTCGACCACCTCGCGGATCGCGGTGCTGCTCGGAGCGGCGCTTACCGCGCGCCGATCGGCCAGGAATCCGAAATCGGGCTGGTAGGCCGGATCGACGAGCACGGCGGCCACCACCTGGCGCCACTCGTCGACCTCGGGTTGCCCGGAGTAGACGAGAGTGACGAGGCGGGCCTCGGGGTCGATCGCGTAGCGCAGGTTCACGCAGGGAAATTCTGCCATACGTACATGGGTTCAGAGGCCGGCCGCGACCTCGCCGGCGAGCGCGGCGATCAGGCGGGCGACCTGACCCTCGTGGTTGTAGAGTTGAGCCGAAAACCGCACCACGCGACGGGGCCACGGCCAGTACCACAGCGGGATCTCGATGCGATGGTGGCTGCGCAGCCGTTCGGCGAGCGGCGCGTAGCCTTCGGCGTCGCGCTCCTCCTGCCCGTTCCGCGCCAACCGCGCCTCGGCGTCGGTCAGCGACTCGAAGGGCACGGTGGCCATCGAGCCGATCATCTCCGGCGGCGCCGGCACCGGGACGCCGAACGCCCGCGCCAGCGCCGCCTGTGCCGTCACCGCCAGTCGGCGGTTACGCTCCCGCAGGGCCGGCCAGCCGCCGGGGAGCAGGCCGCCGAGGTAATCGATTGCCGCCGGAACGGTGAGGTAGGCGGTCGGATCGTCGGTGCCCTGTTGGTCGAGCTCGTCCTGAAAGCGCGAACGGCCCGGCCGACGACGGTTGTGCCCATGGCTCACCACCAGCGGGCGAACCGCCGCTTGACGGTCGCGGCGTACCCAGAGAAAGGCAGCCCCTTTCGGCGCCGACATCCACTTGTGGCAGTTCCCGGTGTAGTAGGCCGCCGCCAGCTCGTCGAGCGCGAGGGGCAGCATGCCCGGCGCGTGGGCCCCGTCGACCAGGGTGTCGACGCCGCGCGCGGCGAGCGCCGACACCAACTCGGCGACCGGCAACACCAGCGCCGTCGGGCTGGTGACGTGGTCGAGCAGGGCCAGCCGCGTGCGCGGCGTGACGGCGGCGAGGACCGCGGCGACGACTGCCTCGGGGGTGGTGCCGGGAAACGGGATCGCCACCGTGACCACCCGCGCGCCGCTCGCCGCAGCGACGACGTCGAGCGCGTTGCGGCAGGCGTTGTAGGCGTGCTCGGTGGTCAGCAGCTCATCGCCGGTCGACCAGGGCAGAGAGCGAACGACGGTCGACACCCCGGTGGTGGCGTTGGGCACCCAGACCAGGTCCTCGGGCTGCGCGGCGAGGAATGCTGCCAGGCGCTCCCGGGCGGCATCCAGCCGATCCGCCAGCTCGCGGGCGAGAAACTGGACCGGCTGACGCTCCAGTCGGGCGCGAAGCTCGGCCTGCACCGCCAGCACTGCCGTCGGGCAGGCGCCGAAGGAACCGTGGTTCAGGAAGTCGAGGCCCGGCTCGAGCGCCCAGTGCGCGGCATGAGCATTGCCGCCGCCAACGCCGTCGCTGGCCGACTGCGCGGGCATCAGTCCGCCGTCGGCTCGTCGTCGACCGGTGGCGCCAGATCGGCCTGCGGAGCCAAATCAGCAAGCACCCGCTCGACGCGCCGGAGCAACATCAGCTCCCCCAGCCGGTAGCCCGAGAACACGGCGACCGTCAGCAGGCCGAGCGTGAACGCGGCCCGGCCGCTGCCGTCGAACACGAGCACCGGCCCCGCCTCCTGCTGGCCGAGCACCAGGATCAGGATCGCGGCCCAGACGACGACCACCACCAGGGTCACCCGACGCAGCCGGGGCGCGAGCTCGACCCGCGGCGCCGGACCCAATCCCGCGACCTCGCCGATCAGGGTCTCCGTCGCTCGCCGCATCGGGCTCAGCCGCCGGCCAGCTTCTTGGCCGCGCCGCCATGGGCGCTCGCCAGCGCCCCGGCGATGCGCTCGAGAGCCGCCTGCTCCGCCGCCGACACCTTGCCCAGACCGAGGAAGCCGCCAGCGGCGCCGGCGATGGCCTGGCAGAGCGCCAGCAGATCGGCGGGCGAGCCCGTCCCGCCGCCCGGCGAGGCGTGCAGATCGCGCAGGACGGCGAGCGTGCGCTCGGTGGTGGCGTCATCCGGCCGGCCGTCGAGCCAGGCGTTCAGCCGGTCTTCCGCCGGCGAGCCGGCGGTGATGCCCTGCGCCCGCGCCGCCGCCACGATCTGCTCGCGCTCGGCGGCGGCGAGCTCACCGTCCGCCCAGGCGACAACGACCAGCGGAAAGAGGTGCAACACGCGTAGCGTGTCGCGGTCGAAACCGAGCTCCGCCAGGACGTGGAGCGTCGAGGCGTCCTCGACCCCCGCCGCCTCGCCCAGCTCGCGCAGCGCCGCCTCGCGAGCCGCCCGCTCGCGCAACCGCGCCCGCAGCTCCTGCTCCTGGCGCTGGAAGTAGTCCTCTTCGGCCTTGCCGGCGCGCTCGCCGACCACGTCCTTGCTCGATGCCATGGGTAGAGTCTCCGTCGGTGGTTGGGTTCGGGTGCCCGGCGCTGCGGGCCCAGACGTTCGCCGACGCAAACTAGGGAGCGGCGCAGGCGTTGTCAAGCGCAGGGTCTGCCCGGCAGCCCGCCGCCTCGAATGGCCTGAGGCCGGCGGCGCATCCCCCGCGCGGGGGATGCGCTGCCCGCGGGTCGGATGCTAGGTTCCCGCTTTCCCTTCCTTCCTAGGAGACGCCATGGGACAGCTCAGGGCAGCGCACGATCCCTGGCCTCGCCGTACCGGCCTGGTGGCTTGCCTGACGGCCTCACTCCTTCTTGCCGACCTGAGCGCGGCCAAGGCCCAGTGTGGCAATGCTGTTGGTCAAGGCAGCCTTTGCGCGGATCTGAGTCTCAACAACTGCGTCTTCTCCGTGGCGAGCGGCTTCATTCAGGACGCCAACTACATCCAGGAGTCGCTTTCGCTCCTGACCTACTACGAGACATGCCTTGTCTCGTGCGGGGGTGGACCACCGCAACCAACGAGCAGCGGATTCAAGCACCTGGCCTGTGTCCCCTTCGGATCCGCACCCCCGACCACAGCGATCCCCACCATCCCGCCCGCCCAGCCGAGCGGCTTCCTGCGATCCTGCACCAGCGTCCTGGGTTGTCAGAGCTATCTTCTCAGCACCTTTCGTCGCGTCTTCATCACCCCTGAACCGCCCGAGCCGTTCACCACCATGAGAAGGGGCCCCGGCTCTGTCGGGAGCATCCGCGGCCGTGGCGCCGATCCAACGTTGCTCTTCACCGGGTTCGAGCTTCACGACCTCGGCAGTCCGGCGTTCAAGGGCATGGAGCTCACCTTCCCGGCCAGCATGGCGTCGCCGAACCTCGGCTTCAGCTTCGCGTTCTCGAACGTCGGTGACGGCGACTGGCTCTCGGTGAGCTTCGACGGGGTGACCCTCTGGGAAGGTCTCGGCACCAGCTTTCAGCCCGACGAGCTTTACGACGCTCTCATCCCGACGGCCGGGCTCGCCGGCCAGCATGGCGTCCTCCTGTTCATCCTCACCAGCGTCGGCCAGCCCAACGCCCGAGTGATGATCGGCGACCCCACCAGCGAGGTCGAGCTCACCTCGCCCTTCCCCGGAACGGTGACCTTCACCCGCCTGGCGGGCACCGGCGCCGCCGGATGGAACGGCGACGGCGGTGCCGCGGACCAGACGCAGCTCAGCGCGCCCACCGCCGTCGTGGCCGACGCCGACGGCAACCTCTTCATCGCCGACCGCGACAACCACCGCATCCGCCGCGTCGACGCCGTCTCCGGCAACATGACGACGGTCGCCGGCGACGGCACCCCCACCTTCGCCGGCGACGGCCTCGCCGCTACGCTCGCCAGTCTGAGCTCGCCGTCCGACGTGGCGCTCGACACCGATGGCAACCTGTTCATCGCCGACCGCGACAACCACCGCATCCGGCGGGTCGATGCGATCAGCGGCCTGATCTCGACCGTGGCCGGCAACGGCACCGGCGGCTACACCGCCGACAACGTTCCGGCAACCGCCTCGGCGCTCAACAAGCCAACCGGCATCGCCTTCGACACAGCGGGCGCCCTCTTCATCGCCGACTCCCTCAACCACCGCCTGCGGCGGGTCAGTTCCGGCACCATCACCACCGTCGCCGGCAATGGCACCCAGACCACCAACAGCGACGGCACCGCCACCGCGGTGAGCCTCGTCCTGCCGCAACGCGTCGCCTTCGCCGGCGGCGATCAGCTGGTGGTGAGCGAAGGGGGCAAGCACCGGGTCCGCCGGCTCGACCTCGGCGACAACCTGCTGACCACCATTGCCGGCACCGGTTCCGCTGGCGAGGGCGGCGACTTCGGGCTCGCCCTGGCCGCCCGGCTTCGCAACCCGAGCGGCCTCGCCATCGGCACCAACGGCGATGTCTGGCTGGCCGACGCCGGCAACCACCTGATCCGGCATCTCGAGGCCAGCTCGGGCCGGCTGAGCTCGGAGGTCGGCAGCGGCATCCCGGGCTACCAGGAGGACCCGCTGCTGCCGGGGTCCGACCGCCTCAACGGGCCCGGCGGGTTGGCCCTGCTGCCCAACGGCCACCTGATCATTGCCGACACCGCCAACCACGTCGTGCGTGAGGCCACCCTCGTCGTCGCCGACCTCCAACTGACGGCACCGCTGGCTCCAGCCACGGTCGCCATCGGCAGCGACGTCACCTTCACGTTCCAGATTGCCAACACCGGCCCGAACGCCGCCGACTACGGGCTGTTCAACCTGGACCTCCCGATTTCCTATCTGCGCCCGGTCACCACGACGCCGAGTCAGGGCGCCTGTCAGCCGGGCCCGCCGGCGACCTGTGAGCTCGGCACCATTCCGGCAGGACAGGCGGCGACCGTCACCACGGTCCTGCACGCCAGCTATCTCGGCGCGACCACGCTGCAGGCGGCGGCCGCTTCGAGTCGCGCCGAGCTGACCCTCGGCAACAACGTGCTCACCCGCGGCATCACCGTGGTGCCACCGAATGGCATCTTCGCCAACGGCTTCGAAGGCGGCAGCACGACCGGCTGGAGCGGCGCGACCAGCGGCCCCTGAGCCGGGCTCCAGTTGGGAGGTGGCGCGCCGCCGGCCGCTGGCTCGCTGGTATCGCAGTACGATCTGCCGCATGGTGCGATCCCGCCTGTGCCGCGTTGGCCGCGCGGCCTTCGTCTTTGCCTGTCTTGTCGCCGCCCCTGCCGGCGCCGCCTGCACGCCCGGGTCGCAGCGCCTCTGCCTGGGAGGCGGCCGCTTCGCGGTGACCGCGACCTGGCAGACGGCCGACGCGCACATCGGCCCGGCACATACGGTTCCCCTGACCCACGACAGCGGCCTGCTGTGGTTCTTCGACGCCGCCAACATCGAGCTGGTGGTCAAGGTGCTCGACGCCTGCGGCGGCGCGCGGCCCCGCTTCTGGGTTTTCGCTGCGGGCCTGACGAACGTCCAGGTCGACCTGCGGGTGGAGGACACTGTCAGCGGCGCCGTCCGCCGCTACGACAGCGCGCTCGGCCAGCCCTTCCGGCCGCTCCAGGACACCGACGCCCTTCCCTGCGACGAGCTCCCGACCAGCATCGCGCTGGTCGGCGATGCCGCCGGCAAGGACTGGTCCCTGCCCGCCTCGCCCCTCCCCGCGGCCAACTCGGGGTTCTTTTCGGAGGAGCGCGCTCCGGCCTTTCACGTCGACACCCGGAGCGTCGACCTCACCTGGCGGCAGCTCGAGCCGACCAAGGGCGTCTTCAGCACCACCACCCGCGATCACGTCTACGGCATGGCCTTCGGCTCCTGGGCCGAGCAACTGGCCGGTAGCGATCCCTACTGGCTGCGCCTGTGGGTGAGCGGCGTCGACTGGGCACCGGCGTGGGCACAGCAGGAATGCGGCGTGGCGGCGGTCGGCGTCGGCTACGAGAACGACCCGCATCTGCCGATCTGGAACGCCTGCCTGTGGGGGCTCGCGCGCGACCTCTACCGTCGCGTCCTGATCGACCACGACCTGCGGCGCGACCCGCGTCTGCGCTTCGCCTACGTGCCCGGAGCCTTCACCTGGGGCGAATTCGACCTCGACGTCCCGAGTCAGGCGGCGGACGCCGGCTTGCTGTCGTTCAGCCAGTTCGACACTTGGTTTCAGGGTGCGATGACCGACCTGGTGACGATCATGGACGGCGACAACGCGACGCCTGACGACGACTTCGCGTGGAAGCTGGTGTTCACCGGCGAGGACTACCCGTTCTCGCCCTGGGGCCGGCGCGACGACCTCCTGGCGCGCGACGCCGTCGCCCGCGGGATGGGGATCAGGAACGGGATCACTGAGGTTTCGAACTTCCACCTCGCGGCGCTCCCCGCCTACGGCATTTCGATCGGGGGCGATGGGATCGCTGCAGACGGTCACCTGGTGATCGACGAGAATTGGCCGCTGCGTGACGGCAAGCGGGTGATCGGCACCGAGAACGAGTGCTTCGACGACTGTGGCTTCCACACCAAGAACCGCGCCTACGCTGTCGAGATGGCCAACCTCAAGGCCCTGCAGATGCGAGTCAACTGGCTCTACGTGGTGCCGGGGCCGAGCTACATGGCCGCCTACCCCGAGCTCTACGCGTGGGTCCGGCTCTCCCTCGGCCAGACCGCTGCCTCCGCCGCCGACGCCTGGGTGGCGTTGCGCGAGGCCGAGGATCGCTACTGGCTCGACGACGACGCGGTCGACTGGGCCGGCAAGCCCTGGATCAAGAACCTGGAGCGCTTCCTGGTGCAAGTCGAGCCGCCGGGCGCCGTCACCCGCCGCGGCACCGACATGCACGTCGGCGAGCTGTCGCCCGACAACGGCACCGCGTATGAGGGCCGCCGCACCGACCGTGCCCACGGCAGCGATCGGATCGCCCTGGCGGTCGACGACCGCTTCCTGGCCGGCCCGGTGGCCGCCGTCGACGTCAAGGTCACCTACCTCGACACCGGGACTGGCGACTTTTGGATCACTGCGCCGTCGGCAGGTGGTGTAGTCGCCGGCCCTCGGGTCGCCCGTCACGGCAGCGACACGCTGCGCACCGCGACGTTTCGCCTGGCCGGCGTCCGCTTCGACGGCAGCTTCGCCGGCGGCGCCGACCTCGCGATTCGAACCGCCGGCCCTGACGACCTCGAAGTGCGTTTCGTGCGGCTGGTGCGGGTCGACGGCTAGCCACGGCTTCCGGCCAGGTGGCCCCGGACAGCGGCAGTCTGCGTCTCTCTGACTGTGGACAGTCTTCCAGACGCCGCCTTCACGGTCCGCCTGCCGGCCGGTCCGGCTCTGGCGCGCCAGGTCTTCTGGGTCTGGCTCCGCCGTGACTGCGGCGGCTTCGTGCTCGCCGCGGTGTTCGTGGCCGTCGCCGCGATCGCGCTCGCGGGCTCCTATCCCTGGCTCTCCGGGCTCTACACCGGCGTCACCCTCAGCTTCGTCGGCTACCTCCTCCGCGCCCGGCGCGCGCTCATCCGACGCGCCGAGGCGCTGGCCGACGCCGAGGTCACCCTGCGCCTCGACGGTTACGGACTGACCTTCACGACCCCCGACGCCGCGACCCGGGTGCGCTGGCACGACATCATCCGCGTCGAGCGTCTGGCGACGATGTGGATGTTTCGAGTGCGGCGCGCCGAAGCCCCGACCTACGTTCCAACGAGCGCCTTGCCACCCCCCGCCGAGGCGTTCCTGCGCGGCGAGCTCGCCACCCACGGCAAGCCCGTCATCGATAGCGGCTTGCTCGCGCGACGTCCCGCGCGGAGCGACGGCGGCGACCCGTTGCCGCCCACAGCCTGATCGGGCGGCGGCCGCGCCACCCTCCGGCACGGTGCCGCCCGGCCGCCGGCGGCGTATCAAGGCGCTGGAGGACCGCCCCGATGCCGCACCGCCCGAGCTCGCCGTCGCCCGTCCCAAAACCCCTCGCGCCCGAGTTGCTCGCCCAACTCCGGTGGCGGCTGCTCAATGAGCGGCAACGCCTCCTCCAGCTCTGCGACAGCGACTACGACGCCGGCCGGGGCGTGCCCCACGAGGGCACCGAGGACGACGCCGAGCTGGCCTCGCTGAGCACCGACAAGGAACTGGCCTACACCCTGTCGGATAGCGAGCACGCGCAACTGCACGAAATCGAAGACGCCCTCGAACGCATCGACCTGGGCACCTACGGCACCTGCGAGCATTCGGGTAAGCCGATTCCGCTCGCCCGCCTCGAAGGCATTCCCTGGGCACGCTTCCGGGCCGAGTACCAGGCGCTGGCGGAGCAGGGGCTGCTGAGCAAACGCTAGTGCCACGGTCAAGGTCTGCTAGGTTTGGCGGCAGGGAGCCGCCACCATGCGCAGATTCGAAGTCGTCTCGGGAGTACTTCTCGCCCTGTGGGGCGGCGCGACCGCGCCCGCGGTTGCCGACGCCTGGCCCGCGCCAAGCGCTCAGCTCGCGGCGATGCAGGCGCCCGCGGGCAGCGCCCTCGCCCGCCTGATCCTCGCCCACCAAGACTTCTCGCGGCTGCGGCCGGAAGAGAAGACCGACCGGCTCGCCATTCCGCTCTGGCTGCGCGTCGCCTGGCTCGAGGCCCACCCCGAGGCCCGGCCGTCGGCGGACGATCCCACCGGCGGCTATCCCCTCGTCCTCCGTGAGGTCGCCGAGTGGATGCAACACCACCCCGACCTCATGCCCGGGCCCCGCGCTGCCGACATCCCCGAGCCGGCCCTCGCCGCCGTCGGCACCAACGTGCAGATCTCCGGCGCCGGTCTGCCGGCGCGCAGCGAATCCGACATCCGGATCAACTTCCGCAATCCGCAGCAGATCATCGCCGCCAGCAACGACATCGGGGGCAGCGGCAGGCAGGCGCAGTACTACTCCTCGACCGGCGGCGCGACCTGGGGCCAGACCAGCCTGCCACTCGCCGGCAGTGACGCCTTCCACTCCGACCCCACCGTCGACTGGACCGCCGACGGCACCGCCTTCGCGACCACCATCGGCATCACCAACACCAACCAGCTCCGCCTGCGGGCCTACCGCTCGACCAACGGCGGCAAGACCTGGGCCCTCGACGGCACCATCTCGGGCACCCAGACGGCCGCCGACAAGCAGCTGATGTGGGTCGACCACAGCGCGACCTCGCCGTTCAAGGACAACATCTACGTCATCTGGCACGGCGGCAACCCGGCGTTCGTCAACCGCCGGAGCGGTGGCAAGTGGAAGACCCCGCTCCAGGTCAGCGGCGCGGAGTCACTGGGCTCGACCATCGGTGGCGACGTCAAGACCAACAGCTCCGGCCACGTCTTCGCCTTCTGGCCGACGACCAGCGGGCGCCGGTTGTTCGTCGCCAAGTCGACCACCGGCGGCGCCGGCTTCGGCACGCCGGTCGCCGTCGCGAGCACGTTCGACGCATTCGACATCGGCATCCCGGCGATGGCCAACCGGCGCGCCCTGATCTACGTCTCCGGCGGCGCCTTCAAGGCGACCGGCAAGGACCTCGTCTACGCCGCCTGGACCGACCTCGCGGGCGGCGCCGCTTGCAGCAGCGCCAGCCAGGAGCCCGGCACCAACGCCGCCTCGGCCTGCAAGACGCGCGTCTGGTTCGCGCGCTCGACCAACGGCGGGGCGACCTGGTCAGCGCCGGTCAAGGTCGGCAACCGCGCGGGCAAGACCGATCAGTTCAACCAGGCACTGGCGGTCGACGAGACCAGCGGGCGGCTGGCAATCGTCTACTATGACACCTACGGCGACGCCACCCGGCGCACCACCCACGTCTGGTACCAGAGCTCGGCCAACGACGGCGTCACCTGGAGCAAGCCCCTGCGGGTGACCACGGCACGCACCGACGAAAGCGTGATCGGCGCCGACCTCGGCAACCAGTACGGCGACTACAACAGCCTCTCGGGGTTCATGGGCAAGTTCTTCCCGTCGTGGACCGACCGCCGCGCCGGCGGCGCCGAGGGCATCTGGACGGCGCCGATCGTCGACCCGTGAGCGCTGACACCTCCCCCGAGCGCAGCCTGTTTCGCCACTGGGACACGGTCACCGTCCGCTGGGCGGACATGGACGCCATCGGCCACGTCAACCACGCCAAGTACTTCACCTACTGCGAGTCGGCCCGCTGGCACTACTTCGAGCGCCTTGGGATGGCGGCCGTGGCGGCTCCGGGCGTCGGTCCGAGCCTGGTGCGGGCGACGCTCGACTTCCGGCGCCAGGTTCACTACCCGGCGACCCTGGTCGTCGGCGTGCGCGCGGTGACCGTCGGCCGTTCGAGCTTCACCCTCGACTACGGCCTCTACCTCGAGCCGACGGACCAGCTCGTCGCCCACGGCTCCTCGGTTCTCGTCTGGACCGACTATGCCGCCGGGCGCTCGCTGTCGCTGCCGGCCGCGCTGCGCCAGGCGATCAGCGACCTCGAAGGCCGTTCACTCGAGTCGTAGCTCGGCCGGGTGCATCGCCTCGCCGCGGCACCGCGGGCAGCGGCTCGGGGCGTGGTAGCGGCTGCGCTCACGGAACACGAAGCCGCAGGCGCGGCAGCTCGCTGGCGACACCACCAGCCGCGACCCGCGACCGCGCAGGCTGCGCGCGAGATGCTCGAGATCCTCTTCGAGCAGCGCCACGGGTGGCCGACGACCGGCGGCGTCATCAAGGTGGCCGAGCTCGTTGCGCAAGCCCTCGAAGGTCCACGGGCCTTCGGCCAACAGGGCGGCGAGGCGTTGCCGACGGGTGAGCGGCTGGTCGTTCATGAACCCTCATGGTATCGCCAGGCGGGCCGGCCAGTCGCACCCGACTGGCGGGCGAGACCTGCTAGTGTGACCGCCGCCGGGGCGCGCCCGCCGGGACGGTTCGGCCGGGTTCCCGCATGCCGCTCCTCCTGCCCCCACCCAGCTTTTGCCGCCAGGCGCGCGCCTCCCGACGGCGCGCGGGCTTCACTCTGGTCGAGGTGATGGTCGGCCTGACCATCCTGCTGATCGTCCTCTTGCTCGGCATGGTGACGATCGAGATCCAGCACCAGGCCCGCGCCACGCTGGCCACCCGCGAGCAGGCCCATCGCCTGCTCGAGACCGCGCTCGAGACCCTGCGGGTGGGCGGCATCACGCTCGCCAACGGTCCGGTGCACTGGAACACGCCGCCGCCGGCCGCCAATCCCAGCATCGCGCTCGACCTCGACGTCGTCGGCACCGGCACGCCGGGGCTGGTGGCGGTCGCGCTCACCGCCCGCTGGCAGGTCGACGGCACCGAACGCACGATGCGCGTCGACTCGATGCTCTGGGACCCCGCCCTCGGCGGAGGCGCACCTTGACCACGAGCCGCACCCTGACCACGAGCCGCACCTTGACCACGAGCCGGCGCCTTCGGCGGTCCGGGTTCACCCTGATCGAGGTGATGCTCGCGCTGCTTTTCCTGCTGCTGGCGCTCGAGATCACCGCCCAGCTCCTGCGCGAGACCCAGCAGATCTTCGTCGAAGAGGCGCGCAAGGCTCAGGATCCCGTCGCCGACCTGCTGGCGCGACAGCTCCGCGTCGACATCATGGCGGCACGCCAGGCCACGCCGGCGTCGCCGCTGTGGACCACGCTGCCGCTGAGGCTAACCGGTGGCCCCTACCAGGTCGTCTATCGGGTGACCGACGACGGCCTCGAGCGCGGCCTGTTCGCCGCCGACGGCACCGCCTTGGGCGCCCGCGTCTTCGTCCGCGAGCTGCGCAACTGGCGCTGGCGCGTCCCCGATCTCGATGGCCAGCTGGTGGACGTCGACCTCGCCTGGGCGACGACGAGCAGCGACACCGCGCGCTGGACCAGCCCTCGGCTGCCGCCACCGGTCGAGCGCCTCGAGACGCTGACCCTGCGTTTCAGCCCGCGCGGCGGGGGCGGCACTACGTGGTGAGACGTCGAGCGTTGCAGCCGCGTCGCGCAGGGGCGGCGCGCCGGAGCGGCTTCGCGCTCGCCGGGGCGCTCATGGTGCTGCTGCTCGTCAGCATCAGCCTGTCGCTGGTGGCGACCAGCCTCCTCATCCGCCAGCGCGCCCTGCTCGAAGACGCCAACCGCATCCACCTGGTGGCGATGACCGACGCCGGGCTCGCCGAGTGCCTCGCCAACCTCGCCCTCGACCCAGCCTTCGGTGGCTTCGCCACCGACACCTGGGGCCGCGGCACCCTCGAAAGCGCGGTGGCGCATGGAGGGCAAGGCCGCGTGGTCACCGTCCGCGCCCGAATCGGCAGCCTCCGGCGCAAGATCGTCGCCGACGTGCGGCTGCCGCCCGGCGCTCCGCCGCGGGTCGTCGGCTGGCAGGTCGTGCCCGACCCTGGCTGAGCGCCTCCTAGGCCATCACGGCCAGCGTCGAGAAAATGGGCGCCGCCGCCGACGGGTCACCGACAACCTCGGCCCGGGCCCGCGCCTGCGGCCCGGTGAGCCCCTTGGTGAACAGCAGCCAAGCAGGCTCCTCGGCGAGCACGACGCGGGCCGTCGCGTCGGCCGCCGCGCCATGGCAGAGGAGCGGTGACGCGCCCTCGCCGGCCCGGCGGACAGTGTACGCATAGCGCTCGCTGCCGACGATCTCGACCGAGACCGCCGCGGGACAGCGCTCACCGAGGGCCGCGTAGCGGGGCGGCAGGGCGCGGAGAAAGGTCTCGAACACCGGTCGCGACCAGCAGGGGGCAACGAGGGACTGGGCGCCGACCGCGAGGCGGATCTGCTGCTGGTGAAGCCAGCGCTCGGTGAGCTCGCGCGCGACGTCGAACCAGACCGGCGAGACGTTCTCGCCTGCCCAGGCGACGCCGAACCGGGCCGGCGCGAGCGGGTCGAGCGTCGGCAGGTAGCGCGCCAGCTCGGCTTCGGCGCGGGTCAAGAGGTCCACCAGGACGATCGGGCTGAGCCGCCGGCAAGCGGTAACCCAGGTCGCGTTGAGCTCGTCGAGGAAGGCGACGAGGTCCGGGTAGCTCGCGAGCGGTCGGTCGGCGGGCGGTAGCGGCCAGGCGTCGCGGTCGAAGGACAGCCGGCGCAGGCCGGTGTCGAGAAGGTGAGCGGCGACATCGCGCACCCGCCACAGGCGAGCAACGGTTGGGCGCTCCCAGTCGGCCGGCGCCAGACCGCGCAGGAGTGCGAGCAGCTCCTCGCCGAGGCCGGCGAAGCGGTCGGCAACGAAGATCGGACCGCAGGGGACGAGGTCGGCGGCGTTGTCCATTGGTAGAGCTTATCGGGCGGCAGCCCGGACCTGCCTCCGTTCGCCTCGTCGGCTAGGATCGCGGCGAATTTTCCGCGAAAGGAATCGAGTCCATGCCGCGACCTGTCGTCCTGGTGTCCCTGCCGTCGTTCGCGCTCTCGCTGCTCGCCGTCTGCGCCGTGGCCGACGACGGGGAGCGACCACCGCTTGCGCCGCGCGGGGTGACGCCGGCCGACACCTACGAGCTGCCGACCCCGGCCGAGCTCGAGGTCTCTCCGGACGGCAGATGGGCGGTCTACACCGTGGCGAGCCCCGATCGCGACGCTGACGGCTACACCTACGCGCTGTATGCGCTCGACCTGGCGGCGGCGGACGCCGGGCAGGCGGTGGCGCCCAAGCGAGTGGGTCGACCGGCCGACGACGCCAGCGCGCCGCACTTCTCTCCGGACGGCCGCTTCCTCGCCTACGTCTCCGACGGCGACGACGGCGACGAGCTGCGCATCGGCCGCGTCACTCCCCGGGGCATCGGCCGGGGTGAGGTCGCGCTGACCGTCCCCGAGGGCCTGGGCGGCCTCGCCTGGTCTCCTGATGGCGAGCGTCTGGTCTTCGCGCGCGTCGACCCCGTCGCCGAGGACGTCCCGGACAGCGCGCCGTGGGTGATCACACGCAGCACGTCCCGCCGCGACGGTGAGGGCTTCCTCGGCGACCGGCGCGCCCACCTGTGGGTCGTCGCCCGCCGCGGCGGGACGGCGGTGCAGATCACGCAAGGACCCTGGGACGACGGCGAGCCCCAATGGTCGCCGGACGGCACGACGATCGCGTTCGCGTCCAACCGCCACGACGACCCGGACGCCACCGACGACTCCGACATCTACCTGGTGCGCCCCGACGGCAGCGCCCTGCGGCAACTGCCGACCGGTCCCGGCGCCGACCAGACGCCCCGCTGGTCACACCGCGGCGACCGTCTGGCGTACCTGTCGCTACGGCGGGCCAACGACTACTACCAGCCATATCGGGTGGTCACCATCCGTCCGGACGGCAGTGGCGTCACCGACCTCAGCGGCCACCTCGACGCCGGGGTGGCCGCCGACTGCATCAACTGGTCGAGCGCCCAGGCGGCGCCGCAGTGGACGGCCGACGACAGCGAGATTCTCGTCACCCTCGAACGCCGGGGCGCGAACCACGCGGTGCTGTTGGCGAGCAGCGAGCCATCGGCGACGCCGCGCGAGCTCCTGGAAGGCGCGGCGGTCCACGATCTGGTGCGTCAGCGCCCTGGTAACGCGGAGCCGAGGCTGGTCTTCAGCCGCACCGACCCCACTCATCCGCCGGAGCTCTTCGCCACCAGCGCCGATGGTCCGCCACGGCAGCTCACTCACCTCCACGACGCCTGGCTGGCGAGCCGGACCTTGGTCACCCCGACCAAGGTCACCGCCACGAGTACCGCGGGAAACACCGTCGAGGCCTGGCTCTACCCGCCGCGCGACCCGCAGCCGGGGCGCCGCTATCCGTTGATCGTCTACATCCACGGCGGCCCGCAGGCTTACGACGGCGACTACTTCGACTACGGGCTCGAGAACCAGCTCTTCCCGGCCGCGGGATGGGCCGTGCTGCGCGTCAACTACCGCGGCTCGACGAGCTACGGCGAGGCCTTCTCGCGCGCCGTCTGGGGCGACTGGCACAGTCGCGAGTACGAGGACCTGATGGCCACGCTCGACGCCGCGCTGGCACAGAATCCGTGGCTCGATCCGGGCCGCCTCGGCGTCGGGGGCTGGTCCTACGGCGGCATCATGTCGTTGTGGACGGTCGGTCACACCGAGCGCTTCAAGGTCGGCGTGCCCGAGCGCTTCGCCTTCGACTACAGCTCGAGCTTCGGCGAGGACCAATGGTCGGTGTGGTACCTGTCGGAGCTCGGCAGCCCGCTCGAGCACCCCGACCTCTACCGTCGCCTCTCACCTGGCACCTACACCGCGAACATCAAGACCCCGCTCTACCTGATCGCCAACGAGCTCGACTACAACTGCCCGCTACCCCAGGTGCTCCAGCTCTACCAGCGCCTGAAGCTCGCCGGCCAGTCGACCGAGCTGGTGGTCTACCCGGGCGAGTCGCACTCGATGACCATGCCCTCGCACCTCGTCGACCGGCTGGAGCGACTGCTCACCTGGTTCGGACGGCACTTGAGGTAGGCGGAGCGCTCCGTCGAGGTGCGGTCAGCCTTCGCTGGCCGGATCCGCTGCGGCGGCGAGGATGCGATCGAGGTGTGCATCGCCGTGAAGGAGCTCGCACGCGTGCGTCAGCGCGGTCGCAGCGATCAGCAGGTCCGAGGCAGGGGCGGAGACGCCGCGATTTCGGCACACCCTCGCCAGCTCGCGCGCCCGCTGCCAGACGGCGGGCGTCGTCGGCAGCGTCTCGACCTCAGACTCCAAGGACCGCACGATAGCCAGCTCGCGGTTCCCCCCGGCGGTGTTCCAAAGCTCGAGCCGCACCTGGTCACAGAATCGGGCTTCGCCTGCCAAAGAGAGCTCTTGCACCCTGTCTCGGAGATCCGCACGACCCTTCGGCCGCAATGCCTCGACCCAGGCCGAGGAGTCGATCAAGACGGGGGCCACTAGCCCTCCTCCCGCATCCGCACGAGCTCCTCGGCAGACGGGAAGCCCTCGAAGGTACCGAACATCTCGCAGATCTTCTCCAGCCGCTTCCGACGGTTGTAGTCGGAGATCGCGATCACCACGGCCTCGCGCTTGGTACCGGCACCCGTGTGCCGGATGACTTCTTCGAGGACCTGGTCGGGAATGTCGATCGAGGTCTTCATGGCACCCATTTTCGACCCCGCCGGAATCTCCGTCAAGAGGGCGCGGAATCCGCCAGCGCGCCCGGATGCCTCCGAGCGCTCACGAGTCCGGATCGATCTCGTCGGCCGCCGGGCGAGCGGCACCCGCACGGACTGAGCGCGCGGTGCGCGCCTCGGCCTCCCTACCGAGCTGCGCCTCGCGCGTCGCATCGGCGCCGCGCCCTTGACGGGAGTAGACGTCGGCCAGGACAAAGTGCCCGAGGGGAGTGAACGCCCCCTTCGAATCGAGCCGCAGGCCGCGCAGCGCCTCGCGTTCGGCGCTCGCCAGGTCGCCGGTCGCGAGCAGCGCCCGCGCCAGGAAGAGTCGTCCGACGGCATACTCCTCGTTGGCGGCGACGGCCCCCCGCAGCGCCGCGAGGGCGCCCGCCGGATCTCCCATCGTCTCGAGCAATCGGCCGAGGTTAAAGAACGCCTTGAAGGCGGTGGGGTGGTCGGCGATCTCCTCGCGGTAGGCGGCGGCGGCCTCCGCAAGTCGCCCCTGGGCCTCGAAGACCAGGGCCCGGTTGTAGCGCGCGTGCTTGGCCTTCGGGTCGATCGCCTGCGCGCGGTCGAGGGCCGCGTGGGCGGCGGGCAGGTCCTTCCTGCGGAACGCCACCACCGCCAGGCCGACCTCGGCACGGCCCGTCTTCGGCTCGACCTCGAGCGTCTTGCGCAAGCCCTTTTCGGCTTCGTCGTCGCGCCCCGCATCGAGCTCGACCTGCGCCAGGCGATAGAGAATCTGGGCGTTCAGTGGATCGCTTTCGAGGTACTTGCGATAGCCGGCGACGGCAGCATCGATGTCGCCGCGGGCGACGAAGGTGTCGGCCAAACCGATCATCGCCCAGTCGTGGTCGGGGCGGCGCTTCAACGTCTCGCGGTAGTACTCCGCGGCCTTCTCCCAGTTGTGCTCGCGGTACTGCACGTTGGCGAGGGTGAACCAGGCATCGACGACCTCGGGATCCTCGGCAAGAACCCCTTCGAGCAGGGCAATCGCCTGCGCCGACTCCTTGCCGCGCGACAGGCCACGCGCCTGGCCCATCTTCGCGTAGACGTCGAGGCGGTCTTTGGGATCCGGAAGATCGCGGAACGACTTGCCGGTGTCGGGGGCCTGGCCACCGATGTAGCCGAGCGCCGCGAGCGCCCGCATCGTCTCCTCGTCCTCCTCGACCGGCGCCGAGGCGGTCGTTGCCGGCGTGGCGGTCGCGTCGAGCGCCGCGAGCTCGGCGCGCAGCGCGCGGACGACACGGCGCTCGCCATCGGCGAGGTTGTGGACTTCGCCGGGGTCGGTCTCGATGTCGTAGAGCTCGGCCCGCGGCGCCTCGATGAAGTGCCAGCGATCGCGGCGCAGCGACCGCAGCTCCGACCAGCCGTAGTGCAGGCGCGGCAGGAAGATCTCGCTGTAGGCGCGCGGCAGGGAGCCCGCCGGGTCGCCGACGCCGGTGAGCAGCGGCACGAGGCTCCGTCCCTGACCCGGATCGAGCCCGCCCGTCACCCCCGCGAGCTCGAGCAGGGTCGGCGCCAGGTCGGCCTGACCGACCGGTGTCGCGACCACGCGACCGTGCACGGCAGAGTAGGGAGCATCGAGCAAGAACGGAACCCAGGAGGTCGAGCGATAGATGAAGAAGCCGTGCTCGACCTCGCCGTGCTCGCCGAGACCCTCGCCATGGTCACCGAGCACGGCGACGATGGTGCGGTCGCGCAGGCCGCGCTCGACGAGGTGATCGAGGAGCCGACCGACGAGGCCGTCGGTCCAGGCGACCTCGGCGTTGTAGGGCGAGGCCGGGTAGCGGCTCTTGAACGGCTCGGGCGGCGTATGTGGCGAATGCGGGTCGTAGAGATGGACCCAGGCGAAGAAGCGCTCACCCTTCGCGCGGTCGAGCCCGTCGATCCACTGCGTGGCCTGCGCGATCGTCTCGTCGCCGGGACGCTGGATCTCGCCGAGGCTCAGCGTCTTCACCTTCTCCAGGTCGAACTCGTCGAAATAGCGCTCGAACCCCTGTGCAATGCCCCATTTATGGTCGAGGACGTAGGCCGAGACGAAGCCACCGGTGCGGAATCCCGCCGCCGCGAAGGCCTCGGCCAGCGTCTTGCGCTCCTCGGCAAGCCGGAAGCCGCCGTTGTCGCGCACACCATGGGACGCCGGCAGGAGCCCGGTCATGATCGTCGAGTGCGCCGGCAGGGTGAGCGGCGTCACCGACGAAGCCTGCAGAAACGTCGTACCGACGGCGGCCAGCTGGTCGAGCGCTGGCGTCTCCGGCGGCGACGTGCCGAGCGGCCGGCCGTAGACCCCGATGCGGTCGGCGCGGGTGGTGTCGAGGGTCACCAGAAGCACATTGAGCTGCTCGCGCCGGACGCCCGCCGTCAGCTCCCCGAGGCCGCGCGGAGCGCCACCCTCCGGGCCCTTGCAGCCACCGGCAGCGAGCGTGAGCCCCGCCGCGATCAAGCCTGCGATCCAATGGCGCGGCGTCGAACGGTTACCCGCGGTGCAAGTCCTCATCGCACCGGATGCTACGCGATCACCGGCAGCGACGGCTCGCGGCAGTTGATCCCGAGGGTTGATCCCAACGGCCTTGTCCACCAACGATTTCGACGCTACTCTGCACGTCAGGCCCCGGTTGTGTTGGCAGTTCTCTCGGCAGGAAGGCAGCAGAGATCCAGCGCCAGCCGTCGGCGTGGGGTTCGTGATCAATGACTCCCCTTCGGCGTTCCCGAAGGTGGAAAGGAGGCGGGAATGAGGACAGGACGGTTTGCACGCTCGCTGGGCATGGCCCTCTGCGCAACGCTGTTGGCGAGCGCCGTATGGGCCCAGAGCAAGACCACCTCGGCGCTGACGGGCACGGTGACCGACGACTCCGGCGCGACGATTCCGGGCGCCAGCGTCGAGATCTCGAGCCCGGCGCTCATCGGCGGTGCGCGCACCGCCACGACCGAGTCGAACGGCCGCTTTCGCTTCCCCGAGATCGCCCCGGGCATCTACTCCGTCACCGTCGTGTTGGACGGCTTCCAGCCGGTGCGCGTCGAGGGGGTGACCCTGGTGACCGGTGCCACCCAGGACATCGCGGTCAAGCTGGGTGTCGCAGCGCTCACCGAGACGCTGGTCGTCACCGCCGATGCCGCGGCCATCGACACCGCGAGCTCGGCCAGCAACACCAATCTCGACAACGACTACCTGCAGAACCTGCCGACCGCCCGCTTCCAGCCGGAAGTCCTCAACCTGGCTCCGGGCATCAACCAGTCCGTCGCCTACGGCTCGGCCCCCTCCGGCCTCGCCTACCAGCTCGACGGCGTCGACACCTCGGACCCCGAGGGCGGCACCGCCTGGTCGTTCGTCAACTTCAACATCGTCGACGAGGTCCAGCTGGTCGGCCTCGGCGCCGCCGCCGAATACGGCAGCTTCACCGGCGTGGTCTTCAACAGCGTCACCAAGTCGGGCGGCAACGAGTTCAAGGGTCTGGTCGACACCTACTACTCCAACAACAGCCTCTCCGACAGCTTCTCGGGCGAGGAGTTCGCCGGCCTCAACCCGAGCAACGAGCTCTTCACTGATTCCACCGCCCAGATCGGCGGCCCGCTCGTCCACGACAAGCTCTGGTTCTTCGCCTCGGGTCAGTACTACAAGGAAGAGAGCTCGGACGGCGGCCCGACCCGCACCGAGTCGTCACCGCGTCTCTTCGGCAAGCTGTCCTGGCAGGCCAACGAGCACAACAACATCGAGGGTTGGATCGAGTGGGATCGCTACGACATCGTCGGCCGTGGCGGTGATTCCGTGACGCCGCTCGAAGCGACCGTCACCGAGGACGCCCCGGAGTACGTGGCCAACGTCAAGTGGACCTCGGTGCTGTCGGACAGCACGATCCTCAACCTCTCCTACGGCGGCTACGACGGCTACTACTACCTCGACCCCGAGAACGGCTACGACGTCGCTGGCCGTTACGACGGCGCGACCGGGCTCTACAGCACCAATTCGTACTACTTCTACAAGGCCGACCGCACGCGCAATCAGCTCGTCGCCTCGGTCTCGCACTTCGCCGACGACTTCATCAAGGGCGATCACGACTTCAAGTTCGGCATGGAGCTCGAGCGCTCGACGCTGCGCAGCCGCTACGGCTACACCACCGGCGCCTGGTTCTACGACAACTACTACTGGGGCTACGACGACCCGGGGACCGAGGAGTACGACCCGGCCTCCTACGTCACCCAGGGCTACTACAACTACGGCTACGACCTCTCCGGCACCGTCGAGCGCGCCAGCGTCTTCGCCCAGGACAGCTGGCGGATCACGCCGGGCTTCACGGTCAACGCCGGCCTGCGGGCCGAGTTCGACCAAGGCAAGGTCCCGGGCGAAGGCAAGATCATGGACAACAACGCCCTCGCCCCCCGCCTCGGCTTCGCCTGGGATGTCAGCGGCGACGGCAAGACGGCCATTAAGGGCCACTACGGCCGCTATTTCGAGAAGTTCGTCGCCACCGAGTTCTACTACGCCCAGCGGGGCGGCTTCACCCCGCTCGAGCTGCGGATCATCTATCCCAGCGGCTACGTCGAGAGCCTTGGCGAGTCCACCGCCAGCAACGTGGTGTTGGAAGGCAAGCTCGACCAGCCCTACATGGATCAGTACACCCTCGGCGTCGACCGCGAGCTGCCGGGAGGCATCACGCTGTCCTTCACGTACATCAACCGCGAGAAGAAGGACTTCATCGAGACGGTGAGTCGGGACGGCATTTTCACGCCCATCACCGGCATCATCCGCGAAACCGGCCTGCCGGCGACCCTCTTCGACTACGAGAACCCCGAGACCGACGTTCTCGTCTACCGCAACGTACCCGAGCTCTTCCGCAAGTACGAAGGCTACATGCTGGTGCTCAACCGACGGCTGCGCGACGACTGGCAGATGATGCTGTCGTACACCTACTCGGAATCGAAGGGCAACATCGACAACCGGAGCTTCAGCTCGAGCCTCGGTTCCGACAACGCCGGCAGCTGGCTCAACACCCCCAATTCGCTGGTCTTCGCCGAGGGCAAGCCGACCTACGACCCGACGCACCAGGTCAAGCTCCAGGGCTCGTACGCGATCCCCAAGCTGCACCTTCTGTTCTCGGGGAACTACACCTTCAACTCCGGCGACAACTACACCCTGCGCTCCACCTGCCTGCTGGTGGACGACTCGTGCTACCGCTTCAACCAGGGGACCAATCGCGTCTTCGGCGAACCGCGCGGCAGCCGGCGGCTCGAAGACAAGAGCGAGCTCGACCTGCGTGCCGAGTGGTATACGAACATCGGCCAGGCCGACGGCCGCCTCGGCGTCTTCCTCGACATCTTCAACGTCACCAACCAGGCGCGCTTCACCAGCGTCGAGACCCGGGCTGGAAACGCCTTCGAGACCGGCCTCTCGACCAACTTGCCGCGGACCTATCGGTTCGGAGCGAAGTACAGTTTTTAACGTCTCCAATCCGAGGGTCGGGCTAACGCGAGCATGAGCTGAGACCCGGCTCGCTGGTCGTCCCGAACGCGGGCCGTCGACGTCACCGTCGGCGGCCCGTAGTGTTTGTGGGCCGCCGCAACGCTCGCCGGCCAAGCTCCGTAGACCCGGGAGCCATGTCGACACGTCTCCGCCTTGCCCCTCGTCCCTCGCCACGTCTCGGCCTGCTCGACACGCTGGTCCTTGCCATCCTTGCGTTGGCAGGCACCGGTCGGGCCTCGATCGCGGATGGGGACGTTGGCTGGGAGCGTGTTGGCCCGCCGGGAGGATTCACTGAGCTCACCAGCGCGCCGAGCGACCCGTTGCGCCTCTATGGGGGGTCCGGCTTCAACGCCTTCCGCAGCGACGACGGCGGCGTCAGCTGGGACCTGCTCCCCGCCATCCGGCCGGACGCCGTCGCCGTAGACCCACGCGATGCCGACCACCTGTACGGCCTTCTCGAGGGGCCCCTCCGGCTGACCGTGAGCCGCAACGGCGGCCTGAGCTGGCAGCCGGCCGGCGAGCTGGGTGGGACCTTCCCACCGTTCGAGCGGCACGAAATCGTTGCCGCACCGTCGGTCGGCGGCGGCGTGATGCTGGCTGTGGCCACCGCAGGGGCGATTGTCCGCAGCTTCGACGAGGGCGAGAGCTGGCAGCGCCTGCCCAGGCCGGGCGCCACCAATCGACTCGTCGCCGACCCCACCCGGCCGGGCACGCTCTACCTCACCGGCCCTGCCCTGTTCGTATCAACGGACGGCGGGAACCGCTGGCGGCCCTTCAATCGCGGCCTACCGGCGCCCGGACTCCGAGATGCCGAGCTGAGCGTCGGATCGCAGTCTGGAGCGTTCCTGCTGACCGGCTGGTTCGATCCCGACGATACTGCGCGCCTCTATCGGACGACCTCCCCCGGCAAGGCATGGCGGCCGGCCAGCTTCCCGGCCTGGGGCCCGCTGCTGACGCCGCAGGAGGTGCGACCAGGCGTTTGGCATGCGATCGTCCTCAAGCTGTTCACCGAGCCCATCCTGTTGGGTTCGAGCGACGGCGGCGTCAGCTGGCAGCGGCCGTTGCCGCGCCGGACCCTGCCTGGCGTTGGTCTCGCGAGCGCCGGCGACAACTTGGTCCTGGCGGGCGTCGACGGCATGTTCCATTCCGCTGACGACGGGCAAACGTGGCTGGCCGCCAACCCGACGGCGACGGGGCATTTGCTCAATCACGTCAGCTTCGACCCGCGGGGGCGCCAGGCGATCTTCGCCGGCGAGGGCCCAGACGATGAAGCCCGCCTTCGTTCGGGGGATGGCGGTGCCACCTGGTCGCGGGTCGAAAGCCTTGACAGGCCCTGGCCCGGACCCAGGCCCATCGGACCTCCGCAACTGCTCGCCGACGGCTCGCGACGGCTCGTGAGCCTGGTTCAGGGGGCCTTCGGTCCTGGCTACTGCGGAACCGCCGGGATCGCCGTGAGCAGCGACCGCGGCGTCACCTGGTCCTTGGATACGCCGTTTTGGGGGCCCGCCCGAGAGCTGGCCGCCTCGCCGCGCAGCGGACTCGTCTGCACCATTTTCGAGGATGGGCTGTTCTGTGGCGACTGTGTCATCGGCCGAGTCCGCGAACGCGGCAGTCCGCTCGAGTGCCTGACCGGCGCCGTCTTCCCACCGATCCCAAACCCCGACGTCCACCCGGAAGCGAGGCACGCCGCGTTTCTCGCGGACGGCCAGACCTTCGTCCTCGAGCTGTTCGGGCAGGCCGAAGAACCGCTGTCGACCTGGGTCGCAACCAGCGACGACGGCGATCACTGGCAGGTCGTCGACCCGCCGACGGTCGAGGTCCTGGCGCGCGGCGCCGTCGGCAGCGGGATTGTCTATGGGCTGCAGGCAGGTGCGGTCGTGCGCAGTCAGGACGACGGCGCGAGCTGGGAGGCCACGGCTCCCCTGCCAGGCGCCACCGGCCCGCCCAAGGCTCTCGCGCTCCATCCCGACACTCCGAGCACCGTCGCCGCGATCACCGAGCAAGGCGTCTTCCTGAGCACCGACGCCGCAGTCACCTGGACCGACTTCGGTGCCGGACTGCCGCCTCCGGCCCTGCCGCTCACCGCCGTCGGTATCCTCACCCAGCCCCTCCCGGCCGTCTTCGTCGGCGCGTCCGGTGGCGGCGGCGTCTTCCGACGGTCGCTGCCAACCGGCTGAAGCCCCCGGCCGTCGGCGGCGCCGCGCTACTTCTTGACCGGCTCGAGCTCGACCAGGATGGCGTGGATCTCGGTCGTGCCGATGTTCTCGACGGCGTGGGTCATCGGCTCGCGGTAGAAGACGTCGCCGGTCTCGAGCTCGGCCTCGGTGGTCTTGCCGTCGGCGAAGGTGTAGCGGAGCTTGCCACCGATCACGACATAGATCACACAGGCCGGATGGCCGTGCATCGCCTCCTTGTTGCCCGGCTTGCTGTGGTAGTCGAGCACTCGCACGTGGTCATTGGCGACCTTCTCGGCAAACGCCGTCGGCGCCACCTTCAGGGCGTCCTGCGCCGACACTGGAGCGGCGACGCCCGCTACGCTGAAGAGGGCGCATGCGATGGAGCTGACGATGAGACGGCGACTGCTCATGGCTTGCCTCGTTTCTGCCCAGGTGGGCGGTTGATCGGATACCGTGGTTCGGGACTCAGGGCACGACCAGACGCTCAGTTCCGCAGCCAGGACCCAGCACGACGGCGTTACCGAACAGGCGAGCGGTGCCGCGGGTGGTGCCGCGGTAGACGGGGTTGCCGGCGAAGAGGATGACCTGGCCGGCGCCGACGCGCTCGCGGGTGAGGTAGGCGGCATTGGCCAGCCGTTCGGCGGCTTCCGGCCACAGCAGGCCCGACAGGCGCAGCGTGAGCTCCCGGCCTGCGGGCACGGCGCTCCAGCCGAGGGGCTGCCAGGCGAACGGCGGGGCTGGGGCGGCGACGCCGCGGGTGGACGGCGTCTGATCGGCGGCCGGCGCTTCGGGCGCCGACAACACCCCAAGCCGCACGGGAGCCTCGACCGGAGCCTTCGCCATCAACACCGGAACGTCGCCGACGAAGACCGGCAGCCGCTCTCCGACACCGCTGGTCAACCAGTGGGCGGGGTCGACCCGGGCCGCGAGAATGGCGCCCTGCGGCATGAAGCGGGCGGCGAAGGCGTCGCGCCGGGCGAGCTCGTCTTCGCTGGCGTCGTCCTCGCCGAGGCCCTGCCACGGCCGGTCGACCGACGACACCGCAGTCTGCCGCGTCGCCGCCGCGCGCACGGTGCTGGCGCGGTCGGCCTCGGCCAGCTCGGCCCACCCGGCCAGCAAATCGGCGCGGTAATCGGCCAGCTCTCCGAGCACGTCGGGCAGAGTGCGCGCCGCTGTCACCTCGGATTCCTTCGCCGCCAGGGCGCCGGCGGCGTCTTCGCTGGCGATCAGGGTGCCGCCGGACTCGACCCAGGCGTGGAGGGCCTTGGTCGCCGGTTCGGCCAGCTCGCTCCCGGGGGCAACGACGATGACGTTGTAGCGCCGCAGGTCGACCGTGCCCGGGTCGCCCGCCTCGAGCATCGAGACGTGCGCACCGAGCTCCCGGTCGAGCTCCTGCCAGAGAGCGCCGAACGACGTCACCTCGGCGCTGCCGACGCCGACCAGCGCCACCCGCGGCGCGGTCAGCAGCAGGAAGTGTTGCCCCCCGAGGTCGGCCAGGTCGCCCGCGCCGAGACCGGTGCCCACGCCATGGACCGCGAGGTGCAGCTCGTTGGCGACGGCGGCGACGGCGGCCCCGAGCTCGTCGCCGCGAGCCCGGTTGTCGTCACGGTTGACGACCAGTGAGCCGCGAGCGAACGTCGAGCCGTCCAGGGCGAACGCCTCGTCGGCCACGCGCACCCGCCAGCCGCCGTCGAGCAGGCGCACCGCCGCGGGCAGCGCGGCGTCGTCCGCGCCGTCGATCACCCAAGCGACCGAGGAAGGCGCTGGCGCAACTGCGACCGCGGGCCGCGCGGCATCGTCCCAAGGCTGCCCACCGGCCACGCGGCCGTCGACCTCGTAGGCGTCGAGCCCGTAGAGGAGGGGCAGGCTCCAGCCAGTGATGTCGTAGAGCAGGGTATCGGCGCCGGTGAGGAGGGCCTTGCGCTCCTTGGCGAGAACGGCGTCGGGGATCGGCAGGTCGAAGTCGAGCATCGCCCGTAGCAGCGCGCCCTCGGGCTGCTGGCCGCTGACGAGGACCGTGCCCGCGGGCAGCCGGTGCTCCCCGCGTCGCCCAAAGGCATCGCGGGCGGTCACCGTCAACTCCCGGTCGAGCCTTCCGAGCTCGGCGCCGTGGAGTCGGAGAACGCCGACGAAGCGGTCCAGGCGTGAGCCGTTGCCATCGGGCACGATGGCCAAGGTGCGGCCAGCCGTTGGCCCGTCGACAGCCAGGGCCCGCCGACGGTTGGCCGCGAAGTCGCGAGCGACGGCCAGCCGGTTGGCGGCCAGGGCGCCAAGGTCGGCGAAGGTCGCCGTCACCTGGTGATCGACGGACTCAGCATAGGAGAGGAGCTGCCCGTTCTCCATCCGCACGCTGCCAGCGGTGATGCCGGCCTGCTCGTGCAGGATGCCTACGGCACCGCGAAAGGACGACAGCGAGTCGGAATAGCCGGGGTACCACCAGTCGGCCCATTCACCGGTGTAGTAGCGCCACCCGTGCTGGTCGAAGGCATGCGCCTCGGCAGCGCCGAAGACGTCCCACCAGTGCGGCGTGGTCGCCGGCAGGTAGGGGTTGATCGGTGGCCGCGGCGGGTAGAAAAGGAAGGTCTGGTTCGCGAGCTCCATCTCGTGGACGTCGAGGAAGAAGAGCGGATGCCATTCGGCGAGCGCCCGCAGCCGACCCTGACTCTCTGGCTGCGTGGCGAGCGTCCAGTCGCGGTTCAAGTCGAAGAGGTAGTGGTTGGTCCGGCCCCAGGGCCATGAGCCACGTTGCTGGATCGCCTGGTCGTCCCGATTCGGCACGGCGCCGCGCGTCTCGGCGACGCGGGCGAGGAAGCGGTCCCGGCCGTCGGGGTTCTGCACCGGATCGATGATCACGACCAGGTCGCGCAACAGGGCGGTGACGTCGGCGTCGGTGCCGGCGGCGAGGCGGTAGGCAACGGCCAGCGCGGCGTCAGCCGGCGACACCTCGTCGCCGTGGATCGAATAGGCGAGCCAGGCCACCGCCGGCAGCTCGGTCGCCAGGCGCTCCGACTCGCCAGCCGCCGTGCGGCGCGGGTCGGCGACGCGCTGCCAACCGTCACGGATGGCGTCGAGTCGGGCGATGTTCTCCGGCGACGAGATCGCCAGGTGGTAGAGGGTGCGGCCTTCCCAGGTCTTGCCATGCGTCAGCAGGCGCAGTCGCGGGCTCGCTGCCGCCCAGGCCTGGAGGCAGCGATCGATCTCGGCATGGGTCGCAGCTCGGTCGCCGAGGTCGAAGCCGAGCAGTGACCGCGGGGTCGGAACGGCTGGGTCGTGGTTGGCGGCGGGAAAGAACCGCTCGACGGCGGCCGCGGCGGTGGGGGCCGCGGACAGTGGAGGGGCAAGGGCAGCGGCGAGCAGGATCGCCAGGGCGAGCGAGGCGGCCGAGCGGAAAAACGGACGATGAAGCACGCGATCCTCCTGTGTAACTACCGAACTCGCGGAACTTGGTGCCGCGCCTGGGTTTCTCCAAGATCGTGTGCTTCGCGCACTGGCCTTCGGCCTTCCGACAGGGCAGCGCGATTTCCTGGTGTGCGGTCTCCTAGCCGGAATCGAGACCAGAACGGCGCTGTATGTCGGTGATCCCGGCCACGAGCTTGTCGAGCGGCCACTCAGGGAGCATGCTCCGCCTTTCGTCCGTGTAGTCACCAGCGCCCGCCTCGTACTCCCGGAGGAACCGCACCGCGTTTGGCCAGCCGAGCGCCTCGGCGAGCGCCCGAAATCCGCGCTCACGTAGTTCGGGATGACTCCTGATGGTCTCGATCACGGAAGGCAGCACAAGTCCAGGTACAGCCGCATGGCTGCCACCTTACCAAGACCTGGCGCGCGAGACGATACGGGCACCACGCAGGACCGAAGTTCCCCGGAATGGCTGGGCCACCGATCGTGGCCGCGCCCGGGCAATTTGCCCGGCCGGTCATCAGCAGCCGGTGAACGACCGCAGCGCGGCAAGCTCCTCGGCCGTCGGCACCGGCGTGCTTGCTAGGGACGAAGACACCCGCAGCTCCCAGCCGGTGGCGGCCCGCACCTCGTCGACGCTGACGCCCGGATGCACCGACTCGAGCGTCATCTCGCCATCGACGAAGCCGTAGACCCCGAGATCGGTGATCACCCGGGTGGGGCCGGCGCCGGGATAGCCCAGGCGGGCGCGGGCATCGCCGCCGTCGAGGTGGCCGGGCGACGTCACGAAGCCGACGCGCTCGCGGAAGCTGCGCTTGGTCTGCGGCATGATGATCACCACCTCGCGGGCAAGGATCGCGATCTCGCAGGCGCCGCCGCTGCCGGGCAGGCGCACGTCGGGGTGCTCGTAGTCGCCGATGACGGTGGTGTTGAGGTTGCCGTGACGGTCGATCTCGGCCCCCTGCAGGAAGCCGACGGCGATGTGGCCGCCTTGGAGCAAGTTCCAGAAGATGTCGGTCATCGGCACCACGGCAAGCGAGCCGGTGACCAGCGCCGGGTCGCCGATCGACACCGGCAGCCGGTCGGGCACGGCGCCGACCGCCCCCGACTCGTAGATGAGGACGAGGTCTGGGGCCTGCAGTCGACGCGCGAGATTGCAGGCTTGATTGGGCAGGCCAATACCGACGAACACCACCTGGTGATCACGCAGCGTCCGCGCGGCGGCGCAGACCATCAGCTCGTTTGATCCGGCGTACACGGCCATGAGGTCTACCCTTTTGACTGCAAGATCCTACAGCCAAGAGCATGGCCCGGGCGTCGGCAATGCTACCATGACATGGACTACACGAAGTGGACTCGCGAGGAGGATGGCTTGACCGGCAGACTCAGACTGACATTCGCGCTCCTGACGGCACTGGTTCCATTGGCCGCCAGGGCCGATTTCGGCTACACCGCAAGCGGCGAACTGGGCCATTTTTCACGCATCTACATCCCCAGCGGAGACCTCTTCGAGGCAGGGCCGGTGAACGAGGCGATGAGTGGCCTCGCGTTGTCGCCGTCTGGCGAGCTCTTTGGCGTCGCGTGGAATCCCAACAACACTCCATCGCGCTACCTCGTTCAAGTGGAACCGAACACCGGTGTGGTCGACGTACGCGGACCGCTGGCGATCACCACGGCTCTCTGGCTCGCGGACTTTGGCCTGGCATTCGACGCGCTGGGCCGGCTGTGGCTCACGACATCGGAGGGGCTCCTCTACCAGGTCGATCCGGCAAATGGGGTCGCGACCCTGCGACACGACCTCGGCGTCGCGTCGAGGGGGTTGGCGGGATGCGGACGTTCGCTGTTTACCCTGACTCACCCAGCCGACTCGATCACCCCGGTCCAGGTGATGCAGATCGACCCGGATACCGGCAGTACGACGAAGCTGGGCGCCGGTACCGCCGATGTCTGGGCGATCGACGGCGCCGGCCTAGATTTTTCGTCGGACGGGCGGCTTTGGGCCGTTCTGCACAACATTCCTCCATTCGAGTTTGCTACAGGCTTCTTTGCTGAATTCTCACCGACGGCAGGCAGCCTCTTGGCCTCGAGGGTCTATGGCGGGGACTTAGACGGCCTGGCGATCGCGCCACCGCTCGCAAGCTGTCCGGGCCGCGGCGTGATGGATGTGCCTGGCCTGAGTCCGCTCGGCCTCGTCCTGCTCGCCGGCCTGCTGAGCGGCGCCGGAGCCTTCCTGCTGCGGCGGCGAGCGGCAGGCGTTACGCGCGTCGCTAGGTCCCCCCAGAAGCCATAGGCGGCCGGCCGACCCAGTCCAGCGACCACGTGTTTGGCTCCTGCCGAGGGCCCTGGTAGGGTCCGAGCACTGGCAGCGCCGCTTAGCCACCGGCCTGCGCTCACACCAACCGGGGAGCCTCCGACTTGACCAGCAAGCCTCGTCTCCTGGGCGCCATGATCGGCGCCCTGCTCGTGATGCCCACTCTTGGCGCCTACGGCGCGACGGCCGGCCCATTCAGCGATCTGGCGGCGCGGGCTCTCCCCAGCTTGCGAACCCTCGACGCGCCGCTGCCGACGCGGTTTCGTGCCCTCGCGGTCGACGTCGCGGCGCTCGACGATCTGCTCGCCGTCGCCCCCAAGGAAGGTTCGGCGTTGGCCCAGTCGGCACCCCTCGAGCTCGCCATTCCGTTCCCGGACGGCACCAGCCCGCGGTTCCGCGTCGTCGAGTCGTCGATTCTCGCGCCCGAGCTGGCCGCCCAGTTCCCGGAGATCCGCACCTACACCGCCCAGGGCGTCGACGACCCGACAGCGAGCGGGCGGCTCAGTCGGACCGCCCTGGGATTCCACGCCATGATCCTGGGCAGCAAGGGAACGGTCTACATCGACCCGTACCGTCGCTGGGAGACTGGCCGGGCCATCTCCTACTTCAAGCGCGACCGGCCACGCCGCGGCGACTGGCACTGCGACGTCCATGATGCGGACGGCCAGGAGCTCGTGACCGACGGCTCCCAAGCGGACGCCGCGCCGAGCATCGCGGCGGCCTCGGGCAGCCAGCTGCGGACCTATCGCCTGGCCCTCGCTGCCACCGGCGAGTACTCGACGGCGGTCTGCGCCCCGAATCCGGTTGCCGTCGCCTGCGCCCTGAACGCCATGGCCGCGTCGGTGAACCGAGTGACCGGCATCTACGAGCGCGAGGTGGCGATTCGCATGGTGCTGATCGCCAACGACAACCTGATCGTCTACACCAACGGTGGCACCGACCCCTACACCAACGGCAGCGGCACCACGATGCTGAGCGAGAATCAGACCAACATCAGCAGCGTGATCGGGAGTGCGAACTACGACGTCGGCCACGTCTTTTCGACTGGCGGCGGCGGCGTCGCCAGCCTCCAGGTGCCGTGTACCGCCAGCAAGGCCCGGGGCGTGACCGGCAACTCGAGCCCGGTGGGTGACAGCTTCGACGTCGACTATGTCGCGCACGAGATGGGTCACCAGTTCGGCGGCTCCCACACCTTCAACGGCACCACCAGCAACTGCGGCGGCGGCAACCGCTCGGCGTCCTCCGCCTACGAGCCCGGCAGCGGTACGACGATCATGGCCTACGCCGGCATCTGCGGCGCCGAAGACCTCCAGCCGCACAGTGACGACACCTTTCACACCCGGAGCTTCGACCAGATCGTGGCCTTCTCGACCGGGGCGACCGGCAACTCGTGCCCCGTCACCACCTCGACCGGCAACACCCCGCCGACGCCCAACGCCGGCGCGGCCTTCACCATCCCCAAGCAGACGCCCTTCACTCTCACCGGCTCGGGCACCGACGGCGACGGCGATGCTCTCACCTACATGTGGGAGGAGCTCGACCTCGGCACGGCGTCGCCACCCAACGACGACACGGCGGCGGCGCGGCCGATCTTTCGCTCGTTCGTGCCGCTCACCACGCCCAGCCGCACCTTCCCGAGGCTTTCCGACCTCCTCAACAATACGGTGACCCTCGGCGAGTCGCTGTCGACCCGCAATCGCACCATGACGTTCCGCCTTACGACCCGCGACAACCGGGTTGCCGGCGGCGGCGTCGATCGAGCGTCGACCACGGTGACGATCAACGCTGCCGCCGGGCCGTTCACCGTCACCCAGCCGGACACCGCCGTCTCGTGGGCAGGTGGAGGCAGCCAGTCCGTCACCTGGAGCGTGGCAGGCAGCGATCTTGCGCCGGTTTCGTGCGCCAATGTGGCGATCGAGCTGTCGACGGACGGCGGCATCAACTTCCCGACGGTACTCGCCGCCCCGACCGCCAATGACGGCAGCGAGCCGGTCACCATCCCGAATGTCGCCACGGCGCAGGGTCGCGTCCGGGTGAGTTGCCTCGGCAACATCTTCTTCGACATCTCGAACGCCAACTTCACGGTGACTGCCAGCGCCCCCACCCTGCTCTCGGACGACTTCGAGACCGGCACGACGGCGGCTTGGCTCACCGGCCCCTGAAGCCGCAGGTTCAGTAGCCGTAGTCGACGCCGGGGGCGACCTGCGGACGCGCACGCAAGCGCGCCAGCCGGTCCCCCATCCGTGCGACGTAGGCCGCCCGATCCGGCACGTCGTGCACCCACGCGGCGAGCCACCGCTCGAGCCCGGCGCGGTCCTTCGACACCTCCCGCCAGGCGAGGTAGAAGGCGTTGTCGCGGTCGTAGTGGCCCTGGGCGTACGACGGGTGGCAGCCCCAGGGCTCGTGGACGACGGCGCTGACCAGGAGCCCCGGAATCAGGGTGCGGTTGGGGTCGGCGCGGATCACGGTCTGGTCGACGATTTCCTCGGCGACGATGATGACCCGGGCGGCCGCATAGGCCGCCTCTTTCTGGACCCCGAGGAGACCCCACACCTGGGCATTGCCGGCAACGTCGGCCCGCTGGACGTGCACGATCGCAACGTCGGGGTTCAAGGCCGGAACCGTCGCCAGTTGCTCGCCGGTGTAGGGACAGGTGACGCGCTGGATTCGCGGGTTGACCCGCGGCAGGTCGCTGCCGGTGAGCGTGCGGAGAGGTAGGAAGGGGAGCTTGGCGGCCCCGGCCTGCAGCCGCGCCACCATCGCGAAGTGGCTGTACTCCTCGAGCTCGAGGCGGTGCGGCACACCGTCCTCGACGGCTCGTCGCAGGGCGTAGAGCGGGCCGGCACCGGGGTTGCCAGCCCAGGAGAACACCAGCTTCCTGGCGCAGCCGGCGGCGATCAGCTGGTCGTAGACGAGGTCGGGGGTCAGCCGGCATAGGGTCAGGTCGCGACGTCCCTGGCGGATGATCTCGTGGCCGGCGGCGAAGCAGATGAGGTGGGTAAACCCCTCGATGACGACGGTGTCGCCGTCGTGGACATGACGAGCGATCGCCTCCCGCATCGAGACCAACTTGCCAACGGCGACCTGCGCCGCAGCCTCGGTCATGCCCCTACCCCAGACGTCCCGGAAACCCCCGACACCGCCCGGCTCTGCTCGCGCAGGAACTTCAGCAGATAGTGCGGGCCGAGCGCCGCCGGCCCGGTCGACCCCGAGCCCTTCCAGCCGCCAAACGGGTTGACCCCGGGCCAGGCGCCGGTGGTCGCGCCGCTGCGGCGGTTGACGTAGATCACCCCCGCCTCGATCGTCGCCAGGAAGCGCTCGACCTCGGCGGCATCACGGCTGAACAGCCCGGCGGTGAGGCCGAAGCGCGAGCGGTTGGCTTCGGCGACGCCGGCGTCGAGGTCGGTGACAGGGTGGACGAGGACGAAGGGCAGGAACAGCTCCTCGGCGAACAGCCGGTGGTGGGCATCCGGTAGGCGGGCCACCGTTGGCTCGACGTAGAAGCCATGGCCGCGATCGCCCTCGCCATGCACCCGCCCACCGGCGAGGATCTCGCCGCCGGCGGCGCGCACCGCCTCGAGCGTCGCGAGATAGCGGGCGACCGCCCGCGCGTCGATCACCGGGCCGCAGAACGTACCGCGATCGAGCGGGCTGCCGACGGCGAGGCTCGCTGTCTCCGCGAGCAGGCGGTCGAGGAAGGGCTGGTACACGGCCTGCTCGACGTAGACCCGGGAACAGGCGCTGCACTTCTGGCCACCGAAGCCGAACGCCGAGCGCGCGACGCCGGCCGCCGCCGCGTCGAGGTCACCGTGGCGGGTGACGACGCAGGCGTTCTTGCCACCCATCTCGGCCACCACCGGCCGCGGCCAGTCGCGGGCGGCGGAGCGGACAAGGCCCATGCCGACCTCGTAGGAGCCGGTGAAGGCGATGCCGGCGACGTCGGGGTGCTCGACCATCGCCCGGCCGACGGGCTCGCCAGGGCCGAACAGCAACGCCAGCGCTTCCCGCGGCACGCCAGCGTCCCACAGCGCCTGGCAGAGCAGGGCGCCCGACACCGGTGCCGCCTCGGCGGGCTTGAAGACGGTGGTGTTGCCGGTGACGAGCGCGCCCGCCAGCATGCCGGCGGCAAGGGCCGCCGGGAAGTTGAACGGCGCAATCACCGCCCAGACGCCGTAGGGCAGCAGCACGCTCTCGGTCGCCTCCGCGGGCGCCAGACGCGCCATCGGCTGCCGGTAGCCGTCCGCGGCTTCGATCCGGTCGCAGTAGTAGCGCAGCAGGTCGGCCGACTCTTCGACCTCGGCCAGCGCCTCGAGCCGCGTTTTGCCGATCTCGTAGACCATCCAGGCCGCGAGCTCGAGCCGACGGGCGACGATCAGGTCCGCGGCCCGCCGCAGGATCGCCGCGCGTTCCTGCCAGTCCCGCGCGCGCCAGCTGACAAACGCGCCCTGCGCCGTCGCCACCGCGCGCTCCACCGCGGCGACCGAGGAGCGCTCGGTGCGCGCCACCACCCAGCGACGATCGATCGGCGACCGCAGCTCGTCGAGCACGGGATCGGCCGTCGTCGCACCCGGCTCGCTGCCGCGAAACACCTCGCCGAAGCGACCGCGGACGCTCGCCAGAGCGGCTTCGAAGGCGGCGTCGAGCTCGGGCGAGGAGCCCAGTGACAGGTAGGTGACCCTGGGGACGTGTGACTCGGACATGCGACCTCCGGCGGTATGGCGCGGAGAGTAACCGATCGCACCCGCCTCGCGGCGAGGCCGCCGCGGCGTCAGCCGTTCAGTCGCTGCCGCAGGCGCTCGAGGCCGGCCCGCGCGTCTTCGTCGAAGGGGCTCGCCGCCTCGTAGTAGTGCAGGGCCTTGACCAGGTCGCGCTCGACACCCTTGCCCAGCTCGTAGATCTCCCCCAACTGCTGCTGGGCTCCGGCGACTACCGACCTCGTCGTGGCGTCGTCGCCGACGGCAGTCGCCGCCAGCTCGAGCAGGCGACGCGCGGCGACCGGATCCGCGGCGACGCCCTGACCGTCCAGGTAACGCAACGCCAGGTTGAACGTGCCTGCCGCGTCGCCACCGTCGGCGGCCCGCAGGAACCAGCGTGCCGCCTCGGCGGGGTCAGCCGCGACGCCGTGGCCCTGGATGTAGAGGACGCCGACGTTGTTGGCAGCGCCGGCCAGCCCCTGCTCCGCGGCCTTCTGGAACCACATCAGCGCCTGCGCCGGGTCGGCCGTCGTACCCAGGCCGAGCTCGTACATGTTGCCGAGCCAGTATTGCGCGCGCGCGCTCCCCAGCTCGCCGGCGCGCTTGGCCCAGGTGAAGGCGCGCGCCGGATCCGGCGGGACGCCGAGCCCGTCACGGTAGATCTGCGCCAGCGCCTCCTGCGACGGCACGTCGTCGGCCTTGGCCTCCGCCTCGAGGCGGGCGACCGCGCTCGCGTCGCCACGCTCTACCCGGGCCAGAAGGTCGGGGATGTTGCGCGGCTGCGGCCCGAAGATGCCCCAGACGACGGCCAGGAGGACCAGGCCGGCTACGGCCGAGACGGCGCCGAGGCAGCCCAGGCGCTCGTTGACGGGGATCCTGGCCGTGGCCCGCGCCGCCAGCGCGGCGTCCGGCGCCAGCGGCTCGGCGTAGCCACACACCACACAACGGCACAGGAGCTTGCGCCCCGAGACGAAGCCGAAGACGTAGTACAAGTGGTTGACCTGGTAGTCGACGTCCTTCGCGTGCTCGCGCGCGAGGCCACAGCGCGGGCAGAACTGCACGCCAGCGGGCTCGAGCGAGATCGACCTTTGCTGCTGACCCCAGATCAGAACGGACATGTTCGGTATGCCTCATGCGGTCGCAAGCCCCCCGGCCGGGCGGCTGCCACCTAGTGAGACGCAGCTCGAAGGCCGGACGGGCCACTCGGCTCGGCCGCCAGCTCGTCGGCCAGGCGATCGAGGGCGACGAGCAGGCGGGTGCCGATCTCCGCGAGCTCGTCGGCGCTGGCGATGAACGGCGGGCCGAGCATGACGAGATCGCCCGCCTCGCCGCCGACATGCCCGACGTTCGGCCAGACGATCAGCCCGGCGTCGAACGCCAGCGCGGTCAGCCGCTCGGCGACCCTGCGCGAGCGCGGAAACGGCTGCTTGGTGTCGCGGTCGGCGACCAACTCGACCGCCGCGAGGAACCCGCGACCACGGACATCGCCGACCAGCGGGTGCGCCGCGACCGGGGCGAGGGCTGCAAAAAAGGTCGATTCGAGCGCCGCCACCCGCTCGACGAGGTGGTCGTCCTCCAGCCGGCGCACCGTCGCGAGGCCGGCGGCGCAGATGGTCGGCGTGTGCGAGTACGTCTGGGCATGGTTGAACGCTCCGCTGCCGGCGGCCAGGGTGGCGACGATCTCGCGGCTCGCCACTACCGCCGACAGCGGCGCGGCGCCGCCGTTCAGACCCTTGCCGAGCACGACGACGTCCGGCACCAGGTCAAAGTGCTCGCCTGCCAGCCAGCGTCCCGTGCGACCCATGCCGCACAACACCTCGTCGGCGATCAACAGAACGTCGTAGCGGCGGCAGATGTCGCGAACGCGGTCGTAGTAGGCCCGGGCCGGCACCACCGCGCCGGTCGACGAGCCACCGATCGGCTCGTAGAGAAGCGCCGCCACCGTCTCGGGCCCGGCGGCGCTTCTCTACGA
>CXWL01065017.1_pt1 | contig 75608 bp, 80 predicted proteins | sample 590931 | NCBI WGS metagenome assembly CXWL01 (sample SAMEA3498368, study PRJEB10139) | groundwater metagenome | biome: water well; material: biofilm material | place: Germany | collected 2015-04-27
TTATCGGCCCCTTTGAGGGGCTCACCCAATAAGCCCCCGGCTTTGCCGGGGGTCATTTAACTTGAAATTGTTTAGCGACCATGTCCATCGTCTCGTCCAACACCTACATGTTTCTACCAAAAGCTTTTCTGAAACGACGTTTCAACAGATAGAGCCCGTTAATTTGATCTCAAGCGGGCAAAGCTATGATCTCTGAAGATGCAAAATGTAAAATCATCAACCTTTTTGATGACCTGATTACTGGAATTTCAAGTTCGGCAAATGATCTCACCATAGACAGTATCTTTGCCAAGAGCAAGCCTCTTACCTTGGAATTATTTTCAAATAACGTAGATGAATATATTTACTTTATTGTAGCTCAGCGTGTGACGAAATCTTTTTCGACACGGCTCGGTGGTGTTATTGAAAAGGTCAGCGCAATTCTTGTGGAATCACAAGGAGGGGAAATTGTTCCTGGTAGGCCAAACCCATTCGATCTGAAATTTTTTCACCCTGATGGCAAGCAATACTGGATAGAAATAAAATCAATAAATGCACAAAATAGCAGCAACCTTCAAACAATAACCGAACGAAAAAAATTAGCTGAAGCACACGACTGCATATTTCATTTGTGCATGTACAACGACGATAATTCGTGCGCAGAAGAATACAAGCTAAACGGTAGTCAGTTTTGGAAACTGGTTGGTGGATATGAAGATGCGGGCAAAGATATGCTGGCAATGCTCAGGGGGCTTGCTGTCAAAGCCAGTATTCGAGACATCATCAACAACAAAGTCCAAGAACTTGTGCAAGAGTATGGTGAGCGTTTTGTGCATACTTCAAAATTGCCCAGTTAAAATTCATCAGCGACGTGCTGAAGAATTCGTTTGGCTCCATGGTGAGTGGGATAGACATCGAGTTCGACGATGCGCTGGATGGGAGGCATAAGTATTGCCAAGTGAAACTGGGGCCAAACACCATCAATAAGGATGACGTGGTAACGATCCACAACCACTTCAAGGATGCGCGCAATCTTGGGCGCACCAATAAGGCGCTGGAAATAAATTAACGTCTCACTTTGAGGTATTGGTTGCATGTTTTACAGGCATGGATATGGAGTAACTTGATACCTTTATTTATTTACAGCGCCTAACGTCAAGGTCGCGCATGGTGACTTGGTGGTGGCGATAGTGTACGGTGAGCCGGGTCAGGAAAGCGGCCACTATAAAAAATTGCGCGACGAATACGATTATCCTCTTTTCATCGGGCAGGAATTTTGGCAACGCCTGACGGGTGACAAAAACTTTTACGCGGAACTGCTGCGCGCTATTGCCGAAGTCGCTATTGAAGCGCGCGGCGCGGTTTTACTGGATGAAACCATACAGCAACTTGCCGCAACCCCGGAAATCAAGAAGCTGGCGGGTCAATAGGCGCAGATGGTTGGCCGCATTGCCCACCACTTTGCCCAGCCACTCGCGGATAACCGGGCTATTCACGTTGTCGTTGTAAGCCCACCCCTCGTTGCCGGTGTTGTATGGCGGATCAATGTAGATGCACTTCACCTGTCCGGCGTAGTAAGGCATCAACGCCTTGAGCGCGACAAGGTTGTCGCCCTGCACAATCAGATTGCCCTCGCCCGGCTTGCCGCAAGCAAGCTCGGGCACATCCTTGAGCAAATGAAAAGGCACTTGCTGGTGATGATTCACCACAGCCTCTTTTCCAATCCAGTTCAGCGTCGGCATCGTGCGTTCAAAATTCTTTGGTCAATGGTTCAATTGCTGTCGTGGTTTTGTAGGCCGGGATGAATCCCGGCCTACATTTTTTAGGGGCGAAGCAATGCTGTGAAGCCTATTTTTTGCCTTTCGACAATTGCTCCGGCCATCGGCGCGATGTGTGAACTACAGCAAGGATATGCACTTCGCCACGCTGCTCCCGGTAAGCCACGTAAGGGTATTGGCTGATGACCAATTCGCGCGTATCAGCTATTCGCCCAGCCCTGCCGATAGTGGGCTGATTTATCAGAATGCCGGCCTCACTGCGTATGCTGGCAGCAACCCGCCGCGCGGCATCGGGATTTTCTTCGGCGATGTAAGCTTTGATCGCGCGCAGATCATCAAGCGCCGCATCAAGCCAGCGCAGCACCATTACTCACCACGTTCCGCAAAAAACGCTTCGACCTCGTTCTCGCTGGCAAATTCGCCACGATCAGCCGCTGCAATCCTTTGTCTGAGCACTTCAGCATAGTGCCGGTCTGCGGCGAGGTATCCGGCAAGGGCTTCGTGGATTATTTCAGATTCTGTCCGGTGCGTTTCCTCGGCCAGTTGATGAAACTGCCGCTTTATTTCTGGTTCGATAATCAGGGACTCAATCACGGTTTGCTCTCCTTGGCCGGGTTTCTCAAAACAATTCGACTCCGGTATCGCCCGGCACCAGCGACACGCCGTGGATAACCTCGCGCTGGCCGAAACGGCGGCGCAGGTTGCATGCGGAAAGGGTCGGCGGCGGCGTGTCGGACATTCAATAATGCATTTGCGGGTTGTGAGGAAAGCCAAATATAACCTAATATGGGCACCCCTAAAAAGTTAATGCCCTATACCGTTCCGAAAGGTTGAATTTTTTGCTGGCGCTTGAGTCGAAGACGTTTCGTACAAATACATAGCAATGTAAATACACCCATTATGATGACCATCCAACGTAGCGCGATCCTTCTTTCCCTGTTGCTGGCTGCCTGCGCCCATGCGCCGCAGCAGGCCATACAAACCGTAGAAGAACCGGTGGCAACAGCGCCCGAACCGAAAGCGGAGAAACCATTGAATTTGCCCAACCTGGAATTGACCGGGCAAATGCTCTACGAATTCTTGCTGGGTGAAGTGGCAAACCAGCGCGGCAGGGCCGATATGGCTTCGCGGATTTATATGAAACTGGCCAATTCCACGCGTGACCCGCGCATAGCGAACCGTGCCGCGCATCTTGCCTATGACTCGCGCGACATGGGTAAGGCGGTGGAAGCGCTCACCCTATGGCTGGAGCTGGATCCCGCCTCGCTACCGGCAAAACAGATGTTATCCATGACGCTGATTAGCGGAGGCAGGCTGGATGAGGCGCGCCCGCATCTCGTGGACATGTTGGCGGCACACCCGGATAGGGCCGGGCATGCGCTCATGAAAATCTATCCCTTCCTCCAGCAACATCCCGACAAGGCCGCCGTCTTCAGTCTGTTGAACGACCTGGCGCAGCCTTATCCGCGCGCGTCGGAAGCGCACTGGGTGCTGGCGCAGGCGGCTGAAGCGGCTGGCAAGCGTGAACTGGCATTGAGCGAGGTGCGGCAGGCGCGCGCCTTGCGGCCTGAACTGGAGTCGGCTGTTCTGGTTGAGGCGCAATTGTTGCGGCGCGAATCTACAAACCAGGCATTGGAGACGCTGAATAAATATCTTGCGTCTTATCCGGAAGCCAGCGAGGCGCGCTTGTTCTATGCACGCGTTTTGCTGGAGCAAAAGCGGTATGCGGAATCGCGCGCCGAATTCCGGCGGCTGCTGGATGTACACCCGGAAAATGCCGATCTGGCGTTTGCGGTGGCCATGATATCTCTGGAGATGGGGGAGCTGGAGCAGGCGGAGAGCGGCTTGCGGCAGGCGCTCGCCAAGGGCAAAAAAGACGAGGGCACGGTGTATTACTACCTTGGACAATTGAGCGAGGCGCAGAAGGACGACGAAAAGGCCCTGCAAAATTACCGTAAAGTGCGCGAGGGCGAACATGCCTATAACGCCGGCATGCGCTCGATTCACCTGGCCAACAAGGCGGGCAAACTGGAGGAGGCGCGGGAATACCTGCGCCAGATCGTCCCGCAAAACAACCAGCAGCGCGTGCAACTGCTGTTGACCGAGGCGCAATTGCTGCGTGAAGCGAAGCAGGTCGAGGCGGCTTATCAGGTGCTGGTGCAGGGGTTGGAAAAATTGCCCAACCATCCCGACCTGCTGTATGTGACAGCAATGCTGGCGGATCAGGTCGGCAAGCATGATGACTTTGAGAAAATGATGCGCAAAGTGATCCAGATAAAACCCGACCATGCGCAGGCATATAACGCATTGGGTTACAGCTTGCTGGACCGCAACGAACGCATTGAGGAGGGAATGCGGCTGGTGGAAAAAGCCATCGAGCTTGCGCCGGGTGATATTGCGGTCATTGACAGCGTGGGCTGGGGCCATTACCGCCTCGGCAACATCCCCAAGAGCCTGGAATTCCTGAATCGCGCCTATACCGCCCATCCTGACCCGGAAATCGCCGCGCATCTGGGTGAAGTGTTGTGGGTTCAGGGTGAAAAAGAACAGGCGAAAAAAGTTTGGAACGATTCCCTGAAATCACACCCCGATAACGCGGTATTGCAGGCGGTGATGAAGAAATTCCTGCCCTGATGCGCCTGGCGCTGGCGGTCATTGCATTCATTCTGGCCGGGTGTGCGGCTACGCCACCGGCGCCGGGGCCGGTGGTGCGCCCCGCCCAAATGGGCCCGCACGCATTTGCCCTGAATGGGCGGATTGCCGTCAAGCATGATGGGGAGCGGTCTACCTCCGGTGTGCGCTGGATGCATCACGCTACAGGAGACGAAATATTGCTGTTTGCCCCGCTCGGCCAGACCGTGGCGCGCATCCGCCGCGATGCGCGTGGCGTGGTGCTGGATACTGCCGAAAAGCACTACAACGCACAAGATACCGAGGAATTGACGCAGCGCGCGCTGGGCTGGCACTTGCCGCTGGACGGCCTGCAATACTGGGTATTGGCGTTGCCTGCGCCGGAAAGCGAGGCCAGCATCGAGCGCGATGCGAACGGGCAGATGAGCGTGATGCGCCAGGGCGGATGGGAAATACGCTACACGCGATATGCGGCGCAAACACCGGATAGCCTGCCGTTGCGCATGAGCCTGCAACGCGAGGGTATGGAACTTCAGTTACTGATTGACGAATGGGAAATTCAATAAGCTGTCCGGCGCCGGCAAAACTCAACCTGTTCCTGCATGTGGTCGGTCGGCGCGCGGACGGCTACCACCTGCTGCAAACCCTGTTCCGCTTTATTGATTTCAGCGACACGCTGCATTTTACGTTGCGCGAGGATGGTGTGGTTCGCCGCGTCAATGCACTGGAAGGCGTGCCGCAGGAGCAGGATTTATGCGTGCGCGCCGCGCGCTTGCTGCAGCAGGAATGCGGCTGTCCGCTGGGCGCGGACATCGTGCTGGAAAAACGTATCCCGATGGGCGGCGGCTTGGGCGGCGGCAGTTCCGATGCGGCCACCACGCTGCTGGCGCTCAATCGCCTGTGGCGTCTGGGGCTGCCGCGCGAACGGTTGATGCGGATAGGCTTGTCCCTGGGCGCGGATGTGCCGGTGTTCGTGTTCGGCGAGAACGCCTTTGCCGAGGGCGTAGGCGAACAATTGCAGGCTTATCCCCTGCCGGACGCGTGGTACGTGGTGTTGCTCCCGCCCGCGCATGTCGCCACCGCAAGGATTTTTGCGCACCCAGAATTGACACGGAATACGATTTCCCTCAGAATTCGCGACCTTTCGCTACGGTCATTGCAGAACGATTTGCAGCCGGTAGTGTGCAGTTTGTATCCGGAAGTGGCGCGGCACCTTTCTTGGTTGGGCCAATTTGCGCAGGCGCGGATGACCGGCTCCGGGGCGTGCGTTTTTGCCGAATTTGCCGGCGCAGGGCAAGCGCAGGCCGTGTTGGAGCAGTTGCCGCAGGACATGCGCGGCATCGTGGCGCGCGGCTTGCCACACCATCCGTTGCGGGATTTTGCCACGCCATAGGTTAAGTTTTTGGGGAGTCGCCAAGTGGTAAGGCACCGGATTTTGATTCCGGCATTCGTAGGTTCGATCCCTACCTCCCCAGCCAGTTTTGCGGGTTGATTTTTTTGCGTGGGCGCTTGCGCTCATTTTATTTTTGCTTGCCCATTTTAATTTTTGCTGAAGGGGTTGCACGTGTCCTACGACAGCCTGATGGTATTCACCGGCAACGCCAACCCCAAGCTCGCGGGAGATGTGGCGCGCTGCCTTGATATCCGCCTCGGGCGCGCCACGGTTGGCCGGTTCTCCGATGGCGAAGTGATGGTCGAGATTTTCGAGAATGTGCGCGGCAAGGACGTGTTCGTGCTGCAATCCACCTGCGCCCCGACCAATGACAACCTGATGGAAGTGCTGGTGATGGTGGACGCGCTGAAGCGCGCTTCTGCCGGGCGCATCACCGCCGCGCTGCCATATCTGGGGTATGCCAGGCAGGACCGCCGCCCGCGCTCCGCTCGCGTGGCGATCACCGCCAAGGTAGTGGCGAACATGTTGACTGGCGTGGGTGTTGACCGGGTGCTGACCATGGACTTGCACTCGGATCAGATACAGGGTTTCTTCGACATTCCGGTGGACAACATCTACGCCAGCCCGATCCTGTTGTCCGATGTGTGGAAGCACAACTACCCCAACCTGATCGTGGTATCGCCGGACGTGGGCGGTGTGGTGCGCGCCCGTGCGCTGGCGAAACAACTGGATGCTGGCCTGGCGATTATTGATAAACGTCGCCCCAAGCCCAACGTAGCCAAGGTAATGAATATCATCGGCGATGTGGTGGGGCGCACCTGCCTGATAATGGACGACATGGTGGATACCGCCAACACGCTGTGCGAAGCCGCCAACGCGCTGAAGGAAAAAGGCGCGGCGCGCGTGGTGGCGTACTGTACGCACCCCGTGCTGTCCGGCCCGGCGATTGATCGCATCGGAAATTCCGCGCTGGATGAACTGGTGGTGACCGATACCATTCCGCTGGGCGAAGCGGCGCGCAATTGCAAGCGCATCCGCCAGTTGAGCGTGGCGGAACTGCTGGCCGAGACCATGCGCCGCATCAATGCGGAAGAATCGGTCAGCTCGTTGTTTGTTGATTGAGCGGCCACCATGGGGGTGGCCGTTAACCCGGAATCGCCTGGTCGCGGGCGTTTCCAAATTTAAAGTGGAGAAATAAAATGAAAATTGAAGTAAGCGCAACATTCCGCAAGGCGCAAGGAACGGGTGCGAGCCGCCGTCTGCGCAAGACTGGCCGCGTGCCCGGCATTATTTATGGCGATGGCGAGCCAACATTGATAGACGTGGACCACAACAACCTGTACCACAACCTGCGCAAGGAATCTTTTCACGCCTCCATCCTGACGCTGGAACTGGATGGAAAAAAGGAACAAGTGCTGCTGCGCGATTTCCAGATGCACCCGTTCCGCCAGCAGGTTCAGCACATTGATTTTCAGCGCGTGTCCAAGGACAAGAAGGTACACATGAAAGTGCCGCTGCATTTCATCAATGCAGACATTGCGCCGGGCGTGAAGGTAAATGGCGGCATCATCAGCCACGTGATGAATGACTTGAACATCGCCTGCTTGCCGGACGACCTGCCCGAATTTGTCGAGGTGGATCTCGCCAGCCTGGCGATGGGCCATTCCATCCATGTGTCCGACCTCAAATTGCCCAAAGGTGTTACGGCAGCCGGTCATGGGCACATCGGGGATGCCGTGGTAGCTACCGTCCAGATACCGCGTGGCGCGGTGGAAGCGGAAGCGGCGGCAGCGGCTGAAGCAGCCGCTGCCGCAGCGGCGCCTGCCGCCGGTGCCGCACCTGCCGCCGCAAAGTCCGCCGCGAAACCGGCAGCAAAGCCAGCGGCTGAAGCCAAGAAATAACCAGAGCAGTTATTTCATGCAGCCCGCCATGCGATTCGATACAGCATGGCGGGCTTTTTCATTATGAGCGGGATCAAATTAATTGTCGGGCTGGGCAATCCGGGACGCGAGTATGAGGCCACGCGCCATAATGCCGGCTTCTGGTGGGCGGACGAGTTTGCCCGTGCGCACCAGTTTGCCTTCAAGGCGGAGGGCAAATTCCACGGCCTGGCGGCGCGCGGCCCGGTGCATGGGCGCGAAATCTTCCTGCTCAAGCCGCAGACCTTCATGAATGGAAGCGGTCGCGCGGTGGGAGCGCTGGCAACGTTTTACAAGATTGACCCGCAGCATATCCTGGTGGTGCATGACGAACTCGACCTGCCGCCCGGTGCAGCCAAACTGAAATTGGGCGGCGGCCACGGCGGGCATAACGGCCTGAAAGACATCATCGCCCATCTTGGCACCCGCGATTTCTGGCGCTTGCGCATCGGCATCGGCCATCCCGGTGAACGTGCGGATGTATCGGGCTATGTGCTGAATGCGCCGCGCAAAGAAGAAGCCGGGTTGATCGAACACGCCATGCGGCGCGCGCAGGATGTGGCGTTGCTCATCGTGGAAGGCAAACAGGAAGCGGCGATGCTGAAACTGCATAGCGCGTAAATCCAGATTTTGCAGGAGCGCTCCACAGACCGTCTCTGACAATTTCAGTCAACTTGCCGAGGCGCCCTTAAACAGATTGAAATGGTCGCTCTGCCTACAAGCTATTTGACGACCGACTCTATAAACCCGGAAACACGGTTGATTGAAAATATTCTGTGGCTTCATCACATTGTTACGGTTACGCCAAGACCTTGAGCTTCCCCACGCCCTCATTGAATAACGCGTCGCTCAAACCAAACGATTTGGATATGAGGCTGCGGTTGTTCTCCAATACCCCGATGACTTCGCCAATTGACGCGCAAGATTCCAGCTTGCTCTTCACCCCCAGTATCTTGGGTAAATCAAATAACCCCGGTGTCTTATTCCCGCCGGTAAGCGTTGCTTCGATGATGCTGCGAACTTCATCTTTGTTCATGTCGAATACCTCATCAAGTTAGCCGCCTCGGCACAATTCGAATATACCCCCAAAACAGCCAACGCAAACCCCCGGCTTTAGCCGGTGGCTGTTTAGGACACTTCTAAAAATTCGTCATTCTCGCGTAGGCGGGAATCCAGCTTGTTGATCCTAAAAACGGCTCAGCCACGGATGAACACCGATTAACACAGATAAGGCAATGCGTTGCTCAAGGTTCGCCACCCACCAAAAAGGTGGCGCGGATGAGAAAACCAACTCATTGATAATCCGTGTACATCCGTGTTAACCGGCGACTCGCAACTTGTTGCTTAGTCGAATGGCTATGCGAGGCTAATCCGTGGCTGAACTGCTTTTTATAGGTTGATTTAACTGGGCTCTCGCCTACGCGGGAGCGCAAAAATGAATTTTTAGAAGCGCCTTTTAGTCTGCTGTTGCCGTTTCATCAGCATCTGTGTGCCGCGCTTCGTTAGCGCGCCGACCGCGTAGATCGCCAATAGCGGGTCGAGCAGATAATCCCACAGGTTGGTGGACTCGTACCAGCCTATGCTCCAGGCAAACACGGCAAGCGCAATGACCAGCGCTATCGCCGGGAGTTGCCGGAAACCGGCAGCCAGCGCCACCGCCAACAGCACGCCCATGAGCCATGGTTCTCCATAGCCCAGGCGATAGGGGTCGAAGTAGCCCATGCCCAATGCCAGCGGATACAACCCCAGGGCGGCGAGTGCAAACAAAAGTAGCAAAGCGAATCGGGCCTGCGCATCAAATGGCTGCCAACCGGATGCGCGGTTCAAAATTGCCGACAGCAACAAGAGCAGGGAAGCGATGCTCAGGTCGCCGATCACGCCGCGCACGTAAGCCGCCAGCGGCAGCCCGCCGAGCGGCGCCAGCGATGCGATGGCGACGGCGCACGCCAGCCCGATACGATAAGATTTTGGAATGCGCGAAATGCCGGGCAGCATGACAGCCATCGCAATCATTGCGACGGCGCTGCTTGCAATGCCTGTCATGTCGGTGAACGGGATCATCTCGCTTCTTTCAACCCAAATAATCCATGATCCCCAAATCCGTTCGCCCTGAGCCTGTCGAAGGGCCGTTCATGGTTCGACAAGAATCTCACCATGAACGGCTTTGGCTCCAATCACGCCTAATGGATTATTTGGGTTCAACTGCTGATCCAGCCAGGCCTGGTTAAACTGGAGGTGCTTGATGAAACTTCTGTTCCATGTGTACACGAGGTGAATATCCCCGCCCTGCGCCTGGATCATATAGGGGTAGGAAAACTCAAAACGGCAGCTATGCCCAGGGCACGCTTGTAGCTTGGCGGACTCCACATATTCACCGGGAGCATCTGCGGCTTTGACATCCGTACTCTTGACCAGCCCCGCTATAACTTTCAGATAATGCGCCTCATCCAATTGCTGGTTCCGCTGGTCTTCAAGCTGATATACATTGCTCCAGGTGCCGCCGCCATCCGCCGAGATCACCAGCGACAAGGCATCGCGTCCTTGCTCCTGATGGTTCAGCACCGCCAGCATACGTCCGTCCGGCAAGACCACCGCCGAGAGCGCCGCATCGGGGTTCGGCAAGGCGGATTTCGCGGCAGGAGTCCAGTGTCGGCCCGCATCGTTTGTGGCGACACTAATGGCGCGGCGGGGCGTGTCTTTGCCCGAGTAACGCATCAACACGAGCGCATCGCTGGAGTTTTTCAGCAGCATCACCGGCTGGAGCGCGCCGTTCCCGCCAGCCGTCAGGCGTTGTTTATCCATCACCGCCCCGGTTTTATCCAGGCGCAGAAGTTCGCCGAATTTGCCGATAAATTCGTGATAAACGGGCAATCCCATCGTGCCGTCGGCATAGAGAAACGGCGCGCCCTTGACCAGGGTGCTGATGTTCAGGAACGGGGATGTTATCAGCCGCCGCGCCGGACTCCAGGTTGCACCGTCATCAAGCGAGGTCATTGCCGTGATCGAGCTGCCAGCCCATCCGCCCATCGAGACCGTCACGTAATACAGCCACAACGTGCCGTCCGCCGCGCGGCCTGCCACCGGGTTGCCCAGCTTGCTGACGTAACGCAGCAGCGATTGTTGCGTGCCCTCGCGGCTGGCCACGGTTTGCTCCGCCCCCCATTGCCCGAGAGCGGGGTCGAATACCGCGCTGCGGATTTCGACATCCTTTGCGCCTTCGCGGCTACCCGCGAACCAGAATGCGCGGATGCGCCCATCCTTCAGCTCAATCAGGGAAGATGCATGGGTTTGGATGTGCTGGGTTGAAGATGCGAAGCGGCTCTGAAAGCGCGGATCACCGTTGCCGGTTGCCGATGCCGGGCGAACCTGAAACCCTTCTGGTGCGCGGTTCCAGGACGCCTTGAAAAAACCAAAGCCAAAAGCAACTAGAATGACGCAAACCACAAACAGGCGGTTTGGCATCGGGGTAGCGGACATTTAGCGGCAACCTTCGTTTGCGGGTATGGGGGCTATTTTCTGTGCCGTTTCCGGAGCTTCGAGCAGGTATTCCTTAACGAAAAGGCGCTCGAAAACCTTGCCCTGAAGAAACATTTCCTTGAGTTCGGCGGTGCTTTGGCGGCTGCGCATATCCAGGCGTTGGCCGACGATCTTGCAGTTTGTGCAAACGATATCCGTTAACGGCACTTGGACGGCAAACAGCGGGTATCGCGCGGCCAGATCGGGGACGCTCAGCCCCTGGTCATCGCGGTATCCGTGGGTATTGGCGCCCGGCAGGATGAAGCGATGCCCCTCATCCTTGGCCCTGAAGTTGCACGGCACCCATACATCCTTGCCCCTGGCATATTGCTGCGCCGCCGCATCGTAGGTGCCAAACGGGCCTTCGAAAGGCCGCGTGAAGGCGGCCAGCGAGAGCAGCACCAGAATGACTACGGCGCTGACGCTCGGCTGTGTGAGCCTGGGCATCAATAGCGCCAGCAGCGCCAGCGCTCCCGTACCCGCCAGCAGCAGCCAGTAGGTCACCGGATATAGCCGGGTAGCGGGCAGTTCGCTTTGCAGCCGCATGGAGAAATAAGCCATCACCCCGACTGAGGCAATTGACGAGATCAGGCTGATGCCGAATGCTTTGCGGCTGATCCGGTGCCAGTTAAGCGCGCACAGCACCGCTACCGCCGGCATGCCTGCCAATAAATACCGGCTCGAACGCTGGCTGGGAAGGCTGAACACAACAAACAGGGTGAAAATCCAGGCCCAGAGCAGTTTTTCGCTGTCATCCATCTGGCCGCGCCGCTTGAAGGTAACAAAAATCAGCGCGGCGACGGGGAACGCCAGCAGGCCCGCATTGGTTATAAAGGCCAGCGCAAGGCTCCATACGCTGGAGCTGCCCCATAACAGTTTCGACAAATAACTGCGATCCTGCGGGTCGAACTTCCCGATATTTTCCCCTACCACGAACTCCTTCCAGATGGCTAACGGATCGGGATCCAGAACAAACCACAAGCCGAATATGGCGAGTGAGACGGAAGACGCAATCACAACCTTCGAGGCATCCCCGACAAGAAATGCTGTCAGCCGATAATCGCGATGGTGCAAATACCACCACGAGAGCGCGATGCCCACCGGCAGCAGCAACGCGAATGATTTATACAGCAGGCCGATGCCGATACTGACTCCCAGCAATACCGGAACGATAAAACGCGACTCGAACGCAACCGGCCGCCAGTACAGCAAAGTGAAGAACGGCATGAATAGCCAGAACACTTCCGGAGGATTGGTCAGGAAAGGACGGCCATAACGATAGGTATTGAAGAAAGCGAGAAAGGCGAGCAGCGCCAGGAACCCTGTCTCCAACTGGCGGGACAGTTTCCATGCCAGCGTGAACGCCATCGCCGCCGTGAGCAGGGTATAGATGACGCTCGGGTAGCGCAGGTGCCACAGGGTCCAATCCTGCCCCCAATGCGTTGATGCGATTCCTTGCCAGAACAGCAGCGGTGGCTTGGTGTTGCGCTGCCCGTTCAGTTGCGACTGGAGGGGTAGCAGCTTTCCGCTGTCCGCAGTCAGGCGCGTGATGTGCTCGTAAGGGTATTCGTCGCCGTTCTTCGGAATGTGCTCGCCGTCGAGGCTGTAGAAGTAGGTAAAAACGGCAAGCAGCGTGGCCAGCACATACCAGGCCAGGCGCAAACGGGATTCGGTGGATTGCATGTTCATCCCGAATAGTCCATTAGTGCAAAACTACGTCGTTCCCGCGCAGGCGGGAATTCAGATGATTAAAAAATCTCCCGCGAAGCGGGGCGATATTGCGGTTTTGTCCGCTTTGCGGGAGGCTTGTCCTTGCTGGATTCCCGCCTGCGCGGGAATGACGGGCTAATGGATTATTTGGGGTCATGACTTGTCCCTCGGCTGCCGTTTGGGTGAGTCTTTATGGGGCGGACGCCCGGCCAGCAATTTTAGGCGGCCAAATGTCCAGATGTCGTTCACCACAAAATTTAACACACTGGTCAGCGCAATGGCGATCAGGTTTGCGATCTGGTAGTAAAAATGTGAAACCAGCATATTTGTAAAAACAAACTGCAATGCGATGCTGAGCCAGCAGGCCAGCGTGTACTGCCCGAACTGGGTAAGGATGGGCCTGTCGTAGTGGTGCTTGCGGTCAGCCCATGTCCACAGCCGGTTCCAGAAAAAATTGTTGATCGTGGCGAAAAAAATCGCCAGCGCGAGCGACAGGTTGAGCCGCACATCGGCCTGCTGCACAGCCGCGAACAGATGCTCCTGCGCGTAGTACAGCAACCCCATATTAATCACTGTTCCCGATGCGCCCACGGTGCCGAATTTCAGGAACCGCCACGCCAATATCCGGCGCAACAGGGAAGCCGGGGAGAGTTTGATGTTTATCGTCATGCCGGGGAATGGCGAAATGAACCCATCCTGGCCGCGAAAAACGTGTCACGCATTATGCGGGCTTTCATGGATTGGATTGCGCGGCACTCCGGCCGCCAGCGTCTCACGCGCTTTCGCCAGCACCTGTTCGACCGTGATTTGCTTCAGGCATTGGTTATCTCCGTCGCAGGGAGAAGCGCGGTGGTTGTATGCGGTCAGGCACGGCGAGCACGGCCACGACGAAAAAAGGCAATGGATGTTGCCGGCCAGCGGGCTGTATAACAACGGCGTTTCCGGGCCGAAAAAAACCAGGGATGGGATAGTGGTGAGCGCCGCGAACTGCCCTGGGCCGCCGTCATTGGTTATCAGCAGCGATGCGTGGTTGAAGATCGCCAGCAGGTGCCGCACCGACTTGGTATAGCCGGTCAGATCCACGCAATATGGGCTGCGGCAGTGCGCGACGACGGCCTGCCCTAGCGGCTTGTCCTCCTTGAGGCCGATCACCCCGACCGCGTAGCCGCCCTCCAGCAGGCTGGTGCAGAGCTGGAGATAGCTTTCGAACGGCCAGGCGCGTATCGGCAAAATACCGCCGCTGGGGTAAACCAGCAGCAGTTTTTTCCCCTTGATGGCGGGAAAATCGGTATGCAGTTGTACCGCGACCTGATGCAATTCCTCCTCCGGGAAAGCCAGCCTGGGCGGGGTCATATCCGCCGCCGCAGGCGCTTCCTTCGAGGTCGGCACGGCGTGGGAGCCGATCGCCGCGACCATCGTCAGGAACTGCTGCGACAAATGCCGGTAGGGGTTGTACAGCACCGGACGATTGATGAACGAGCCGCGATACAGCCCTTCCTGGGTGTGCGGGTGAAACCCGACGCGAACCGGCGCGCCGGAAAAAAACGAGAAAATGCTGCTCACGCGCGAGAACAGCTCGCAATCTATCACCACGTCGAATTTGAGCGCGCGCATCGCGCCTATCGCCCGCAGGCTGTCCACGGCGAATCCGGGCAGGGAGCGGTCATTGATGGCCAGCACATTCTGTTGCGGGATTACTTCCATCAAATCCAGCACCTCGCGGTTCTTGCCGAACAGCATGACATGCAGTGACGCATCGGGATATTGCCGCTTCAGGCGCGCGAACATCGGCTGTGCAAGCACCAGGCTGCCCATTTCCGAAAGCAGGATAACCAGTATCCGCCGTGGCGGGGACGCGGGGGCGCGGACGCCGAAAATATTTCGCAGGCGTTGAACCAGCGAGAGCAGCGCACAAATTGGCACGCCCGCAAAATGGTCAACCGCGCGTTGGAATTTAATGTTCAATGAGTCTTCCGGAAACAGGCGCAGAACTTGTGTGGCATCTTGTATCAGTCTGGTAATTCTTGCTATCGGGGATCGGGGATGGAACAGCAATGCTGCCGTTCCGCCCAAGGCGCGGCATTATCGGTCAAAGCCCTGTTTTCAACAAGCAAATGGCCCGCCTGGAATGCGCTATTTTGAGTGAGGGTCGTGCCTCATGCAGGCATCGTCGCCAGCCTGCTTTCTGCTTCTATTTAAGCCGGGATTGTCCATTATGCCAAAAAACTCGTCATTCCCGCCTTCGCGGGAATGAGTGCGCCCGTGAAGGCGCTACATCTGCACGGTGGAAGTCCGTGTCGGGGTAAGCCAAGACCTCGTGGCAGAAGGTAAGTGAACAGTATTGGCGTTAGCGCGACTTGCGCCGGAACACATAAATGGCAGCGCCCAATTCCGGAGGCAGCACTAACGCACCCAGTTTTATATCTTCTTCAAAGTCAAAAGCGGATTGCTGCCTGTAGTCTTTCCAGTTGCCAAATGCAAACGGGTGGCGGCTGCCGATGACGATATAAAGTTGCACGCTGGGCGTATTAAAAACGTAGCGTTCAAAATCATTCTGCGATGGCGGCCACGAACAGATGACTACTTCGGGGGTATAAGTGGTCAAGGCCTCACGAGCATCGAGCTTGATGACCCATTCCGGGTACTTCACGGCATTATTCCAGCCGTGGTTATCCGTTGCGGTTAGCTGCACACCCTGATCTTTCAGGAACCGTGTCAGGGTTCCGTCTCCAGCGCCGATTTCCAGGCAACGCCCGGATGCGATCATCTCCGCCAGGGCCTTGACCAGTGCGCGCGAATAGAAACAATAAATCCCCCTTGGCTGCACCAGGGGCATAAGCCGCTTTTTCTGCCAGACAAGCGGCCAGAACAGGCGAAACCAGAACAGGGAAACCGGCTTGCGCTCTAGCCCCCTGGCAAACAGCAGCTTCTGGGCTATATAACCATTGAGCAGATTAAAGCGCAGTTTGCCTCGCGTTACGCCCGCATCTGCGGCCAATGTGGACAGGCAAAGTTTCTTGACGGCCTCATGCGCCATACGGCTGCGGATAAATTGCGACAAGGCGGTTTCCCGGTTTTTTTGCCTGTGCCCGGGAGAGGTTTTGTCCGGCGACGCATAAGTGGATATGCGCTCCAGATAAGCTTTCAATTCCTCCGCGACACCGCGCTCAACAATGGCGGAAATTTCCTGTTGCACCGTTGCCCATTCCTTCGGGTATCTGGAACAAAGCTCATCCAAAGAGGGATTTGTTTTCAGCCACGCCAGAGTTTTTTCGTAACTCTCTTGCTTCATGAAATGTTTTCGATATTCAATATTGGAATCCGGGCGACCACCTGAATATTACGTCCTTCCCCGTTGCCGCGCACTGAATATCGGCTAGTACATGAACCCAACCTGCATGACTGTTGTTTCCAAACTACGGTCTCAGGTGATATCACCATTCACATAAAACCACTGCCCTGCCTCGCGCACGAAGCGGCTGGCTTCGTGCAAACGATGCGCGCGACCGCCTACTTTGTGGCGTGCCACGAATTCCACCATCGCGTGATCCGGGTCTGGCTGTTCATGCCGCTTCACTTTCAGGCCCAGCCATTTGCTGCGCGGCCCGGTTGCCAGTTCAAGTGATGCCGGGCGTGTGCTGTGATGCCATGTTGCCAGCAGATAATCTTCTCGGCCGAGTGTGTGGGCGGTGTAGCGCGAGCGCATCAGAGATTCGGCGTCGGGAGCCGCTTCGCCGCCATCCAGATAGCGGCCGCAGCAGCCGGTATATTTTTTGTTGCTGCCGCACGGGCAAAGGGTGGTCTGTTGGTCCATATTGATGATCCAGCAAATAACATGTTAGCCGCAGATTCTTGACCATTGCATATTAAATGTTCTTGAGGCGGACAGCCCGGCATCGGCGCCTGAACTATAGGATGCGCTCGCCATGAAGATGAGCGACAATGGCGCCAATGTGACACTCAACAAGGCATGACAGGGATAGGGTAATGCAGCCTGAAAAACGTCGCTTTGGTTTGTCGGGGAAGCTGGTGCTGGCCATTCTGGCAGTAGGGGCGATTCCCTTGGCGATAAGCCTTTCTGTGGCCTACTACAGGGGCAGCAGCGAGCTTCAGGATGTAATCGGCGCAAGCTTCCAGGCGCTGGCCGAAGGTAGTGCCGCGAAGGTGGATGCGGAGCTTCAGCGTATCATCACTGTTGACCGCATACTGGCGCAGCAGGCGGAGGACGATCCCAAAATACATACAGCACTCCTGGGCAACCAGCCTCTGATCAAGAATTTGTCCGCGTTCCGGTTGGATTGGCCGACAATCGCGGCAACTGAGCCGGTTATAGATGCCCTTAATGCATCCTGGGTGACGGGGCCGGATGAAGAGTCTGGTGGCGCAAAACCCGCAGTCTCTTCCGCCGGGAATGCGGTAGCCGATGGAACCAGGATATATCTGGATAGCGCGGCCCGGCAACACCTGCTCCATATATTGACGCCGATTCACGACCGAAAAGAAAACCGCACTATCGGTTGGCTGCACCGCGATTATGATGTCAAGAAATTGTTCGACCCCATCATCTATCCAATCCGGTTTGGCGGCACCGGCCATGTGATGCTTATAAATAATGCGGGTGCGATCGTCAGTTGCCCGATGCTGATAACGGGAAGCCGCATCGAAGATCAGATTCTTCTTGCCCGTGTCACGAATAACCGTGCGGGTTGGACTACTGCGGAAAACGATGGCCACGGCAGGAGCGTGTTTTCCATTGCGGGTTATGCGCCGCTGGCTGGAGTAAATTCTCTCCTGTCGCAAGGAGAGTCCTGGCACATGTTCGTCTGGCAAGATTCGCGTGAAATTTTTGCTCCGGCAAGAAGCTTTCTTAACGGATTGCTATTTGCCGGCCTGTTTTCCATGGGATTGCTGGTTGCGCTCAGCTACTATGCGAGCAGCCACATCGTAAAACCGATCCGCAGGCTTCGCCATGAAGCGAGCCGCATCGCGGGCGGTGATCTGAGCCAGCCATTAGTTATTCGCACGGGTGACGAAATCGAGGAGCTTGCCGGTGAGTTTGATGAGATGAGAATTCAACTGCGCCAGCACATAGGTAATCTGGAAGATAAATTAGCGGGAAGGGAGCGGCATTTCCGCGCGGTCACAGAGTCGGCCAACGATCCCATCATCACCGGTGATGCCGCCGGCAACATCGTAGGCTGGAATGCGGCTGCGGAGCGGTTGTTCGGCTATAACGGGGCCGAAATCAACGGCCAGCCCCTGGCGGTGTTGATGCCGGAACGCTTCCGCAGCCAGCATACGGAAGGTCTGGCGAGAGTGATGGCTGGCGGAGCGCCGCATATATTGGGCAAAACCGTTGAGCTTGTCGGGTTGCGCAAGGGCGGCGGCGAATTTCCGTTGGAACTTTCGCTGGCGCAATGGCAAGCTGCCGATGGCCAGTTTTTCACCGGGATTATTCGCGACATCACCAAACGCAAGCAGGCGGAAGAGGCGTTAAGGGAGAATCAGGCCGAAAAAGACCGCGTTACAGAGCAACTCATTCAGGCCGAGAAGGTCGCGGCAATCGGGACGATGGTCAGTGGTATCGGCCACGAAATCAACAACCCGCTTTATGTCATCATGGGCAGGGCCGAGGCGATACGCGATGAAAAGGATATTGCGGCGTGCAACGAATATGCGCGGGATATCATCAAGCACACCAAGCACATTTCCGCCATCGTAAAGAACCTTTCCGGATACATCCGCCCTGCCAGCCAGCATGAACTGGAAAAAACCGATGTGCGTGAAAAGCTTGCCGAGGCTCTTGCAATGGCGAAACTTTCATTGCTGAATGACCGGATAGAAATCCGCCAGAACTTTTTGCCTGTGCCCTATATATCCGCCAAGCCGGAAGAGATACAGCAGGTCTTTTTCAACATTATTCGGAATGGCATCCAGGCCATGGCGGGGAAGGGTATTCTGGAGGTCGCGACCACCCTTGAGGGCGGCCAGGTTTGCATACGCATCCAGGATACGGGAACAGGAATCCGCGCAGAACACCTCGGGAAGATATTCGACCCGTTTTTCACCACCAAGGGGCCGGATGAAGGCGAAGGTTTGGGCATGTTCATTGTGCAGAAGATTGTTAATAAGTACAATGGCGCCATCACGCTGGAAAGCCAGGCAGGCAAAGGGACAGCGGTAACTATCCGGTTTCCCGGTGTAGAGCCCGTCAATAGCCAATGAGTAGCTTCATCAGTCAGATGGCTGTAGTTTTATCAGGAGGATTAAAAAATGATACACAAAATATTAGTGGTGGATGACGAAGAGGAAGTCCGCAAGACGATCAGGCTCCAGCTCCAGGGAACCGGCCTTGAGGTGGTGGAGGCGGAGGACGGAAAGAAAGGGATCGAACTTCTTGATGCCGAAAATATTATCACCGTGGATGCGATCCTCTGCGATGTGCGGATGCCCAATATCAACGGCGTTGAGGCTGTTGCATACTTCCGGCGCGAGTACCCGACAATCCCTGTTATCGTGTTGACCGGTTATCCTGACGTCAAGCTTGCAGTGGATTTCATGAAAGAAGGCGTTGTCGAATATCTCGTCAAACCGGTGGAGAAGGAAAAACTGGTTGAAACGGTCATGAAAGCGGTCAGGCAGCGGACATTCATCGGCGGGGCCGGGCCAAAAATGTAACCGGATCAGCGCTAATTTCCGGCTAGTACCGCAAACGGAATCAATTACGGCTATTCGCTTGGATCTGCCGCCAGAAAGCGCCACCGCCATCCCCGGATTTCGTCCAGATCGAGCATATTTGCCGGGCTCGGAACCATCCGAAATGGTATGTGCTACGAAGCCTGTATCGCTACCACGCTCACGCCCACGCTTGCCAGCCTACCTATCTTCTGTATGAGGTTGCGCTTGGCCCCACATGCAGTTCCGGTAAACTTTCCTGAGCGGTAACCAGCCATCATGCGGTTCGCCGTTTGCGACTGCTGTTTGACAAACAGCGTTGCGATATAAAGGCTATTACGGTTATTATCAAATTACATTAATCGGTAGAATAAACGAATGATCGAAGTCGAAAATTTAACCAAGGAATACGGCGAGTTCCGCGCAATTGACAACATCAGCTTCAGGGTTGAAAAGGGTGAAATCTTGGGTTTTCTTGGGCCTAACGGGGCCGGGAAAACCACGGTTATGCGCATCTTGACCTGCTTTTTCCCTCCCACAAAAGGGAAGGTCATGGTGGCCGGCTACAACTGCTTTGAGGACTCCTTGAATGTTCGCAAAAGGATAGGCTATCTCCCGCAGAGAGTCCCGCTTTATGAAGACATGAAGGTGAATGACTACCTTCGTTTTGTGGCGGCCATCAAGGGAACGCCTGCCAGAGAGGTCAATCGAAAAGCCGCCAAGGTCATGGATGACTGCGGTCTCAGCGACGTTTCAAACAAGTTGATCAGCACGATCTCTGGAGGATACAGGCAAAGAGTCGGCATTGCCCAAGCGTTGGTCAATGACCCGGAGGTTTTGATTCTTGATGAGCCTACAGTGGGACTCGATCCAAAGCAGATCAAGGAGATCAGAAATCTGATCAAGGAATTGGCGGGCAAGCACACCGTTATTCTCAGCACCCATATACTCCCGGAAGTCAGCATCCTCTGCGGCAGGGTAATTATTATCAATAAAGGAAAAGTGGTGGCGGAGGACAAGCCTGAGAACCTGGCATCTGAAAGCTCGCAGAGAATGTTTTTACGCATCAACGGCAACATGCAGGAGATCGGGCAGGAACTTTCCCGCACGGGTGGCATTAAGGGAGTTGAAAGAGAGCAAACATCCGGTGATGCCAACGGATTTATTGTCGTGTTTGACGATGAAAAACGGGGGAGACAAGGCATCCAATCCATGATTGAAAGAAACCGGTGGGAACTCGTGGAAATGCGTTCAATGGAGGTTAGTCTGGAAGATATTTTCATCAAGCTGGTTACAAAGGAAGAGGCATGAATTTCAGAAACATCTTCCTTATCCTCAGCCGGGAATTGAAATCCTATTTCAGCTCGCTGACGGTTTATGTGGTGATCATCATGTTTTTGCTGATGACGGGTTATTTTTTCTATAACCTGCTTGCCACTTTCTCGGTGGTGAGTTATCAGGCGCAGACCGACCCCATGCTGGCAAAGCAATACCAGCTATTAAATATCAATGAAACGGTGATAAGGCCGCTTTTTGGAAGCATCAGCGTTATCTTGCTGCTGATGACGCCGTTATTGACCATGAGGCTTTTTGCTGAAGAGAAAAAGACCGGCACGATAGAGTTGTTGCTGACCTTTCCGGTCAATGATGTTGACGTGGTGCTGGGCAAATATCTGGCCTGCCTCGTTGTATTGCTGACCATGGTCTTGCTGACGGTGACCTACCCCATTCTCCTCGTCGCCCTGGGTGAACCGGAAGTGGTGCCCATTGGAACAGGTTATTTGGGTCTTGTTTTGTTGGGGGCAGCAGCCATCTCACTGGGAATTTTTACTTCGTCGCTGACGGAAAATCAGATTGTCTCCGCTTCAATATCCTTTGGCATGCTGTTCTTTTTCTGGCTGATAAGTTATTCCGTTCCGCTGGTATCCGCCGGGCTGGGCCAATTTCTGGGTTATCTTTCGATTAACGAACATATAGAAAGCATGTCGAAGGGGGTCGTGGATTCTACGGACATCATTTACTACCTTTGTTTCATCACTCTGTTCCTGTTCCTTACTCTCAGAAGCCTGGAAACGAAGAGGTGGAGATAATGAAAACCAGGGGATTGTTCGCGCCATTAGGTCTTTTATCCGTTTCATTGATGGCGGCAGGGGGGATCGCTTATGCGATAACCGGAGAGATGGGCAATTGGCCGGTGACCCTGCTTTGGCTGGGGCTTCTTGCGCTGCTGCTGTTTTTCTATATCTATTTTCCGGAAATCAGGGACTTTATCACCAAGCGTTCCACCAAGTACGCCTTCAATACGGCGATCATGAGCCTGGTGTTTTTGTTGATTATCGCGCTTATCAGCGTCATGTCGATCAAGTACAAGGTGAGGGTAGATTTGACGCAGAACAACAGGTACACCCTCTCTTCCCAGACGGTCAAGATATTAAAATCCCTGAAAAACGATGTTGAGGTCATTGCCTTCTATCGTAGCGATGAAAGGACGAGACAGGCGATGTTCGACCTGCTGAGCGAATATTCCTACCATTCATCCAAATTCAACTTTCGCTTTGTGGACCCGGACAGGAACCCGGCAGATGCGGTGAAGTACGGAATTACATCCTACAGAACGACTTTGTTAAAGTATGGCGACAAGCAAGAGGTTGTCGGCACCGAATCCGAAAACAAGCTCACCAATTCCCTGCTGAAGCTGATCAATAAAGATATAAAGGTTTTCTACTTTGTCAGCGGGCACGGCGAGAAGCGTATCGAGAGCAAGGAAGAAAATGGTTACGGGTATCTCAAGGAAGCCATCGAGAGGGAAAACCATCAGGTGCGCGAACTGTTGTTAATCAGCGCGGAAAAGGTGCCGGAGGATGCTGCCGTACTGGTGGTGAGCGGCCCCGAAACAGACTATTTGCAAGGCGAGTTGGACAAGATAACGGCGTTCGTCAAAAAAGGCGGGCGAGTGCTTTTCATGGTTGACCCCGGCGGCGCTCCAGGGCTCATAAATTACCTGAGCGGGTTCGGCTTCGAGGTCACGAACGATTTCATTATTGATAAAATGAGCCAGGTCTACGGTGCGAATTACCTTACGCCCGTAGTGGTGCAATATGACAAGAATCATCCCGTCACCCGCGACTTTGAACTGGCCACTTTTTTCCCCATTGCCCGCTCTGTTCATATCAAGGAAGAGCCTGCCAAGGGAAGCTACGATCTCGCCAAAACAAGCGATAAGAGCTGGGCGGTGACGGGCAAACTCACCAAGGAAGATGAAGAATTTAACTCGGACAAGCACAGGCGCGGGCCCATCAGTGTGGTGGCAGTCACTGCGGTAGAGGTAAACGTCGGGGACAATAAAGCCGGGGACAACAAGGCTGGNNTTTGCCCTGAACATGCTTAACTGGCTGGCCGAGGAAAATGTCCTGATATCGGTAAGGAAAAAAGAGCCGGGCTTGACGCCCCTGATCCTGAGCGCCGTCCAGGGAAAAGTTGTTTTCTGGCTTTCCGTGGTGATTGTGCCCTCACTGCTGTTGGTGGCGGGCATTGGAGTAACCGCCAGAAGAAGGCGGGACGTGTGAATTTTACTAAAAAGACCCTCTTCTGGATTATCGTGCTGATCACACTGGGCGGTGTGTTCTTCTTCTTCGACAAGAAAGAAGAAGCGGTCAAGCAGACAAAAGAAGCCGATTTAAAACTTCTGCCTTTTGCCGTGAAGGATGTCTCCGAATTCTGGATAAACAATGTCAAGGAAAACCTTCAGATCAAGGTTGTCCGGGATCGGGATGGATGGCAATTAGTGCAGCCATTAAGCGCAAAAGGGGATGCCAAGGCGATAGAAAAGTTTCTGACAAACATCGTTACAGCCAGGAAGGATGCGGTGCTGTTTAACCAGGTTGAGCCCGCCAAGTTGGCCGAATTGGGCTTGGCTGCGCCCGAGGTTGAAATGGGGTTGAAATCCGGAAATGGGGAAACCGTCATCATTTTCGGAGAAAAAGGACCCACCAATAACATCGCGTACATCATGTTCAAGGGAAAGCCGGAGATCTACCGCGTACATTCGGACCTCAAGAAAGAAGCGGGCAAAGACGCCTATACTTTGCGGGACAAGACCATTCTGGATTTCGACCCGGTCAAGATGAGGCGGCTCGAAATAGTAAAAAAGGATATGGGCAGAGTGGTCATCGAGCAGAATCAGGGGAAATGGAACATGCTTGAGCCTGCAAGAGAGAGAGCTTCCATGGCAAAGGTGCTGGAATACCTGTATGTCATAAAGAATGGGGAAATAAAGGCCTTTGCCGACGAGAACCCTACTGATCTTGCCCCTTACGGGCTCTCTTCACCGATGCTGCAATTGACCATATATCAAGAGCAAAAAGAGATGCCGTTTATCCTCACCATCGGTGACAAGGACAGGGCAAACAGGGCCTATTTTGCCAGGGTTAATCAGGCGAAAAAGGTATTCGATGTCGAAGAGGATATGGTCAACACCCTCATCTTGAATATGGATAAATTGCTCGAGGCGGATGCCGGCAAGTGAGTTGCAACCTTCTTCAAAAGAAATAATCCCGGATTGTCCATAGCCGTGTTGCGCCAGCGCTTACGTCGGCTTTCCCTATCAACCCTAGCTGCAAAGAGGCATCAAATTGGTACAACCTAATTTTCAATTCGAAAAACGCCAGAAAGAATTGGCCAAGAAGAAAAAACAAGAAGAAAAAAAACAACGCAAGCTGGCGGGAAAAACCAGCAAAGACCAACCGGAACGGCCCGCGGATGAAGGAGCTATTGAGCGGGCATAAATTAATATGCCTCTAAACGATTCTCAGGACGCTGTCGCTCCCCCCTTTGAAAAAGGGGGGCAGGGGGGATTTGAGACGCACCGAATATGAAAATCCCCCTCAATCCCCCTTTTTCAAAGGGGGAGGCGACTGTAAAACTACAAGCAGCTTATACACACCTTCAACTATTTTTAGCGGCTATCTTTATGTTTTCCGGCTCTTTCAGCGGCATCCGCTCCACCTGCACGCTCTCGCTTCCATCGCTCAGCCAAACCTGACCGTCCTGTATGGTGCACTGCAACTGCATGGTGCGCTGCGCCAGTTTGACCAGGGGGCGCGTGCTTTCCGTTGGCAGGTTGATTACGGACAGATTCCTGAGCCGCTCGAATTTCTCGCTGTTCTGCTTCCACCACATCTCGGCAGTGCGCCCGCCATAGATATAGACCATCACTCGCCCAGCGCGCCCGCATGCCCTGCGGATCAGCTTTTCATCGGGTAACCCCACATCTATCCAGAGCTTGATGGCGCCGGTCAAATCCTTCTGCCACAAGTCGGGTTCATCGTCTGTGCTCAGCCCCTGCCCGAACGACAAGTGTTCATGCGCATGCAGTGCAAAAACCAGCAGGCGCACCATCATGCGCTCATCGGTTTCCGAAGGGTGGCGTGCGAGGGTCAGCGAGTGGTCATGGTAATAGTTGCGCTCCATATCCGCAATTTGCAGGTCGGCTTTGAAGATGGTTGCTTTGATGGCCATGTATTTTCCTATAGATTCGGCCATCAAACAGGTTGGAATAGCCGCTAAACCGCAGGCTGGCGGTGAGCAACGCGAACCCCGGCATGTTCGAGGTCATCAAACGCCGGGGTTCGTGCCTCACCGCCAGCCTACGCACTGCACTGCAAAAGCTAACCATGGAGCATTCGAGTTATTGCTCTATTACCCGCCCGCGCATCGTTTTCACTCCGCCGCGCCGGGTCTTGTTCTCCAGCCGCTTCTGCTGCGAGCTGCGCGTAGGCTTTGTTGCGCGGCGCACAGTCGGCAATACCGCCACGCTTTGCACCAGTTGCTTCAAGCGCCTTAGCGCCTCGCCACGATTTTTGTCCTGGCTGCGAAACTCCTGCGCCTTGATGACCACCACTCCATCTTTGGTAATGCGCTGGTCGTTTACTTGCAGCAGCCGCTGTTTGAATTCATCCGGCAGTGACGACGCGGCGATGTCAAAGCGCAGATGCACCGCGCTGGAGACTTTGTTGACGTTCTGCCCGCCCGCCCCTTGCGCGCGCACGGCGCTGATCTCGATCTCGTGGACGGGGATGATGACGTTGTGGGAAATATACAGCATGGAGCCTATCCGATGACCCGGATCCGCACATCGCCCAGCGTCACCACCGACCCCGCGCGTATCTTGCAAGTCTTGCGCAATTCCTGCCTGCCATCCACCGACACTACACCTTCTGCGACCAATGCCTTGCCCGCGCCGCCGCTATCGCACACGCCCGCCAGCTTGAGCAACTGGTTGAGCTCGACATGATCGCCTTTAAGCTGGAATTCGAGTTGTTGCATCACAATTTGACGGCGTGTTCGCGGGTTGTGTGGAAAGTGACCTTGGGCCAGCGCTCTTGTGTCAATTTCAGGTTGACGCTGTTCGGCGCCAGGTAGGCCATGTTGCCCGCAGCATCGTAAGCAACATTATTGAATAAAGCTTTCTCAAAATCGGCGAGCATCTTTTTGTCGTCGCATGTCACCCAGCGCGCGCTGGTGGTATTGGTGCCCTCGAACACGGCGTCCACGCCGTACTCTCCTTGCAGGCGGCTGGCGACCACGTCGAACTGCAACACGCCGACCGCGCCGAGAATCAAATCGCCGCCGTTGACCGGCTTGAATACCTGTACCGCGCCTTCTTCGCCGAGCTGCTGCAAGCCCTTATGCAGTTGCTTGACCTTGATCGGGTTGCGGATACGCACCGAGCGGAAAAAGTCCGGCGCGAAATAGGGAATCCCGGTGAACTGCAACGGCTCGCCTTCGGAGAAGCTGTCGCCGATCTGCATGTTGCCGTGGTTGGGCAGGCCGATAATGTCGCCCGCGTAAGCCTCTTCCACCTGCTCGCGGCTGGAGGCCATGAAGGTGACCACATTGGATACGCGAATCTCGCGGTTGATGCGCAGGTGCCTGATCTTCATGCCGCGCTCGAAATGCCCGGAACACACGCGCAGGAAGGCGATGCGGTCGCGGTGGTTCGCGTCCATGTTGGCCTGTATCTTGAACACGAAGCCGGAAAACGCCGTCTCGGCTGGCTCGACCACGCGCACCGTGGCATCGCGCTCGCGCGGCGCGGGCGCCCAGTCCAGCAGCGCATTGAGGATTTCGCGCACGCCGAAGTTGTTGATCGCCGAGCCGAAAAATACCGGCGTCTGCTTGCCGTCGAGGAAGCGTTGAAGATCGAAGGGATGCGATGCGCCATGCACCAGTTCCACCTCCGCCTTGAGCTGTTCGATTTCCAGCGGAAACATCTCGGCGAGGCGCGGGTTGTTGATGCCCTTGATGACCTCGAATTCCTGGTCGGCGCGCTCCCCGCCCGCCTCGAACAGCATGATCTCGTCGCGCAGCAGGTGATACACCCCGCGAAACGTCTTGCCCATGCCAAGCGGCCAGGTCACCGGCGCGCACTGGATTTGCAGCACCGATTCCACTTCGTCCAGCAGCTCCAGCGGGTCGCGCACCTCACGGTCCATCTTGTTCATGAAAGTGAGGATGGGCGTGTCGCGCATGCGGCACACGTTGAGCAGCTTGATGGTCTGAGCCTCCACGCCCTTGGCTGCATCAATCACCATCAGCGCGGAATCCACCGCCGTCAGTACGCGGTAGGTGTCCTCGGAAAAATCCTGGTGGCCGGGCGTGTCGAGCAGGTTCACCACGTGGTTGCGGTATTCGAACTGCATCACCGAGCTGGCCACGGAAATGCCGCGCTGCTTCTCGATCTCCATCCAGTCGGATGTGGCGTGGCGGCCGCTCTTGCGCGCCTTCACCGTGCCCGCAAGCTGGATCGCGCCCGAGAACAGCAGCAGCTTCTCGGTGAGCGTGGTCTTGCCCGCATCCGGGTGCGAGATGATGCCGAAAGTACGGCGGCGCGCCACTTCGCGCGTAATCCGCTCGCGCGGCACGGCAGCGGGTTCGGACAGAGTTTGTTCGATGTCAGCGGACATGATGGAAGTCGGTAAAAAAGTGCGCAAGTCTAAAGGCTAAGAGGGGGAAAGTCTAACGCTAAGGCTGTATGGAATCTATTTTGGCGGCTCCCAGGCATTTACTGGAGTTTGAAAGAAACTGCTTTGTACCAAAGGGGCCGGTTAGCATTGCGTTCTGGTTGGCTCACCGAGCAGTACTTGTACCAAAGAGTAGCTTGTCCGAATTGCCTATATCTTTTGGCCTATATCAATGAAGGATTTTTGCTGTTAGATTGCGGGTTATATATTTGTAGCCCCCGTGTTACTTGCACGGAGGCTGACTTAACTGAGGGGGGTAAAGTGCAAGTTTTTCAGGTAAACAAAGTATTTACACCAACAACACCAGCGCGCATTGCTTTTGTTGACCGTGAACAAATTAACGATAAGCTGGTGAATGCACTGCAAATGCCGGGAAAACAGTTAATTGTTTATGGACATTCAGGCTCTGGAAAAACGACTTTACTTGTTAATAAGTTGAATCAGCTATATGAAAGACATATAACGACACATTGCATGAAAGGTATGAAGTTCGACCAGTTGGTAATGGATGCTTTTGACCAGCTGGGTCATTACTACACATCCGAAGTGGTAACTGCGAACAAAAAAACAGAGGCTGCTGAACTAACCAGTACATACCTAATGATTCAGGGAAAAATGAGTTCATCTGAAACACAGGAACTTACGAAAAAAGAGCAGCGAATAATTCCGCCCCAATTAACATCCCAATCTCTAGGAAAGTTATTAGGTGCAGCCAATTGTTGTTGGATACTAGAAGATTTTCATAAGATTGATGATGCTGAAAAGCCTAGACTCTCTCAGATGATGAAAGTGTTTATGGATTTGTCTGACAGTTACGATGAATTAAAAATTATCGCTCTTGGAGCCGTAGATACTGCAAGGCAAGTTGTCGAATACGACAAGGAAATGCGCAATCGAGTTGCGGAAATCCCGGTTGATTTGATGACCGAAAAAGAAATTGAAAGTATTGTGAGAAAAGGGGAGCAGGCTCTCAATATTGAATTTCAGGATGGATTGGTTTCCTTGATTGCCCAATATTCAAATGGCCTTGCATCGGTTTGTCACCATTTATGTTTATATATGTGTCAAGCGGCTGGCATTACTGAAACTGTAATAGAGAAAGTAGCACTAACCCATTCAAATTTTGAGACCGCACTAAAACTTTATGTCGAAGAAGCCTCTGACAGCATAAGAAGTCTTTTTGATAAAGCGCTCAAGCAAAGAAGAAAGACTATCTATAATCACGCTAGTCTTGTACTCGAAGCGTTAAGTACATTTAATGAACGAGGCGCTAGCCGAGCGGATATCTTAAAAAAGATAAAAAGAAAAGAGCACAAATATACAGAGTCGAGCTTAAAAAGCACACTCAATAAACTTGCGACAGAAGAGTATGGGGCGTTAGTTCGATTTGACATGACCTCCGGCCTATATTCTTTCTCCGACCCAATTTATCGTGCTTTTGCATTGGCGCATTTTCATAAGAATGGGCCTGCCCATTCGTCACGCAATCTGGGAGCCGCTACTCCACTAGCTCAGGTACTTGATGAGCTAGTTAAACTGATCTCAAGGAATCCGCAATTAAAAATCAATATAGATTCACGAGTGAAGCGGTCATAACGAAAACGCGGGGTCAGGTCTAAAAATGCGGGGTCAGGTCTTGTGCAGAAATGCGGGGTCAGGTCTTGAAATTCGAAATTCGGGGTCATGCATTAACAAATTCGAAATTCGCGAAATTCGCGAAATTCGGGGTCAGCGAAATTCGGAAATTCGCAAAAAATTCGGGGTCAGGTCTTGCATTAACACATTTCGCACAACCTGTTTGGGGTAGCCCGCGCAAGGGCGCAATAACCAACGGGCATTGCGCCGCATGTTCTGTATCTACCCCACCCAATTCTCAACCTTCAGCCCCGGCACGCGCTTGAACTCCGCCACGTTGTTGGTCACGAGGATGAGTTTTCCGGCAAGCGCATGGGAGGCAATCCACAGGTCGTTGTTGCCGATAAGTTTGCCGCTTGCCTGCAATAGCTGGCGGATTTTCCCGTAGTGCATCGAAACATTTGCATCCAGCGGCAACACCGGAATCAACGCGGTCAGGTGTTCCAGTATCTGCCGCGTCTCTTTGGGCTTTGAGCTTTTCTCTGCACCGAAGCAAAGCTCTCCGTAGGTGATGGCGGACATGGCGACCTTGCCGGTCGGCAGTTTGGAGAAGCGCGCCAGCACTTCGGCGGGGCGGTGGTTCTTGATGTAGATGCAGATGTTGGTGTCGAGCAGATAGCGCACAATCTACAACCCGGTTCGCTCTTGCGGCAGGCTGTCCTCGCGCTCCACCATGAAATCGGCGGGCAGCGCAGCCAGCAGGTGGAAGGCTTGTTCCAGCGATCTGGCTTTTTTGCGCAGCACCAATTCATCGTCCCGGCGGAAGATTTCCACCTCGTCGGTATCGAACTGGAATTCAGCCGGGATTCTCACCGCTTGCGAATTGCCGCTCCTGAAAACTTTTGCCGTGCGCATGATGCGATCTCCCGTATGTAGTAACGCACAGTATATACATGTACCCGGCTTTTGCAACCGGGTGGAGAAGCTCTACTGTGCCTTGGATTGACGCCTGCCGCACCAGGTATTACCATTGTAATACCTCATGAAGGAGCAATGCCATGGCGACTGCCACAACCCTGAAACTACCCGATCCTCTCAAGGCCCGCATCAACGCTGCGGCGGAGGCGGTGGGTAAGACCCCGCATGCTTTCATGATTGAAGCGCTGGCTGAGCAGACTGAACGCGACGAGCGCAGGCGTGATTTTCTCAATGCCGCCATCACGGCTGAAAAAGAGACCACTGAGACTGGTGTAACTTACGACGCAAACGAAGTGCATGCCTATTTAAGAGCCAGAATTTCCGGTAAACCCCGGCGACGCCCCAGGCAGATCAAACGATAACTCATGGCGAAAGTCGAATACGCCGAACGTGCATTGGCGGATATTGAACGCCTGGTGGATTTTCTGATGGTGCAAGACCCAGGCGCTGCCGAACAGACATTGGAGCTGATTGAAAGCGCGCTTGCACCTCTGAAACATCATCCCTTCATCGGTCGCCCCAAGAATCATGGCTTGCACGAACTGGTCATTTCGCGCGGCAGCACGGGTTACCTTGCCCTCTACCGCTATGATGAAGCGTTGGGCAGGGTATTAATCCTCGCGGTTCGCCACCAGCGCGAGGCTGGCTATTAACACCCGGCGCTATATCCGCAGCATTCAACCAACATCCCCATCCACATAAAACCACCGCCCCGCCTCGCGCACGAAGAGTTCATAAGGGTCAGCTTCGAGTTTTTTCTTGAACGCTTTTTCTATAACGGCAACACTCACTTACACTGCAACATCCCCAGCCCCCAACCCACGCCAAACCCCGTCACGTCGCTTGCCACGATGCCCAGACCCTCTTCACAGCGGCTGGAGGAGAGGTCAACGTGTAGCCACGGCGCATCATCAACGAAGCGTTTCAGGAAGCGTGCCGCGAGGATGTGGTCGGCTTCGCCGGCCAGCGTGCATTGCTTGATGTCGGCGACCTTGGAATCCAGCGCGGCTTCGTAGTCCTCGTCCATCGGAAAGGCGCACAGGCGCTCGCCGCTTTGCTTGCTGACGATTACCGCGCGTTGCACCAGTTCGTCGCGGTTGCCCAGCACGCCCGAATAACGCGCCCCCAGGGCGGTTGCCATGCTGCCGGTGAGCGTGGCGAAATCTATCATCAGGTCGGGCTTGGCGCGCGCTGCGAGGGTCAGCGTATCGGCCAGCACCATCCTGCCCTCGGCATCGGTATGCACAATTTCGATGGTGGTGCCGTTCAGAGCCTTGACGATGTCGTTCTGCTTGTATGCCTTGGGGCTGATGTGGTTCTGCGCCAGCGCCAGCCAGCAGTCCAGATTCACGGCTAATTTGTTTTGCGTGGCGGCAAGCAGGATGCCGAGCGCGACGGCGGAACCGTTCATGTCCTCGTGCATGTTGTGCATGTAGCGCGACGGCTTGAGGTTGTGCCCGCCGGTATCGAAGCAGATGCCCTTGCCTACCAGCGCGACCGTCTGCTTTGCCTTGGGGTGTTTATACGAGAGATGTACGATGGCTGCATCTTCCGGGTCGCTGCCCTGCGCCACCGCGACAAATGCGCCCGCGCCCATCCCGCGCAGCTTCTTCATGTCGAATTCTTCATGCTGCCAGCCGTGCTGCTGTGCCAGTTTTTTTATCCGCTCGCGGTACAAGCCAGGGGTTAGTTCGTTCGGCGGCAAGATGGTCAGCTCGCGGCACAGCAAGTTGCCTTCGGCCTGCGCCTTGAGCGGCGCGAAAATTTTTTTGTCGGCAAAGCCGAACAGCTCGATCTTTTGCAGCGGTTTGCGCTCATCCTTTTTCTTGTGCACCGGCAGCAGCGCGCCGTTCACCCATGCGCCATACACCGCCAGCTCGGCGGCACGCCTGCGCTGCGCCTCATCGCCCAGCACGACGATGCCGATGCTTTTTGGGTTCTCTCCCAGCAGCAACTGCAAGGCCTTGCGCACCTGTACTTGCTGCGCGAACGTATCTTTTTCAAAATCCAGCATCCCCCACGCCACCAGCGCGCCGTTTCCGGCATTGGCGGCAACCGGCGATTTCGCCAGTTCATCGGCCTTCATATCGCGCCGCGCCAGCACGGCCTTGAGCAAGCCGCCATGCGGCAAATCTTTTGTCAGCGTCTTGGCCTTCGGCAGCAGCACCAGCAGATGCGAGGCCGATAGGGTGACAGGCAAGGTCTGGGATAGAGTGAGTTGTGCTAGCATTATGGCCTCGATAAATGACAGATGTCGTCATTATCCTGTAAAAACATCTTGTCCGCAGATTACGCAGATTGACGCAGATTCAAACAGGAATTGCCTGCCTCAACCCCTCCGTATTTCCGGTGGTTTTTAATCTGTGTAAATCCGTGTAATCAGCGGATAAAAAGGTTTTGACCTTATGCGAGCCTATCTCGATCTCATGCAACATGTGCTGGAACACGGCACGAAAAAATCCGACCGCACCGGAACCGGCACGGTCAGCGTGTTCGGCTACCAGATGCGCTTCAACCTGCAGGACGGCTTCCCGCTGGTGACCACCAAGAAGTGCCACATGAAGTCCATCATCCACGAGCTGCTGTGGTTCTTGCAGGGCGACACCAACATCAAATATCTCAAGGAAAACGGCGTTTCAATCTGGAACGAATGGGCGGATGAGCAAGGCAACCTCGGCCCGGTGTACGGCAAACAATGGCGCTCGTGGAAAACGGTAGATGGCCGCGTGGTGGACCAGATTTCCGAGGTGGTGGAGCAGATCAGGAAGAATCCCGATTCGCGCCGCCTGATCGTGTCGGCGTGGAACGTGGGCGATCTCGACAAAATGGCGCTGGCACCCTGCCATGCGTTCTTCCAGTTTTATGTGGCCGATGGAAAATTATCCTGCCAGCTCTATCAGCGCAGTGCCGATATTTTTCTCGGCGTGCCGTTCAACATCGCCTCCTATGCCTTGCTCACGCTGATGGTGGCGCAGGTGTGCGGCCTCAAGCCGGGCGATTTCGTGCACACTTTCGGCGATGCGCATTTGTACCTCAACCATCTGGAACAGACCCATCTGCAACTGTCGCGCGAGCCGCGCCCGCTGCCGGTGATGCGCGTCAACCCCGATGTGAAGAATATTTTCGGCTTCAAGTTCGAGGATTTCGCGCTGGAAGGTTATGACCCTCATCCGGCGATCAAGGCGCCGGTGGCGGTATGAATCCGGGCACGGCATTTGGAAAAATCCTTCACATGGCTCCGTGCTATTGGGCTGCGTTTGTAGGTGCGAATTTACCTCGCAGAGGTTCTTGCACCCTGCGGGTGTTCGCACTAATGCTGAACTATGTGCGAATAAATTCGCACCTACAAAACCGCCAACCGCTTTTTACAGAATGAAACGCAGCCATAAAGAACCGGCGGCAACTGTTCCTGTGCCCGACGGCAATGCGCCTGATGGCCAGCAGTTGGTGCAGTTGCTGGCCGAGCTGCGCCGCTTCCGCGCGGAAGCGGAAAAAACCCAGAAAGCCTGCATGGCGGCCTGGACTCCGCATATCCATCTCCGCGAGTTCCTGTCTTCGGCCAGCAACATGGGTGCCTATATCGGCCTGCGCCGCCATGACCTGCGCCATATCCAGTCGCTGCTTGCCCCCATCGGCCTGTCTTCCCTCGGGCGTTCCGAAGGCCACGTCCTTTCCAACATCGATGCCGTGATCCTGGCGCTCGAAGCGCTGACCGGCACCCCGGCGGAAATGGAAAAAATTCTGGCGACCGCCCGCTCCTTCAACGAGGTCAGCGGCCAACTGGTTCATCGCACCAACCGCCTGTTCGGCCCCGCGCCCCAGCATCGTTCGGTGCGCATCATGGTGACTTTCCCCAGCGAGGCCGCTGCCGATTATGCGCTGGTCAAGGAGTTGGTGCGGCGCGGCATGGACTGCGCCCGCATCAATTGCGCGCACGATTCCCCAGATGCATGGCAGAAGATGGCGGCATTCGTCCGGCAGGCGGAACAGGAAACCGGGCGCTCCTGCAAGATCATGATGGACCTGGCCGGGCCCAAGCTGCGCACCGGCCCGGTCGCACCCGGACAGAGCGTTGTCCACCTGAACCCCAAGCGCAACAGCCGGGGCACCGTTACGGAACCTGCCACCGTCATTCTCGATGCCAGCGACCGGCCCGGCTGCAACGCCATCAAGGACGGGTTGGGGCGCAGGTCGCCGCCCCGGCTGAATGTGGAGGCGGATTGGCTGCGCCGCCTGAAGAAAGATGACCGTGTCGAATTTTCCGATATGCGCGGCAAGGAAAGGGTGCTGGTGATCGAAGAGCGGTTATCCAAACTTGAGGTCAGGGCATCATCGGATGGCACGGCTTACCTGGAAGAAGGCATCGCGCTCAACCATTTCGCCCATCCCAAGCGCCGCAACCCGGTATTCCAGACTTTCATCGGGCCGATTGCCGCGCCGCCCATGACTATCCTGTTGCACACGGGCGATTTCCTCCAGTTGAACCGCGCGCCGCTGGAGGGTGAGCCCGCGGAAATAGACGAGGCCGACAACAGCATCATTCCCGCGCACATTTCCTGCGCCCAGCCCGCCATTTTCGATTACCTCAAGGCAGGCCAACGCGTGTTGATTGACGACGGCCACATCTGGGCGGAAGCGGAAACGTTGAACGATGCCGGCGTATTGCTGAAAATCACCCGCGCCAAGGCGCAGGGCTCGAAACTCGGCCCGGAAAAAGGACTGAATTTCCCAGATACGGAACTGGCCTTGCCCGCCCTCACCGACAAGGATCGGAGCGACCTCGATTTTGTCGCCGCCCATGCGGACATGGTCGGTTATTCGTTCGTCCAGTCCGGCGCGGATATGGACCTGCTGATCCGGGCGCTGATTGAACGGAATGCCGCCAACATCGGTATCGTGGCCAAGATTGAAACCAAGCAGGCGTTAAAAAACCTGCCCGAGATCATCGTGCGCGGCGCGGGCAGCCACCCCTTCGGCGTGATGATCGCGCGCGGCGACCTGGCGGTGGAAATCGGCTATGAGCAGCTCGCGGAAACACAGGAGGAAATCATGTGGCTATGCGAGTCAGCGCATGTCCCCGTCATATGGGCGACCCAGGTGCTGGAAGGTCTGGTCAAACAGAACATGCCATCGCGCGCCGAAGTCACCGATGCGGCGATGGCCGAGCGCGCCGAGTGCATCATGCTCAACAAGGGGCCGTTCGTGCTGAATGCGATAGATGTGCTGGATCACGTTGTCGCGCGGATGCAGTCGCACCAGCAGAAAAAAAGCTCGCGCATGCGCACCCTGCATTGGTAGTTGCCCGCCATGACCGCCAGGAATATTTCCATCATCGCCGCAATGGCGAAGAACCGCGTGATCGGCATCGCCAACACCCTGCCGTGGCGCATCCCGGCAGACCTCAAGCATTTCAAGGCGCTCACCATGGGGCACCATCTCATCATGGGGCGCAAGACCTTCGACTCCATCGGCAAGCCGCTGCCGGGCCGCGCCACTGTCGTGGTGACGCGCAACCGTGAATTGAAAATTGATGGCTGCATCATGGCGCATTCGCCGGAAGAAGCGATAGCGGCTTGCGCGGGCGACGAGGAAATATTTGCGGTGGGCGGTGCGGAGCTTTACGCGCAAACCTTGCCTCTGGCTGGCACGCTCTATATCACCGAGATTCAGCTCGATGTGGAAGGCGATGCGTATTTTCCGGAATTCAATCGCGATGAGTGGCAAGAGGTATCGCGCGAAAGGAACCATCAGGAAGCGCCGCAGCCACTGGAATACCACTTCGTCTCTTACCGGCGGAAATAATCAGGAATCACCCGATCTCCCACACTCCTATGCATATCCTCAAGGGCGCTTCTATCTGGCCGGTGGGCAACAAATTGCCCGCCCTGCGAGTTGGTGGCCACCCTTCGCGTGAGGCTATATACCCGGAACCGGCAGCCCGATATGCTTGAGGGCTCTTTTGAGTTCTTTCGTGGAGAGTTCGAGGTCGCGTATTCCGGCCTCATGGTTGTTTTCCTCTGCTTCCTCTTCTGCCTGTTCACGCAGTTTTTTTGCGCTGTTTACATGATTGTTGTACACGGCATCCGCTTGCGCGTGAAGCTGTTCCAGTGCGGTGTCAAGCAACCCGAAGTGCGCGTCGTTGTCGGCAATTTCGTCCGCATATTTCAATGCCGGGGTCGCGAAGGTGTGGTCGAATTTTAATGTTTTGCCGTGGCGGGCATCCTTCAGCAGTATTTTTGTCGTGTAATAAGCCTGGTTCACAAGGGCGAGAGCTTTAGCCGTGTCTTTAGTGGCTTCGGCTTGCGCGAGCAGCGACTTTACGTTCCCGATCTGCGTTGTCTGCGCTCCTTCGTTTCCCTTGCCGATTTCTTCAAGCTGCTTCAGCAAGGCATTTATACTTGTCGTTCTTGCGGCAAGGCGCTTCTCATCATTCGCTTTGTGGTCCTGGGTTTGCGCGGCCTTCACGGCAGTCTGGTATGCCTCCCACGCTTGGGTATAAAGCTTTTCTGCGGTGTCCGGGTCGTTTGCCTTTAGCGCGACTTCCGCGTCTTCGACTTGTTGATGGATGCGCGCAAGCTCCGTTTCATCAATCTTTCCCTTCTTTGCCTGGAACAGTATCGTTTCAAAATTATGGATTTTCTGGTTGATCGTCATTGGCGTAGGTTTTGCCATCGCGATGATTGGAAAAAAAATCATCACAGCGACAGCGCCAAACAGAATTTTCGTCAAACCAGGATCAGGTTTCGTCATAACACACCTCTCTCATTCGGATAAACAGCGGATATAAACAGCGGGCGACGGGCCAGATTCAGAACCCGCACATGCAATAAGCAACGCGCTTTGCGCCAAAGGCAGGCAATTCCCCAAGCTCTTCGAGCTTGAGAAGTTGACACCTCCGGATGTTAACATCATGGGGCGCATTATGGTCACCGGGATGGGGGAATTTCACTTGCCTCAAATCAAAACCCCACAGCCGCTCCCGCTCCAATCTTCACCAACTCCCCCAGCTTGCCGAATAACTCGCTGCCATCACGTTTGCTGATCCACCGGCCATCTTGATGCGCATAGTGGAATCCGCCGGATTTGGCGGCAAGCCAGATTTCCCGGTTGGGGGCATGGCGGTTGATGACGATTTGCGAGCCGTCGGCGAATTCAAGTTCCAGCACTGGCCCATCGAGATTGCATTCGATGTTTGTGCCGCTGGCGTCTATGGTTTGCTCGATGCGGTCAAACACTGCATCGGCCAATTCGTTGAATTCGTTTTCCGTCATATAATTCCGCCTGTTTAATTTTCGTGAGAGTAGAGCCATGCGTACGAGCGGTATTATGTTGCTGTTGGCCATGCTGCTGCAAGGCTGCGGGCACAAGGGGCCGTTGTTCATGCCGCCTCCGCAACACGCAACGCAACAACCCGACCAGGGCCAATAGCCATGTCCGATTATTTCGGCTACCGGGATGACCGGCTTTGTGTCGAGCAAGTGCCGCTTGCCGACATCGCACAACGCTTCGGCACGCCGTGTTATGTGTATTCGCACGCGGCGCTGACCGATGGCTACCGCCAGTTTGAGTCCGCCTTTGCGGGGCGAAAGCACCTGATCTGCTATGCGGTGAAAGCCAATCCCAGCCTCGCCATTCTCCACCTGCTGGCCAGGCTGGGAGCCGGTTTCGATATTGTTTCCGGCGGCGAACTTCAGCGCGTATTGGCGGCGGGCGGCGGCGCCTGCAGGGTGGTGTTCTCCGGCGTAGGCAAGACAGTTGCTGAAATGCGTTTGGCCCTTGATGCGGAGATACTGTGTTTCAACGTTGAATCGGAAGCCGAACTCATGCGCCTGAACGAAGTGGCGGGCAGCATGGGCAAGGTTGCGCCGGTGAGCCTGCGCGTAAATCCGGACGTGGATGCCAGGACGCATCCCTATATTGCCACCGGGTTGAAGCAGAGCAAGTTCGGCGTGGCTTATGGTGAAGCGCCGGCGCTGTACCGCAAGGCAAACGAATTGCCGCATCTGCGCGTGACCGGCATAGACTGCCACATCGGCTCGCAACTGACCGAGACCGGCCCGTTCATCGCGGCGGCGGAAAAGGTGCTGGCGCTGGTGAACCGGCTTTCCGCAGAAGGCATCACGTTGGAACATATTGACCTGGGGGGTGGCTTGGGCATCCGTTATAACGACGAAAATCCGCCCTCGATTGCGGGCTACGCCGATGCGCTGCTGTCCGCTTTGCGGGGGCGCGGCGAAAAAATTATCGTTGAGCCGGGGCGGTCTCTGGTGGGCAATGCGGGAGTGCTGCTGGCCCGCGTGGAATATCTCAAGCACGGCGAGGAAAAGGATTTTGCCATCGTGGACGCGGCGATGAATGACCTGATGCGCCCTGCCTTGTATGACGCCTGGCACCGCATCCTGCCCGCGCGTCGGCGTAATGCGCCCGTGCGGCAATATGAGGTTGTGGGGCCGGTGTGCGAGAGCGGCGACTTCCTCGGCCATGCCCGTGAATTGGCCATTGCACAAGGGGATTTTCTGGCGGTGATGTCGGCAGGCGCATATGGCATGAGCATGAGTTCCAACTATAACTCGCGCCCGCGCGCTGCCGAAGTGATGGTGTCCGGGGCGGCCGTGCAACTCATCCGTGAACGCGAAACGGCGCATCAACTGTTCGCGGGCGAAAAAACTTTTTTGTTGTAAAACGCAAAAAAATGTTGCGCTGGAATTTTAATCGCGCATAGAATGCGCACACCAAACGCAATGTCATGAAGAGTGGCATGGGAGTTGAGTGTTTGGGAGTGCAGTGGTTGCACGCAATGCAGTGCCTGGTTCGAGTCAAATAATTTTTTACAAGGAATGAAAATGGCTACAACAGATAGCAAAGCAAAGAGCACCACCACCAAGAAGCCCGCCGCGAAAAAAGCGGTAGCCAAACCGGCAGCCAAAAAAGTAGCGGCAAAGCCCGCCGCGAAAAAAGTAGCAGCTAAAAAACCGGCAGCCAAAAAAGCAGCAGCCAAACCGGCAGCGAAAAAAGTAGCGGCTAAAAAACCGGCAGCCAAAAAGGCGGCAGCCAAAAAAGCAGCAGTCAAACCCGCAGCCAAAAAAGCAGCAGTCAAACCCGCAGCGAAAAAAGTAGCGGCTAAAAAACCGGCAGCCAAAAAAGCAGCAGCCAAACCCGCAGCGAAAAAACCCGCAGCGAAAAAGGCGGCAGCAAAGCCGGCAGCCAAAAAAGCAGCAGCCAAACCGGCTACGGCAAAAGGCATCATCGGCGCCTGATTCACCCGTGAATTGGGGCGGGCGCCGGATTGCGGTTCCGCCCTTTCTTGCGCTGTGCCTTTTTATTTGTAGCGGCGCGAGTATGTTTACTCTTCTCTTCGAGCCTGTTGATTGACACAACAGGCGGCTTGGCATCCCTGTCCATTATGGAGAGGCTGGCAGCGCCCTTTCCGGAGGGTCATGCAGCCGATAATGACCCCACAGCATCGGCAGAAAATCTGTAGGGCGCATGAATCAGCGCAGTAGCTTTTGCCGTAACAACAGATCCGATTTTGTTCCGGCGTACTGCTATCCCAATGATCCCGTAAAAAGCAGTTTGGCCACGGATTATCAATGAGTTTGTTTTCCGTACCCTGCACAACAAGCAGTCAACTGCAATTTCCAGGATAATTACATCATCCTGACGGCCAGCCTTGGGGCACACTCATGCAACACCTGACACCGAAACAAGCTTACGAATTCCTGCAATCCAATCCAGAAGCCATCTTCGTTGATGTGCGTAGTGAGATGGAGCACATGTTCGTCGGGCATCCCGTAGGCTCGATGCTGATTCCCTGGGTTGACGGGCCGAACTGGGATATTGACCCCAATTTTGTGAACCACGTAAAAAAAGCCTCCAGCGCCAACCGCCCGGTTGTGCTGATTTGCCGCTCCGGGCGCCGCTCGGTGGATGCCGGGCTGGCGCTGGAAAAAGCCGGGCTCCAAGAAGTTTACAATGTGCTGAATGGCTTTGAAGGCGACCTGGACGAGAATCACCACCGCAACTCCCACAATGGCTGGCGGTTTGAAGGTTTACCCTGGGCGCAAACCTGATATGCAAGACACCACTCCCGATTTCACCGACACCGAGCAAGGGCTGGTTGCGCGCCTGCTGTTCCAGCGTTACGCCAAACTTGTGCCCCTGCAATTGGCGGATAGCGAGTTGCGGCTCGATGCCGATTCCGAACGCCTGACTCTATGCCCCACACTCTATTGGAGTGAGCGGGGCGCGCAGTTTGTGGTGTGCAAAGTTGCCGCCGACCGTTACCGGTGCCAGTTTTTTTATTCCGAGACCGAGCAATACGGCACCGGAAGCCCCGAATACCATGATCTGGAAAAATGTGTCATGACCTTGTTGCAGGTTCAGTCAGACCACGAACGCCAGATGGCGAATATCGCTTCTTCCGCAAACACACATCTTCGCGATGACGATTACAGCGGCCCGGTCGTCATTTGATCTTTGGAAATTGCTGAAGAACGATTGATGTTTTAGGCGAGAAAGCCACTTGACTCTGCCATACTTATGGCGGAAACTCGCACTCGCTGTGTGGGTATTTTCTTCAAGTCTATTGTGGGAGGGTATTATGAAAATGGCATCGGTAAAATACCTGCTGGGCTTGCTGGCGTTATGCGCTGGCGCGGTTCATGCGGGGGAAAATGTCAAAAGCCGCGACCTGGCGGCGGGGTGTGCTGCCTGCCACGGCACCAACGGCCACAGCGTGCGGGGTATGGCAGCACTGGCCGGCGTGGATAAAAACCAGATCATCAATGTCATGCAGGAATTCAAAACGGGCAAGAGACCAGCGACCTTGATGCACCAAATCGCAAAGGGCTATTCCGACGAGCAGATTGGACAGATAGCAGAATTTTTTTCAAAGCAAAAATAGCGCTCGCTAACGCTTTTAAGAGGAGGAAATCATGGAACGACGCGAATTTATTAAACTGGTCACGGCCGCCGCTGCGCTGGCTGCGATGCCAGGCTGCGCCACGAGCGGTGGCGGCAAAAGTAAAGGTAGAGTGGTAGTGGTGGGCGGCGGCTACGCCGGAACGATAGCGGCGAAATATGTGCGATTGTGGGCTCCGGACATCGAGGTTGTGCTGGTCGAGCGCAACGCCGAATTCATTTCCTGCCCCCTGAGCAACCTCGTGCTGTCGGGTGTGATGGGCATCCAGGATTTGACCAGGAGCTACGACAAGCTGGGGCCCAAATACGGCGTACAAGTGGTGAAAGATGAAGTAACCGCAGTGGATGCGGACAAGCGCACGCTCAAGCTCGCGCGCGGCGATACGCTCAGTTATGATCGCCTGATTGTTGCGCCAGGAGTTGACTTCATGTTTGATGCGATACCCGGCCTGAACAATGCCGAGGCGCAGCAAAAGGTGTTGCACGCATGGAAAGCCGGTGCGCAAACTGTGGCGTTGCGCAAGCAACTGGAAGCCATGCCGAACGGTGGCGTATTCGCGATCACTATTCCCAAGGCACCCTACCGTTGCCCCCCGGGGCCTTATGAGCGCGCCTGCCAGGCAGCCTTCTACTTCAAGCAGCACAAGCCAAAATCCAAAGTGCTCATCCTCGATGCCAACGAGAACATCGTCTCGAAGCAAGGCTTGTTTACCAAAGCATGGAAAGACCTTTATCCGGGCATGGTGGAATACAAACCCAACAGCGAACTGGTTGACGTGGACATAAAAACCCTCACCGCCAAGCTGCAATTCGAGGATGTTAAAGCCGACGTTCTCAATGTGATACCTTCACAAAAAGCCGGGAAAATCGCCGAAAGCGCCGGCCTCATCACCGCCAACAACCGCTGGTGCGGGGTGGATTTCCTGAGCTTCGAATCGCTGGCGCATAAAAATATCCACGTGCTGGGCGACTCCATCCTGGCCGCACCCGCCATGCCAAAATCCGGGCACATGGCAAACCAGCACGCCAAAGTATGCGCCGCTGCGGTAGTGGCGCTGATGCATGGAGAAACAGTTAACACCGATCCCGTGATCGCCAACACCTGCTACAGTTACATGAGCGACAAGGAAGTGGTGCATGTGTCTTCCATCCACAAGTACGACGCCGAGAAAAAAACCATGGTCACCATTCAAGGTAGCGGCGGCTTGTCGAGCGCGGCCACCGAGTTCGAAGGCCAGTACGCCGAGGCGTGGGCGCGCAATATTTGGGCGGATATGCTGGAATGAGTTACATGGGACATGCAAATGCTTGAGTATTTGTATGCGTAATGGAAAACCTTAGACAAAACCCGCCTGGTCGGCGGGTTTTTTGTTTGGTGAGGCTCTCTGGTTTGTTGGGCCGCACTCTCGCCTACAAGACCACCAGATGCCGGGTATGGTCAAGCGATATGGAAACGCCCGGCCAGTTCATCCAGGTGCTTGCTGAGTGCCGCCATCTGGCGCGCCGATTCGGCGGTCTTGGCGGATGCCAGGTTATTCTCCTCGGTGTCCCGTGCGATACGTTCGATGCGCTGAGCGATATCGCGGGCGGCAAGTGATTGCTCCTGTATCGCCAGCGTGATGTCATCCACCGCGCGGGCTGCCTGCTGTGCGGCATCGCGTATGCCGCCCACCGAATCGCCCGCCTGGCGTGCAAGCCCCACGCCTTCATTGACGCGGACCATGCCGGCTTCCATTTCTTTCACCGCCTGCCTGGTGCCTTCCTGTATCTTGCCTATCATGCCGGAAATTTCGGTGGTCGAAGACGCCGTGCGTTCCGCCAGTTTGCGCACTTCATCGGCAACCACGGCAAAACCGCGCCCTTGCTCTCCGGCACGCGCCGCTTCGATGGCGGCATTCAATGCCAGCAGATTGGTTTGATCGGCGATCTCGCGGATGGTATTGGCGATGCCGGAAATCTGCGACGAGTAGCTTTCCAGCCCGCGTATCGTCTCCGCGACATGATTGACAGCCTTGGCGATGTTCTCCATTTCGGTCGCGGCGCTATGGATGATGCGCCCGCCTTCGGTGGCCTGCTCGCTCGATGACTTGCTGACGCGATGCGCATCGCCGGCGTGTTCGCTCACCTGGTCAACCGAGACTGACAGTTCTTCCATCGCCGCTGCCATGCCGGAGGTATCCTCGGACTGCCGTTCGGACACACGCGAACTGTTCTGCGCCGAAACGAAAACATCGTTCGAGCTCTGGTTGATTTCTCCAATGCCGTCGCGGATGCCGGAGATCAGCTCGTGCAGGTTATTGCGCATGACCGAGAGCGCAGCGTTGAGATTACCCAGCTCGTCTTTGGCGGGAACAGGAAGCGGCCTGGTCAAATCTCCGGCAGCAATGGTATTTGCGGCCGCTTGCGATTCGGCCAATCCCGCCTTGATCTTGCGTATCAACAGATAAGCCTGGGTGAACAACCCTATCGAGCCCAGCAATATCAATATCGCAAATATCTTAAGTTCAAGTTCAATCAGGTCATGGGAGCGATCAAATTCGGCCTTGATCGAATCTGCCTGGTATGCCATCAGTTTATTTAACGCCTCGTGGGTAGCCATGCGCTCTTGATGGCCTGCGCGCAGGACCGAGGCCAGGTTTTCATTGGTGAAATCGCCATTCTTGAGCCTGTTGAGGCTGGGGGTGAGTTTACCCAGCCACGCTTTGCGCTTTTCGGAAAAGTCTTGTGCCAATATTTTCTCTTCTTGAGACAAATCCCCCTTGGTATACGTTTCCCACAATTGATCGAAAGTTGCCTTGCTGCTTTCAATTTTTTCCAAGTGCTGGCTGGCCGAATGATCCTCGGTGGCTGCAATCGGATTTTGCGGGTTATGCTGGAATGCCATCAGGATTTGTGCGAAGTTCTCCGTAATCCCCTGGTCAATTTTTGCAATCGCAACCATCGGTGCGGCGCGATCCTCATATACCACATGTAGCGAGGCAAATGAGGTAGCGAGGCCGTACCAGCCCACCGCAATAGCCACAACGAACCCCGTCAAGCTGCTGGCCGCCATCATCCACAGCCGGGCCACGACACTGATGCCGTTGAAACGGCGAACCAGTTTGGCAAGGACGCCCTTGGCCAGCACCTGCCCTTCATCCAGCTTGATGCTCTCGTCAGCGCGCATCCGCGCGTAAAGCTGTTCCGCAGCATTGATTGCATCACGGGAAGCGGCGACACGGACCGATACGTAGCCCGACCCATCCGCAAGCGGCGAAGCATGGGCCCGCACCCAATAGTAGTCGCCATTTTTGCGCCGGTTCTTTACCAGCCCGCTCCACGGGCGGCCCTTCTTTAGCGTATCCCACAGGTCGCGAAACGCTTCCGGCGGCATGTCCGGATGACGCACCAAGTTGTGCGGCTGACCGATCAGCTCTTCGCGGGTGAAGCCTGATACCTCGGCAAAAATATCGTTAACGCGGGTGATCTGGCCCTTGAGGTTGGTATAGGAAATAACCGTTTTCCCTTGCGGGAAGGGGTGCTCACGTCCGGTCACCGGCTGATTGATGCGCATGTGCTTTCTCCTGAGAATTACTCGTATTTACATTCACAGCACACCGTGTGCAACGAGCACTTGGCCGCACGGTAAGTCATGCTTAGCACCATCCAAGGTAACGCCATGAACAGCGGTGAATTTCCGGTCAATACCCGTTAGCCCAACGGACAAAACTATGTATATCTCCATCGGGCTTTTTATCGGCATAGATTCGTAAAACTTTACCTGTAGCAGGGTTTGTCCAGCCGGGTTGAGCACCGCGATATACATCGCTGATATATACAGGGGACCTCTATAAATCCAAACTCTGTCGCGATGCTGCGTTGCTCAAGAAATTTTAACGCTTACATATCAAACATATGCTGCGCACTAAAATTTCTTTCGCGCCTTGCCTCGCTTAGGATTTTGGATTTATAGAGGTCCCCTACAGCCTATGGATAGTGCCAGCGATGCCGACCGGGGTTTGATTGCGGTAAACAGAGGTGAGGGGCATTGCTGTGGTTGAATGATGCGTATCGCATCACTCAAGGTGCCCGCAATATATTCTGCGAGCTTACGGGGTGGCGGTCAGTGATCTCACCTCGGCTTTGGCTTTCACCGTCACTTTGCGCTTGTCGGCAAACTGTACGGTAAGGCTGAACGGAACGCTGTCACCAGCCTTGAGCGGCTGTTTCAGGTTGAGCAGCATCGCATGGTTGCCTTCCCCTGCCAGATCAACCGCCCGGCCCGCAGGTAACGGAAGCGATCCGATGGGGCGCATTTTCATCACACCGTTATCGTGCGTCATGTTGTGCATCTCGACAACGCCCGCCACCGGGCTGGAAATCTCCAACAGTTGCGCATCCTTCCGGCTGGTGATGGAAAACCGTATGACTGCGCCGGACTGTCCGGGTGCGGTAGCGCGTGTCCATGCGCCGCTCACCTCTACATCCCCTGCCCATGCTTGTACACCATACAGAAGCGCAGCTACACCTATCCAATAATACCTTCCCATATCTTCGACTCCTCTTCCAGGATAAAACCCGCCACAACCATTGAATGCGGCGTGTCATTTTAGGGAACCTCTATAAATCCAAACCCCGTCACGATACTGCGTTGCTCATAAAAAATTACTCCTANNCGTCGGCGCAATTTTTCACTCGCGCCTTGTCTCGTTTAGGATTTTGAATTTATAGAGGCTCCCTTTAGCAATTTAATTCACCGTCACCCGCCCGAACTTTCGCTTGCCAACTTGCGCCACTACTATCGCTCCGGCCTGGAGTTGCAAGGTCTTGTCGCTGACGCGCTCGCCGTCAAGCTTCACCGCGCCTTGGGCAATCATGCGCAGGGCGTCCGATGTGCTTTCCACCAGGCCGGCCTGTTTGAGCAATTGGGCGATGCCGATCACGCCGCCGCTCGAAGCAACCGCCACTTCCGGCATGTCGTCCGGCAGCACACCCCGCCTGAAGCGTGCCTCGAATTCGCTCAGCACATCTTCCGCCGCCTTGCGTGAATGGAAACGGGCAACCATTTCCTGCGCCAGCAGAACCTTGATGTCGCGCGGGTTGCGCCCTTGTTCCACTTCGGTGCGCCATCTGGTGATAACGCTCATCGGTTCGGACGACAGCAACTCCAGATAGCGCCACATCAGGTCGTCGGAAACCGACATCAGCTTGCCAAATATCTCCTGGGGCGGCTCGGTGATGCCAACATAGTTGCCAAGCGACTTGGACATCTTGTTCACACCATCCAGCCCCACCAGCAGCGGCATGGTAAGTACGCACTGCGCGGGCTGGCCGTAATGCTTTTGCAATTCGCGCCCCATCAGCAGATTGAATTTCTGGTCGGTGCCACCCAGCTCCATATCTGCCTTGAGCACCACCGAGTCGTAACCCTGCACCAGGGGATAAATGAATTCATGGATGGCGATGGGCTGGTTGTTTTTGTAGCGCTTGCCGAAATCGTCTCGCTCCAGCATGCGCGCCACGGTGTGCGTGGCCGCCAGCTTGATTAAATCAACCGCGCTGAACTTATCCATCCAGGCGGAGTTGAACACGATCTCGGTCTTGTCCGGATCCAGCACCTTGAACACCTGCTCGCGGTAACTTTGCGCATTAGCGAGCACCTGCTCGCGCGACAACGGTGGGCGGGTTGTATTCTTGCCGGTCGGATCGCCTATCATGCCGGTGAAATCACCGATCAGGAACAGTGCGTGGTGCCCCAACTCCTGCAACTGGCGCATCTTGTTGAGCAGCACGGTATGCCCGAGGTGTAAATCCGGTGCGGTGGGATCAAACCCTGCCTTGATACGGAGCGGGCGCCCCAGCGCCAACCTTTGCGTTAACTCGTTTTCAAGCAGCAGTTCATCGCAGCCGCGCCCGATCAAATCCAGTGTTTCCTGTTGCGTCATGTTCGGCATAGTTACTGGTTTTTAGCGTTAAATCAAAACAAAATTAGCGAAAATTACCGCTCATCCCCAATTCTTTACCGGCTGTCTGCCAAATTTTGCCATTTATTCCACCTGGCAGAAATAGGTTGAGCGAATTTTGAGGTGAGTTCCCTTTCTGGTAAAGTGCGTACCAACTTAAAGGCCGACGCCCAAATCAAGAACGATAAATGTAGCGAGAGATGCAAATGTTAACCCATAAAACCCTGACTCAAGAACACAAAATGAAACTGCGCTGGTTTGTTGCCATTTCCAGTCTGCCTCTGCTTGGTGTGGTCACCGCATTCGGCTTCGTACCGCAGAGCGAAATCCAGCCAGCCTCCCTGAAGGCGGTAGTGGAAGAAGTCACTCTGCCGCGCATCACCTTGGCTGGCGGCAACGCCGCCACGTTCTGGCGTAATGAGCGCGTGCAACGCGGCGATACCGTGGCCGAGCTTTTGCGCCGTATGAATGTGGAAGATGCGGCTGCCAGCGAATACCTGCGCAATGACCCAGCCGCAGAATCCTTCCGTCAGCTCGCTGTCGGCAAGGCTGTGCAAGCCGAAACCAGCATGGATGGAAATTTGTTGGCACTGCGCTATCCGAACAATAGCGACAGCCAAATTGTCATTGAGAAAAGCGCCGACGGTTTTAAGGTCGGCGTATTGCCCGCCCAGCTTGAACAGCGCGTATTCATGCGCACCGGCGAAATCAAGAGCACCTTGTTCGCCGCAACGGACGCGGCAGGATTGCCGGAACCCGCCGCCAACCAATTAGCTGAAATTTTTGGGGGCGATATTGATTTTCACCGCGACCTGCGCAAGGGCGACAAATTCACTGTGGTCTACGAAATGACTTACAGCAACGGCGAGCCGCTTCGTGCCGGACGCATCCAGGCGGCCGAGTTCACCAACCGGGGCAAATCCTACCGCGCGATGTATTTTCAGGCCGACAGCAGCCATGGCGACTATTATGCTCCGGACGGAAAAAGCGTACGCAAGGCATTCCTGCGTTCACCTCTCGAATTCTCACGTGTCAGTTCAGGTTTCAGCCTTTCGCGCCTCCACCCGGTGCTGGGTACATGGCGCGCGCACAAAGGAGTGGACTATGCCGCGCCGACGGGCACAAAAGTCAAGGTAACCGCCGATGGCACAGTATCCTTCGTTGGCAGGCAAGGCGGCTATGGCAATGTGGTCATGGTAGATCATCAAGGCCGTTATACCACCGTGTACGGACACCTGTCCCGCTTCGCCAGCGGCATCCATCGCGGCCAGCGCGTCGGGCAGAGCGACATCATCGGCTATGTCGGCACAACGGGTATTGTAACCGGCCCGCACCTGCACTACGAATTCAAGATCAACGGGCAACAACGTGATCCGTTGCGTGTCGCCCTGCCGGATGCATCTCCGATCAGCGCGCAGCAAAAAACCGCTTTTCAGGAAGCCACCGGCAGCCTGATCGGGCATTTGGCCTTGTTGCGCAACACCAGCCTGTCCAAGTTTGATTAATGCGGGATGTGAATGGCGCCGAGCTATATGTAGGCATTATGTCCGGCACCAGCCTGGACGGCATAGATGCCGTGCTGTTGGAGCTTGCCGGCGGGCAGGTTAAGTTGCTGGCCACGCATTACCAGGTTTACGAACAGTCTCTCAAAAACACGCTGCTCGACCTGCACCACGCCGCAAACGATGAGTTACACCGGGCGCAGCTAACCGGCAATATATTGGCGCGCCTGTATGCGGCAACGACGGCAACCCTGTTGGAAAAAACCAGCATTCCTCCATCTCGGGTACGCGCCATCGGTTGCCATGGCCAAACCATCCGTCACTGCCCGGATCAAGGCTATACCCTGCAACTCGGCAACGCCGCTCTGCTGGCCGAATTGACCGGCATCGCCGTCGTCAATGATTTTCGCAGCCGCGACATCGCGGCAGGCGGGCAAGGCGCACCGCTGGTTCCGGCATTTCACGACAAGGTATTACGCCATCTGGATATCCACCGTGTTATCGTCAACATCGGCGGCATAAGCAACCTGACCAACCTGCCACCCAACCGCCCCACCACCGGCTTTGACTGCGGCCCCGGCAATTTGCTGATGGATGCATGGATCGGGCAGCATCGCGGCGAACCTTATGACAAGGATGGCGCTTGGGCCGCCAGCGGCCAAGTCATTCCGGCATTGTTGCAATCACTGCTAAACGAGCAGTTCCTGCATGACATACCGCCAAAAAGTTGTGGCCGCGACCTGTTCAACCTGGCTTGGCTGAGTGATAGGCTGCTTGGCGACGAAGCGCCCGCCGATGTGCAGTCCACCCTGCTGGCATTCACCAGCCATGCGATTACAGGCGCAATACAGAGTTATTGCGCTGGCGTGCAAGAGGTTTATTTGTGCGGTGGCGGTGTGTGCAACCATGCGCTGGTCCGGCATTTGCGCGCATCTTTGCCGGATTGCCGCATCCAGGCCACCGACGCGCTGGGCCTGAGCGCAGACTGGCTTGAAGCCATCGCCTTCGCCTGGCTGGCGCAGCAGGCCATACAAGGCTATTGCGCCAACCTTCCAAATGTCACCGGGGCGCGCCACTCCTGTATACTCGGCGCGATTTATCCTGGTTGAAAACGGCGGTAAAAACGGGCGCTCAGTTCGGGCAACTGCCCCCACCGATGGGTACCCGGTGGCATTGCAGCTACCCTCCGCATAGCCATAAACGCTACCCTCCAAAAGTAGATTCAACCCGGATCATCTATTGGGGCGCGAGATGATGGCGAGGCAGTCCGCACAGAAAACTGGCAATCGGTGCAAATCGAAGTTGTGTCGGAGTAGAATGGCCCACGGGTGGTCTTGTTCGGCTTCGCATGAAGCGCTATTGGCGCAGCAGCATCAATCGGCCAAACAAACCCCGCACTCATTTTATGAAGAAAGGAGTCAACCATGTCTTTTCAGACGATCAGCATGACCGCCATAAACCGGCGGGCCATTAAAAATGTGATTGCCACCCTGGCCGGGGTTTGCCTCATTGCGGGTGCTGCCATTGGGGCGGAACATAAACTCTCGGACGAATACGCCATGGAGGTTGATCCTGCGGCAAAGCAACAGTTGGGAGAGCAGACCTTCAACGAAGTGATGGCGTTTTTCCATGAAGCCGAAAAAGCCATAGAAACAAAAGACATAAAGACGCTTATGAGCCTCTACTCCGAGAACTATACCGACGGCGAACATAACAAAAAATCCGCAGAAGAAATATGGGAGAGAATATTTGCCACTTTCGAAATGACCTCGATGCGCCATTTCATGAATCTGGTCAAGGTGGCGGAAGACAAAAATATGGTTGTTTTCCGCTGCAGCGGCTTGCTGCTGGGGGTGCCGAACCAGAACACCAAGATGAAACAAAAGGGACCTATTACAATCGACAACTGGGCCCTGCAAGATCATGTGCTCGTCAAGGAGGCAGGAAAATGGAAGCTGATCGGCACCTATGGAACGGAGCGCAAGAGGTTATGGTTCGATAAGCCGATGCACCCTCTTTTTTAGGGCGCTTCTAATTAATGAAACCGAACCCATACTCCCATGCATACACTTCATAAAAAAATAAGCATTTTCGTTTTTGCGGTAATGGTGATGTCGCTGCTATCCGGTTGTTCGGATAATAAAGGGGTAAAGGCGCCCGAGAAAACAGCAAAAGAAGAAAGGCCATTGATCATAGGTATAGTCGGGCCGGAAACGGGCGAGGAAGCGAGCTACGGCACGAGCGTGGTGGAAGGCGCCCTGGCGGCTGCCAAGCGCTTCAATGCGCAGGGCGGAATAGGCGGCAAGGAGATCAAAGTGCTCCACTTTGACGACAAAAGCAATCTGGATTCAACCAACAAAATTGTGCAGGATCTTATCAGCCAGGGAGCTATCGCAATATTGGCGGCCCCTACAGGCTCGTCCACTTTTGCGCCCGTCCATCTGGTTAATGAATCCAAGACCATATTTATCTCCGTCGGATCGAGGAGGCACCTCAAAGGCACCGGCCCGTATGTGTTTCGCACAGCCGTTCCCGATGAACTGGCAACGGAGGATTTAATAAAACACGCAATCACAGAGCTGGGATATGTGAATTACGTATTGGTTACAGCTTCGGACAATGATTTTTCCCTGGATTTAAGCTCGATGTTCAAGAAGGCGCTTGATAAACATCACGGAGTGATAAAAGTCGAGGCTGACACCTATGATGCCTTTACGGGCGGTCGCAACATGAAGGCCGTTATCGCCGCGATAAAGAAAAGCCCCGATACCCTGCATGGAGTGATCTTTACGGGAGGCGCCGGCGAGGCTGTCCTGCTTGCCCAGGAGCTGCGAAAAGCCGGATTGACCTTCCCCATCATCGGTGGTGAAGACCTTTTTTCAGAAGAATACCTGAAGGGTGGAGACGCGGTAAACGAAACCCTGATGTACACAACTTTTTCTGCTGATAGCAAGTCGGCCAAAATGGACGAGTTCATGAAGGATTACGGGAAAGCCAAGCCTGACCGGTTTGCCGCTTTGGCCTACGATACTTTCATGCTGGTTGCCGAGGCAATCAAGGAATCGGGCTCGACTGATACCGCCATGGTAAGGGAGGCGTTAATCAACCGGAAAGACTGTGTCGGAGTGACAGGAAAAACAAGCTTCACCGCAGAGAACATGCCGATAAAACACCCCATTATCTGCAAGATAAAAAAAGGCGAGGCTGGGGAAAATGCCTTTGTTTTAAAGCAGTAGCACGGGGGCGGTCTTGCAAACCCAGATAGTCCGCCAAGCGCGTATTCCAATGAATTCAGCCACTCATAACGATCTCAAACCCACCGCTGATTCCAATTGCAAACCCACCTCCTGTGTCCGCTTCCTCGCTACGCGGTCATCCGCTCTAGCCTTTACATGGCAGCTATGACGTTGGCAGGCCAAAACGCTTCTGTAGCAAGCGCAAGCGGCGTTCCATTTCCGCACTGCCGAACCCAAGATTGCGGATAATTTCCAGACGCTGCTGGGCCGAGGCTCCAGTATAGAAGGACGAAAAGGATCCAAGTGTTTCAATTTCCTCCAGAACGGCTGCTAACACCCAGTTACCAAGCGCGTTACCGGGAGGTACGGCATCGAATCGTTCCCCCGGCGCGAGGAACGCCTCTCTCAGATCCAACCGATTTTGCCGGATGGCGTCGGCGAGTTGATAGAGTGCATTTACGGCAAGCGACCGTGCGCCGTAATCTCGCGCTACTCTCGCCAAGCTTGCTAAGCGCAGATATGAAGGCCGGTCGCACAATCTCTTGAGCAGGCTGAGACTGGCTTCTAATGCACCGAAGCGATCAGCCGAAGATAGAGAGGAATCTCGGCTAATGGCATAGAGGGACAGCGCTTCTTCCACCTCGGCGCTATTCCCCGCGGCCAGCGTCTGCTCCCAAAGGCTAGCGAGTTGAGCCCCGTATGGTAATTCGGCAATGGTATGGCGCCAGCCGTATGTATTGCGATCTTTGATTTTTTCCAAGGTGCCATTGAACCGTTCCGCCCTTGCGGTCGGGAGGTGGGCTACAGAATCTAGCAAGAAACGATGGGCGGCAAGCCGTTCGGCACGATCCTGCTTACAGCAGAATAGATTGAGCAAGTAGCCATCTGGTTGGGCTTCGGCATCAAAGGGAATCAGCAGATCGAGCCCGGGTACTAGTCGGTAGGAGTCATAGCCAAGTGCGGCGAAAAGTTGCACCAGCTCCATATGCAGGTCTGCACCCGCTTTTATCTCGTACTGAACGAGCGGTGACAGTTCTGTGAAAAATCGTTCTCCCCCTTTCAGTATATTGGCTTCCTCCCCTTCCGCGTCGATTTTGATGAACTCGATATCCAGCCACCCATAGCTTTCCAGACATTCGTCAAGGGTCACTAAGGGCACAGTCTCGCAAGCGCCCGTTGACGGCATGCCATGAGCAAGCGCATTTAATTCGGAATTTTCGTTCAGAAATAATTGCGCCGTGCCAGAGGTGCTGGATAGGGCGCGCCGATCAAGGACAACCTGTGCAAAACCATTGACGGCAATTCCCTCAGCGAGCAGTTGCGCAGTGCTTGACGTCGGCTCGAAGGCCCACACGCGTCCTGTTGGCCCCACCGTCTGTGCCATGGATAGCGTGTAGACACCATAGTTAGCGCCGATATCAATGACTTTCTGCCCCGGTTGTAACAGGCGGCGCAGGAATTTGATTTCGTCTTCAAACCAGTCCCCTTGCTCCCGCAGCACGTAGGGCGTGATCAGGTCCAGTGAATCGGGTACGACGATCTGCACTCCGTCGACCATAGTCAAAGTGGTGGTGGAAGTCATGAGTTAAGCAGCCTCTTCAAGATATATTCTGGAACCAGCCCAACGAGGCTGTAGAAAAACCGATTTTCGTGAAAAATTGCTTCGCAACTTATTGGGTTATAGCATGGTGGTTTTGGCATTTTGAGTTTTTCTACAGCTTCAACGTAATGGAATGGACGTCCACTTCCTAATGCGGCATCGAAGTGCCAAAATAGCGGGACATTACTACCACTAACCATAGAAAGGGGCATCCAAAAATGAAGACTACGACAATTGGCATTGGTCTGGCAAAAAATATTTTCAGATACACTGCGCGGATGAGCGCGGCAAGGTGGCTATGCGCAAGCAATTGAAGCGTGCGGAGATGGCGAAGTACTTCGCCAAGCTGGAGCCGTGTTTGATAGGTAGCCATCATTGCATTGGCTGCCTGATGATGGTTTTCCATTTTGATGGGCCAGCTTTACGAATGTCGCTCAAGTAAATTTCATGAGGCCAAATCATGACAAGAATTTTGTATTTGCCCAGCATCGGCAATGAGGCGGTATGTGGCAAGTTGGGCGACGTAGTGTATGGTAGGAGCGCAATTTATTGCGCGATTGTGATGATGCTGAAAATCTCATCGCGCAATAAATTGCGCTCCTACAAAACTGCGTTCAACCCAAAGAATTAAGACAACCCCCATTTTTGGCTCCGGCTCGTCCGGCTTGGGAAGCTACTTTTAGCCTTATTAGGGTGCGCACTTCCTTGATCTCAGTGGCATACTGGGCGGCAGCAATCAAAATCAATCCGACTTGACTCGAATGGAGCGATCAGATCATGACTAATGACATGCACAAGAAGATATCCCAGAAATATTGTCCACGCTTTGGGCAAATCGCCGTGGAATCCAGCTTTATCAGTGAGGCGCAACTTGCGGAGGCGCTGGCCTTTCAGGTGCAGCAGGAACTCAATGGTCAGGGGCATAGATTGCTCGGCGAAATCCTGTTTGAAAAAGAGTGGATGTCGGCAGCTCAGATCGAACAGGTAATGACGGAGCTGTTCAAGCGCATGAGAGCAGAAGGAAAGTGAAAAGCACATGAGCTCCTGGGGATGCCCGCATGAACAAGACGGCAAATGTGCGCACGTCAACAATCTGCCCTGCGATCCGGGCATGAAAGGGTGTGTGCTCTTCGGGCGTTTTGTCTGGGCGGACGAGAGCAAGAACCGCCACGCCGGGGGATGGGGCGGCAACAAACCGGAGCCGCCGCCAGAAGAAAATGGTACCCGCCAACATGGTAGGCCGGATGAGCCGTAGGCGTTATCCGCCGAATGTAACCTNNCAACTCCCAAGCGCCTTACATCCCACCCCGCAACGACGGCCTCGATCTGGTATATCGCGATGAATTTCTTATTGCGGTGAATAAACCTGCGGGGTTGCTTGCCGTGCCGGGGCGCGGGGCGGACAAGCAGGACTGTCTGGCGACCCGCGTGCAAGCCGAGTTCCCCGGTGCGATGATCGTGCATCGCCTGGATATGGCGACTTCCGGCATGCTGTTATTCGCGCGGGGCGCTGCGATGCAGCACCACTTGTCGCAGATGTTCCGTGAGCGCCTGGTTGCGAAACGCTATGTGGCGGTAGTGGCGGGCGGGTTGGAGCAGCCGTCAGGCGAGATTGACCTGCCCCTGGTTTGCGACTGGCCGAACCGCCCACGGCAGAAGGTGGATCATGAGTCGGGTAAGCCCTCGCTTACGCGCTATCGCTTGCTCTCATACGATACCGTCACCGATGTCAGCCGCGTGGAGCTGGAGCCGGTGACCGGGCGCACGCACCAGTTGCGGGTGCATCTGGCGGCCATCGGGCATCCGATCCTGGGGGATGCGTTGTATGGTGGTCGCGCGGCGAAACGGTTGCTGCTGCACGCCAGCATGTTGAGCTTTGCCCACCCGCTCAGCGGTGAACCGCTGTCCCTGGCAATCGATCCGCCGTTTTAACGCGAGTATCAGCAGCCGTCTTCAGGATTATTCTTGTTCCCGGCAAGCCGTTGCAGCGCGCTTTTCAACGGTGAATCCGGCAATTTGCCGGCCAGGTCAACCAGCCGTTGCCGCCCCATGGCGCTCAGCGAAACGGGGGTGGGGGTGTTCACGAAGGGAGGCAGGGCAACTTGCACCTTCACCTGAATTCCAGTAAGCTCGCCGACCGCACTTTGGAATAACCGGGTCAGTTCCGGGGCAAGCTGGCGTAATTTGGCGGCTACCGCGCCATTGTCTGCGGCGAGTATCAAGGTTTGCTGTTCGAGTTGCAACACACGGCTGGCACGCACCAGGGGGGGCGGGGCGATCCGTTCATAATGCCGCTGCAACGCCAGAAGTTGTTCTGCCTTGCGGGATAATTGGCGCAGCTCCTGGCTGGTGCCGAAGTAAGAGTTCAAGCGTTTCGACACTTCATCAATTGATACCGAAGGTGAAGCATGGATATTATTCTAGTTTCCAACCATTTTGCAAAAGCCCGTAGCGTCACGCTGCGCGGCCCGCACCTGTTGCTGGCTGTCTTGCTGGCTTTTGGTTTGCTGCTGGCTTCCGTGTTTGCGGTGCAGTACGCGCTCGTCCGTTTTCATCCCGATACGCTGAGCGCCGAGGTGCGCGGCTGGCTGGCCAGCGCGCAAGCCGAGGGGCAGCAGAAGCAGCAGTCCTATTTGCGTGAGGGGCTGGATACCATGGCCGCCCGCCTGGGCCGGATGCAGGCCCAATTATTGCGCCTGGATGCGCTCGGCGCACGGCTGGTCAAGCTGGGTGGGATAAAGCAGCAGGAAATCAATTTTGATGAGCCGCCGGCGCAAGGCGGGCCTTATATGCCGTCCACGCAACGCGACGTTTCTTTTGAAAGCATGGACCAGCAATTATCCAGTTTGTCGGCGTTGCTGAATGACCGCAACGACAAATTGCTGGCGCTGGAAACCATGCTGATGCAGGTCAGGCTCGACAAAAAACTGATTTCCGCCGTATCGCCGATCAGCGAGGGCTGGAATTCCTCCAACTTCGGTTGGCGCCTCGACCCTTTCACCGGCAAGAATGCGATGCATGAGGGAGTAGATTTTGTGGTATCGGAAGGTACGCCTATTCTGGCTGCGGCCAGCGGCATCGTAGTGTATTCGGATTACCATGAGCAGTATGGTAATATGATAGAAATAGACCATGGCAATGATATTGTTACGCGTTATGCCCATGCTTCCAAACGGCTGGTCAATGCCGGCCTGGTAGTGCGGCGCGGACAGGAAATCGCCAAAGTTGGCAGTACAGGCCGCTCCACCGGTAATCACATGCATTTTGAAGTGAGATACAAGGGTATCGCCCAAAACCCCGAGCGTTTGTTGAAAAACACGGCAAGTTGACGTGTGCTGGCTCTTGGTGCAAGGGTGAGGTGTGGCGCCTCACCCTTTTTGTTTGGTATATCCATAACGTGTTCGAACCCTTGAAACGGCTGAATCTCGAAGAACCACAAGCTCAAGAAAAATCCATATAAACAATGATTCCAAATCTGCTTAAAAATATATTCGGCAGCCGCAACGACCGCCTGATCAAACAATACCGCCAGACTGTGGTGGCGATTAATGCCCTCGAAGCCGGAGTAGGGAAGCTGTCGGATGAGGAGTTGCGAGGCAAGACCGATGCTTTCAGGCAGCGCTTCATTCAAGGCGAGTCCCTCGATGCGCTGCTGCCAGAGGCTTTTGCCGTAGTGCGCGAAGCCGGTCGGCGCGTCTTGCAGATGCGCCATTTTGACGAGCAGCTGATCGGCGGCATGGTGCTGCATTACGGCAAGATCGCGGAGATGCGCACCGGCGAAGGCAAGACCCTGATGGCAACCCTGCCGGCTTACCTCAATACGCTATCGGGCAAAGGCGTGCATGTGGTGACGGTGAACGATTACCTTGCCAGCCGCGATGCCGAATGGATGGGACGGCTGTACCGTTTTCTGGGCCTTTCGGTTGGAGTTATCCTGTCGCAGATGGATCAGGCCGATAAACAGGCCGCTTACGCCGCCGACATTACCTACGGCACCAACAACGAATTCGGGTTTGACTATCTGCGCGACAACATGGCCACCCAGGCCGGCGAGCGCTTTCAGCGCGGCCTGAATTACTCCATCGTGGATGAGGTGGACTCCATCCTGATAGACGAGGCGCGAACACCGCTCATTATTTCCGGGCAGGCCGAGGATAATGTTGACGTGTATCTGCGCATGAACGAACTGGCGCCCCGGCTTGCCCCCCAGCAGGCGGAAGACGGCCCCGGCGATTACAGCGTGGACGAGAAGAGCCGCCAGATATTGCTGTCCGAAGCGGGGCATGAACATGCCGAGCAGTTGTTGTCACAGAGCGGGTTGCTGCCTGCGGGCGGCAGCCTGTATGACCCGGCCAACATCACGCTGGTGCATCACATGTATGCCGCGCTGCGCGCGCATGCGCTGTATCACCGCGACCAGCATTATGTGGTGCAGGACGGCGAGGTAGTCATTGTGGACGAATTCACCGGGCGGCTGATGGCGGGGCGGCGCTGGTCGGAGGGTTTGCACCAGGCGGTGGAAGCCAAGGAAGGCGTACCCATCCAGAAGGAAAACCAGACGCTCGCGTCCATCACTTTCCAGAATTACTTCCGCATGTACGGCAAGCTGGCCGGCATGACCGGCACGGCGGATACCGAGGCCTATGAGTTCCAGCAGATTTACAGCCTGGAAACCGTGATTATTCCGCCGCACCTCCCCACCATCCGCAAGGATATGATGGACAAGGTCTACTTGACCTTGGGCGAAAAATACAAGGCGGTGATAGAAGATGTCCGTGATTGCCACCGGCGCGGCCAGCCGGTTCTGGTCGGCACCACTTCAATCGAAACATCGGAACTATTGTCGGGTTTGCTGGAGAAAGAAAAGCTGCCGCACCAGGTGCTGAATGCCAAGCAACATGCGAGCGAAGCCCAGATTGTGGCGCAGGCGGGGCGCCCCAAAATGATCACCATCGCAACCAACATGGCCGGTCGCGGCACGGACATCGTGCTGGGTGGCAATGAGGAAAAGCAGATTGACCATCTGCGCATGGACAACAGCCTGGATGAAGGCGCACGCAGCCAGCGCATCGAGCAATTGCGCGCCGAGTGGCGGCAACTGCACGAGCAGGTGCTGTCCAGCGGCGGCCTGCACATCATCGGTACCGAGCGGCATGAATCGCGCCGCGTGGATAACCAGTTGCGCGGTCGTTCGGGACGCCAGGGCGACCCCGGTTCCAGCCGTTTTTACCTGTCGCTGGAAGACCCGTTGCTGAGAATATTCGCATCGGACCGTGTGGCGGCGATCATGAATAAATTCAAGCTGCCGGAAGGCGAGGCCATCGAGCATCCCTGGGTGACACGCGCCATCGAAAATGCCCAGCGCAAGGTCGAGGCGCGCAACTTCGACATGCGCAAGCAGATTCTGGAATACGATGATGTCGCCAACGACCAGCGCAAGGTAATCTATCAGCAGCGCAACGAACTGCTGGAAAGCCGGGATATTTCCGAAACCATTGCGGCGATGCGCGACGGGGTGATAAACGACTTGATTAGCGAGTACATTCCGCCGCAAAGCATGGAAGAGCAATGGGACGTTCCTGCGCTGGGAAAAGCCCTGGCCGCAGAATATCAACTCGATCTGCCGCTGGTGCAATGGCTGGAGCAGGACAAGAAACTTGACGAGAATGGCTTGCGCGAGCGCGCGTTGCAGGCCGCGCAGCAGCAGTATCAGGCCAAGGTGGAACGGGTGGGCGCGGAAGTGATGCACCAGTATGAGCGCATCGTCATGCTGCAAAGCCTGGATACGCACTGGCGCGAGCATCTGGCGGCGCTGGATCACCTGCGCCAGGGCATCCATCTGCGCGGCTACGCGCAGAAAAACCCCAAGCAGGAATACAAGCGTGAAGCGTTTGAGCTGTTTTCCGCCATGCTGGAAGCCATCAAGCGCGATGTCACGCAGATGTTGATGAATGTGCAGATTCGCAGCGAGCAGGATGTCGAGGCCGCAGAAGCGCCCCAGATGCCGGAAAACGTACAGTATCATCACTCGGACTACGAGGAGGCGTTGGGGCAAACCGGAGAGAGTGCGGCAGAACGCCAGCCGTTTATGCGAGCCAGCGAAAAGGTTGGGCGCAACGACCCGTGCCCATGCGGTTCCGGCAGGAAATACAAACAGTGCCACGGCAAGCTGGGTTGATTGGGTTTTTTATTTCGGGGAGAAAGTAATGACGACTGACGATTTGATTTTGCTGGCCCTGCGCAATTCCACCTTGTCTGAGGAGTTGCGGGATTCTGAAATCGAGCTATTGGCAAGCCTCATCACGGTGCGTGATTACAAGGCGGGGGAAGCCATCCTGAAACCGGGCGATGCTGCACTGAAAGACACCCTGCTGATACTGGGCAGCGGCGATGTCGAAGCCACCGCCTCCGCAAATGGGGAGCAGATGACGCTGCACCTGCTCCAACCGGGTGATTTGGCGGGCATCATCGGGTTTGTCGGGGGTAACGTGATGCAGATCAGCGCAACCGTGGTTGCCAAGACAGACAGCAAGCTGCTGCTGCTGGATCGCGCGCGTTTCGAGTCGTTGCTCAACAGCCATCCGGCCATCGTGTATTACGCGATGCGCGGCATCGTGCGCAATGTGCATGGCATCGTGCGGCGCATGAATATGCAATCGGTGGAAATGAGCAACTATATGTTCAAGCAAGGTGGCCGGTACTAATAGATTGTTCCAGCAAAACCGTTACCGCTCGCGGTGAGATTCGAACCGCTAGTCCCGCGCCAATGCTGGCCTTCGAATCTCAGGCCGAACGGTTTGTTTGTAACCATTTTAACGGAACGCACTACTGGAGCGAAAGTTATGCCGGTCAATCTGCAATCGCCAGCCCAAGGTTCGCTGTTGCCCGTCAACGGCGTGCTGCTGGGTACGGCGGAAGCCTCCATCAAGAAACCCAACCGCAAGGATCTGCTGGTCATGCACCTGGCCCCGCAGTCTGCCGTGGCGGGAGTGTTCACGCAAAACCATTTTTGCGCCGCGCCGGTTACTGTTGCGCGCGAACATCTGGCGTCGGGTAAGGGTATACGCGCTCTGGTGGTCAATACCGGCAACGCCAATGCGGGCACCGGTGAACCGGGGTTGGCTGCAGCCCGCGCCACCTGCGCTGAAACCGCCAACTTGCTGGATTGCGAGGCGGAACAGGTGCTGCCTTTTTCCACCGGTGTCATCATGGAAGCGTTGCCGCTGATGCGGCTCGTGGCCGGCTTGCCTGCATGTGTGGCGGATTTGCGCGCAGACAACTGGCACCACGCGGCACATGCCATCATGACTACCGACATCGTCGCCAAGGGAGTATCGCGGCAGATCAATATTGAAGGCGCGACCGTTACCCTTACCGGCATTGCCAAGGGCTCCGGCATGATCCATCCGAACATGGCCACCATGCTGGGTTACATCGCCACCGACGCGGCGGTGGCGCAACCATTGCTGCAACGGATGGTGAAGCAGGCCGGCGATGCCTCATTCAACTGCATCACCGTGGATGGCGACACCTCCACCAACGATGCGCTGATGCTGATCGCCACCGGCAAGAGCGGCGCGCCAGCCATTACCGATATATCAAGCGAAGGCTATACGCAATTGCAGGCGGCGGTGACCGAAGTCGCCACGCTGCTGGCGCAGGCCATCGTGCGTGATGGCGAGGGCGCGACCAAGTTTATCGCCATTCAGGTGGAAGGCGGTGGCAGCGTCGCGGAGTGCAAGCAGATCGCCTACGCCGTGGCGCGCTCCCCGCTGGTCAAGACCGCATTTTTTGCCTCGGACCCGAACCTGGGGCGCATCCTTGCCGCCATTGGTTATGCCGGCGTGCAAGACCTCAACGTGCATGCCCTGAAACTATACCTGGACGACGTGCTGGTGGCCGAACATGGCGGACGTGCCGCCAGTTATCGAGAGGAAGCGGGCCAGCGCGTCATGCGGCAGGACGATATCACCGTCCGCGTGGTGCTGGATCGCGGCACGGCAGTTGCCACAGTGTGGACATGTGATTTCTCTTATGACTATGTCAAGATCAATGCGAGTTACCGCAGCTAACAAAACCGGGTTGCCTGCCGCACTCAGTATTCTTCATTTGTCACGGGGCGGCTGTTTGCGGTATGATGCGGGCCGTTGAGTTCATGGGCACACATGAATTGCACAGAGTGGTTCCAGCCAACCAAATTTGTTTTATGGCAGTCAAAATGCCCTTGCAAGGCGAATGTCGGCGGTTCAATCCCGCCAACACCTATCAAGGCGTTCAGTTTATGGAGTGGTAGTTCAGTTGGTTAGAATACCGGCCTGTCACGCCGGGGGTCGCGGGTTCGAGTCCCGTCCACTCCGCCAGACCAAGGCGAACGAAAGTTCGCCTTTTTTCATATTGTTTTAGATTCAGTCGGGTAGTTTGCTATGTTTGATTTTGTGCATGAGAACAAAAAATGGGTGCAAGTTGTGTTGGCGCTCATCATTCTGCCGTTCGCATTCTGGGGTGTAGACTCGTATCAGAAGGGGAGCGGCGACGAGCCGCTGGCCAAAGTAAACGGCGAGAAAATCAGCCCCCAGGAGTTCGACAATGCCCTGCGCCAGCAGCAGGGCAGGATGCGCGAGTCAATGGGAGACAAATACGACCAGTCCGTTTTTGACAAGCCTGAAACAAAACATTCGATCCTGGAAAACCTGGTCAGCCAACGTTTGCTGGTGTCACAAGCGCACACCNNAAAGATGGGAAATTCGACAAGCAGCTTTATGCGGAGGCGCTGGGCAAACAGAACCTGTCGCCGCTGATGTTTGAAGCGCGCATGAGGCAGGAGATGGGCATGCGCCAGTTGATTGACGCTTACACCATGAACGGCTACGCTTCGAATGCCGTTACGGATAACCTGATACGCCTGAATGAACAGCAGCGCATCATCAGCACAGCGCAGATCACGCTTGATCCATTTCTCAAACAGGTGGCAGTAGATGAGCCTGCGATCAAAAATTATTATGAAAAGAACCCGCAGGAATTTCATGCGCCGGAACAGGCGCGCGTGGAATATGTAACTTTTTCCGCCGAGTCATTGCAGTCGCAGGTGACGGTGGACGAGGCTGAAACCAGGAAATATTACGAGGAACATCAGCAGGAATTTGGCACGCAGGAGCAGCGCCAGGCGGCGCATATCCTGATTTCTGTAGCGGCACAGGCATCCGGGGCGGACAAACAGGCGGCCAAGGCCAAGGCGGAACAGGTGTTGCAGCAAGTCAGGCAGTCGCCGGGAAAATTTGCCGAGTTGGCCAGGCAGCATTCGCAGGATCCGGGTTCGGCAGCAAATGGCGGCGACCTTGGCATGTTTGGCCGGGGCTTGATGGTCAAACCGTTTGATGATGCCGTGTTCCAGCTCAAGCCCGGCGAAATAAGCGGCCTGGTGCAGTCCGACTTCGGCTTCCATATCATCAGGCTGACGGCGGTGAATCCGGCAAAAATACTGGCGCTGGATGAAGCGAAAAGCACTATCGCGCAGAAGCTGAAACTGCAAAAGGCAAACGACAAATTTGCCGAATTGGCGGAGAAATTCAGCAATACGGTGTATGAGCAGAGCGACACACTCAAACCTGCGGCAGAGCAGGTGAAAACGACGGTGCAGCAAAGCGCGTGGCTGAACAGGGGGGAGGCGGGAGCGCACCCGTGGACGGATAAGGCGCTGCAAGCCGTATTTGCCAAGGAGGTCGTGCAGGACAAGCGCAATAGCGCCATTGTTGAAGTGGCGTCCAATTCACTGCTTGCGGCGCGGATGTTGGAATATAAGCCGGCCAGCATACGCCCGCTGGCGGAGGTAAGCGAAGCCATCCGGCAAAAGCTGCTGCGCCAGCAGGCCCGCGAGCTTCTGCTCAAACAGGGCAATGCGATACTGGCCCAGTTGCAGCATGGTGAAAAGCTGAGCCTGGAATGGAAGCCCGCACAAATGGTCACCCGCGCGCAACATGACGGGCAGAATGCCGACCTGACACGCCAGGTGTTCCATGCGGACGCGGCCAAGTTGCCCGCTTATGTGGGTGCGGAAAATGCGCAAGGCGGCTATACGCTGGTGCGGGTGGAGACGGTCAAGGAAACCGCCGCGATTGATGACGCCAAGCATGCCATCTACTTGCAGCAAATGCGCCAGCTTACCGGCGATGAGTTGTTTCGGGCCTATCTGGCGGATGCCAGGAAACATGCTGATATCAGCATGAAAGCATTTGCTGCGGACGAAAAGAAATAACCCCGAAAAAACAGCGGGCTGTTTTTTGGGCGCAAATTTACTCCTGAACGAAAACGCCACCTGAACAAGGTGGCGTTTTTTATGAGTTAGCCCTTGTGGCTATGGCTCGGTGGAGCCCAGTGCAGTAGTGTTGGTGCCGCCGTCCACATAGGTGATTTCGCCGGTGATGCCGCTGGCCAGATCGCTGCATAAAAATGCCGCCGCATTTCCCACTTCATCAATGGTTACGTTGCGTTTCAACGGGGCGTGCTTTTCGTTGTAACTCAAGAGCTTGTTAAAATCGCCTATGCCTGCGGCGGCCAGCGTCTTGATCGGGCCGGTCGAGATGTCGTTCACGCGGATGCCCCGGCGACCGAGGTTCGTGGCCAGGTAACGCACACTGGCTTCCAGGCTCGCTTTGGCCAGGCCCATCACGTTGTAATGGGGCGCGGTGCGTATTGCGCCCAGATAGGTCATGGCCAGCAGGGCGGCGTTGCGCGCCTCCATCATCGGCAATGCGGTTTTTGCTAATGCCGGGAAGCTGTAGGCGCTGATGTCGTGTGCAACGTGGAAGGCATCGCGGCTGAATCCATCAAGAAATTCACCGGCCAGAGCCTCGCGCGGCGCAAAGGCGATGGAATGCACGAAGCCGTCAAACTTGTCCCAGTGTTTGCCGAGATCGGCGAATAGTTGTTCGATTTCGGCATCGCTGGACACATCACAGGGGAACAGCAGTTCACTGCCAAATTCCTGCGCCAGTTCGCTCACGCGGTCGTGTATGCGCTCGCCCTGATAGGTAAAGGCCAACTCTGCGCCCTCGCGCCGCATGGCCCTGGCTACGCCGTAAGCGATGGAGCGGTTGCTGAGCATACCGGTGATCAGCATACGTTTGTTCGCCAGGAATCCCATGTTGTCCCTTTAGGCGCTGGAAATAAATTAACGTCTCACTTTGAGGTATTGGTTGCATGTTTTACAGGCATGGATATGGAGTAACTTGATACCTTTATTTATTTACAGCGCCTTAGGGGACCTCTATAAATCCAAACTCCGTCGCGATGCTGCGTTGCTCAAGAAATTTTAACGCNNAAAGGGAAAACCAGCCTGTTGCGCATGCTATGCGGTTTTCTTGCGCCTGTGGCGGGTGAAATCCGCTGGCGCGGGCAGAACATCCGCGACCTGGATGAGGAGTACTATGCCGAGATGGTTTATCTTGGTCACCTGAATGCCATCAAGGATGAGTTGAATGCGCTGGAGAACCTGCACATCACCGCCGGTCTGGCGGGCTGCGAGGTGGACGAAAAGCAGGCCATCGCTGCGTTGCGCCACATGGGGTTGCGCGGTCGTGAAACTTTACCGGTCAAGGTGTTGTCCCAAGGCCAGCGTCGGCGCGTGGCGCTGGCGCGCTTGCTGGTCGGCAATGCCCCGCTGTGGATACTGGATGAGCCGCTCACCGCGCTGGATGTGGGTGCGGTGGGGTTGATGCAGGAATTGATCGGCGAGCACCTGGCAAAAGGCGGCATGGTAATCTTCACCACACACCAGCCGCTGGAAGTGGCAGGTGTTGAAACGCGGCGATTGACGCTGGCATGAAGAAGCTGTCGCTGTTCGGTTTGTTGGGCCTGGTGGTCAGCCGCGATTTGATGCTGGCAATGCGCCGCCGCGCCGATGTGCTGACCACGCTGATCTTTTTTGTCATGGTGGTGAGCTTGTTCCCTCTCGGGGTCGGGCCGGAAATGGACATGTTGCGCAAGATGGCGGCCGGAGTGGTTTGGGTGGCCGCGTTGCTGGCTTCCATGCTGGCACTGGGGCGGATGTTTTCGGCCGATTACCTGGATGGCACGCTGGAGCAAATGCTGTTGGCCCCGCAACCGTTATCGGTGCTGGTATTGGGCAAGATTCTGGCGCACTGGATGCTGTCCGGCCTGCCGCTGGCGCTGATGGCGCCCGTGCTGGGCTTGCAGTTCGACATGTCGCCGGAAGCGTTGTGGGTATTGATTGCGAGCCTGCTGCTCGGCACGCCGATACTCAGCATGATAGGGGCGGTCGGCGCGGCGCTGACGTTGGGGCTGCGCGGCGGCGGGGTTCTGGTGTCGCTGCTGGTGTTGCCGTTGTGCATTCCGGTGCTGATTTTCGGGACGGGTGCTGTGGAAGCCGTTTCAAGTGGCATGAGCGTGTCCCCGCATTTGTTATTGCTGGGTGCGCTGCTGGTGCTGGCATCGGCGTTCACGCCGTGGGTTACGGCTCTGGCATTGCGCATTTCGATGGAATGACATTACATATTTCGATGGGGGTGACACGTTGGCTATAAACTGGTTCAAGTATTCCGCACCTTCCACCTTCTATGCGCTGACCGGCAAACTGGTGCCGTGGTTCGCGTTGTCATCCGCAATCCTGTTTGCAATCGGCCTGTATATCGGTTTCTTCGTGGCGCCTACCGATGTGCAGCAAAGTGAAGCCTACCGCATCATCTTCATCCATGTGCCGGCCTCCATCATGTCCATGTTCGTTTATCTAATCATGGCCGGTTATGCCGCGCTGGGGCTGATTTTCAATACACGCCTGTCCTCCATGATGGCTTCCGCGCTGGCGCCTACCGGCGCCTTGTTTGCCTTCATTTCGTTGTGGACCGGCGCGCTCTGGGGCAAGCCGATGTGGGGTGCCTGGTGGGTGTGGGATGCGCGCCTGACCTCCGAACTCATCCTGCTGTTCCTTTACCTGGGCTTCATCGCGCTGCATGCCTCGATTGACGACCCGCGCCGCGCGGACCGGGCCAGCGCGTTGCTCGCTATCATCGGATCGGTCAACGTGCCGATCATTTATTTCTCGGTAAAGTGGTGGAATACGCTGCATCAGGGCGCCACCATCAAATTCACCGGCACCAGCATGCACGCCGCCATGCAGCAGGCCATGTTCACCGTGCTGGTTGCCTGCTGGTTGTACGTTATCGCGATGGCGCTGGCGCGCGTGCGCAGCATCATCCTGGAACGTGAACGCAACACCCAATGGGTGGCCGATCTGCCGGAGGTCAAACAATGAACTGGGGCGAATTCTTTGCCATGAAGGGCTATGGCTTTTATGTGTGGGGCTCGTACGGCGTGACGTTTTTGATATTCATCATTGAAATTGCGCTGGTGCGCCACAGAAGGATTATCACCTTGCGGCAGTTGCGCCTGCTGCGCGATGCGGGAGAAGAGGAATAAACATGAAGCCACGCCAGAAGAAATTTGTCTATATCATCGTCGCCCTTGCCGCCTTGGGATCCGCTGTGGGATTGGTGCTATACGCGCTGAAAGATAATGTGAGCCTGTTTTTTACGCCGACCCAGATTTATAAAAAGGAAGCCCCGCAAGGCCGTAATTTCCGCGTTGGAGGGCTGGTGCAAGAGGGTAGCGTCAAGCGCCAGAGCGACGGGCTGACGGTGCATTTCGTCATCACCGATAATGCGCACAGCATCCCCGTAATTTATAAGGGCATCCTGCCGGACCTGTTCAAGGAAGGCAAAGGCGTGGTGGCACAGGGCAAGATTCAAGCCGATGACATTTTCCATGCCGAAGAAGTGCTGGCCAAGCACGATGAGAACTACATTGCCCCGGAAGCGGCGGAGGCCCTGAAGCAGGCCGCCGAGGCGAAGTCCGCGGCAGGTGTCGCTTCTCCCGCAACACCCGCAGCAAAGTAAGACGGAAGCAGCCGATTGATTCCAGAGATTGGTAATTTTGCCATCATCGTTGCGCTGCTGCTGGCCTTGATACAAGGCGTGCTGCCCCTCTACGGCGCGGCGCGCGGCAATAGCACCCTGATGGGGCTGGCGCGTTCTGCGGCGCTGGGCCAGTTCGTATTTGTGGCGATTGCCTTCGGCTGTCTGTCGCAGGCTTTCCTGAACAACGACTTTTCCGTGCTGTATGTGGCGCAGCACTCCAATTCGCAGTTGCCGCTGCAGTACCGTTTTTCCGCCGTGTGGGGCGGGCACGAAGGTTCGCTGCTGCTGTGGACGTTCCTCCTCGCTTTCTGGACGGTGGCCGTAGCCAGGTTCAGCAAGCGCCTGCCGGAAGAAATGGCGGCGCGCGTGATCGGCGTGATGGGGCTGGTTTCCGTCGGCTTCCTGCTGTTCATGCTGCTCACCTCCAACCCGTTTGACCGGCTGCTGCCCGCTGCGGCGGATGGGCGCGACCTGAACCCGCTGTTGCAGGATCCCGGCCTGGTTTTTCATCCTCCCATGCTGTACATGGGCTATGTGGGTTTCTCGGTGGCGTTCGCCTTCGTCCTTTCCGCACTACTTGGAGGACATATGGATGCCACTTGGGCGCGCTGGTCGCGCCCTTGGACGATGGTGGCCTGGGTGTTTCTCACCCTCGGCATCGCGCTGGGAAGCTGGTGGGCCTATTACGAATTGGGTTGGGGCGGCTGGTGGTTCTGGGATCCGGTGGAAAACGCTTCCTTCATGCCCTGGCTGGTGGGCACCGCGCTGATCCATTCGCTGGCCGTGACGGAGAAGCGCGGCGCGTTCAAGAACTGGACAGTATTGCTCGCCATCATTGCTTTTTCCTTGAGTTTGCTCGGAACTTTCCTGGTGCGCTCCGGTGTGCTGACTTCGGTGCATGCGTTCGCCACCGATCCCAAACGCGGCGTTTTCATCCTGTCCTTCCTGGTGGTGGTGATAGGCGCTTCGCTGCTGCTGTTCGCCTGGCGCGCACCCAGGATCGGGATGGGCGGCAGGTTCGGCATCATCTCGCGCGAGGCGATGTTGCTATCCAATAACGTGATGCTGTCCGTGGCTGCGGCCTCCGTGTTTCTGGGTACGCTGTACCCCTTGTTCATGGACGCGCTGGGGTTTGGCAAGCTCTCTGTGGGGCCACCTTATTTCAATACCGTGTTCGTGCCACTGATGGTGCCGATGGTGCTGATGATGGGGCTGGGCCCCATCGCCCGCTGGAAGCAGGCCAGCGTGCCGGACATGTGGGTGCGCGTGCGCTGGGCATTCGCCGCCAGCTTGCTGATCGCGCTGTTGCTGCCGCTGGTGATGGGCAAGTGGACGCCGCTGATCGGGCTGGGCGTGCTGCTGGCGTTCTGGGTGTTCGCCACCGCGCTGCTCGACATGCACAGGCGGGCAGGCCGCGAAGGCGGAATCGGGCAACGCTTGAAAAACCAATCGCTCAGCTATTACGGCATGCAGGCCGCGCACATAGGAATGGGTGTAGTCATTCTCGGTATAACAATGGTCAAAGGCTACGAGATCGAGCGCGATGTGCGCATGGACGTGGACGATACCGTGCATGCGGGCGGCTATGAATTCCGCTTCGACGGTGTGCGCAAACAACCCGGGCCGAACTATATGGCATCGCAGGGGCGCGTGACCATCAGCAAGGATGGACAGCCGGTTACCCATCTGTATCCGGAGAAACGCGAATACTACGCCAGCGGCATGCCGATGACCGAGGCGGCGATCGAATCCGGGCTGTTGCGCGACCTCTACGTATCGCTGGGAGAGCCGATTCCGGACAGCAACGGCGCGTGGGCGGTGCGTGTCTACATCAAGCCTTTTGTGGACTGGATCTGGGCGGGTTGCCTGCTGATGGCGCTGGGAGGCGTATTGGCGATCAGCGACCGGCGTTACCGCATCCATGCCGCCAGGAAGGCCGATGGCAAAACCGGCAGGACGGCAGCCCACACGGCGGCAGGCAAGGAAACGGCGCTGGCGGAGGCCGAGGCGTCATGATGCGTTTCATCATTCCGTTTATCGCCTTCATGGCGATCTCGGCGTTCCTGTATATCGGGCTCAATCTCAATCCGCACGAGGTTCCGTCGCCGCTGATCGGCAAACCGGCGCCCGCGTTCACCCTGCCGCAGTTGCATGAGCCGGCTAAAAATTTCTCGCCGCAGGACATGCTGGGCAAGGTGTGGCTGCTCAATGTCTGGGCCTCGTGGTGCGTGTCCTGCAAGCAAGAGCATCCGGTGCTGGTGGCGCTGGCGCGGCAGAACGTGGTGCCGATCTACGGCCTGAATTACAAGGACAAGCGCGCGGATGCCGAGGCATGGCTGGCGGGGGGCGGCGATCCGTATGTGTTGAGCCTGTCTGACACGGAAGGCCGCATCGGCATTGATTATGGCGTGTATGGCGTGCCGGAAACCTATGTCATGGACAAGCAGGGCATCATCCGCCACAAGCAGATCGGCGCCATTACGCCAAAAAATCTGAAGGAAAAGATTCTGCCCCTGGTCGCCGAGTTGCAGAAAAAATGAAACGCGCATTATTTTTATTATTGTGCCTGATGCCGGTGTTCGCTTTCGCGGGCGAGGCCAGGGATATGGCGGAAGACCCGGTGCTGGAGAAGCGCATGATAGGTCTGGCCGAGAAGCTGCGCTGCCTGGTGTGCCAGAACGAATCGCTGGCCAGCTCGCACGCCGAACTGGCGGAAGATTTGCGCCGCGAAGTGCGCGAGCAGATGAAAAAGGGAATGTCTGACCGGCAGATTATTGATTATCTGGTGTCGCGTTACGGCGATTTCGTGCTGTACGACCCGCCGGTGAAAAGCTACACCTTGCTGCTGTGGGCCGGCCCTTTCCTGTTGTTCCTGGCGGGCGGCGCGGGGCTGTTCTACCAGTTGCGCAAACGCCGCGAAGATGTGCCTGAACCCGAACTCACATCCGAAGCGGAACAGCGCGCCGCCGCATTACTCAACGACGATAAACAAGCATGACCCTATTCTGGATAATTTGCGCGCTGCTGCTGGCGGTCGCGTTACTGTTCATCGTGCCGCCGCTGTGGCGCGGCACGGGAAAGAACCATCAGGTGCGGCGTGACGCCGCCAACCTGGAAGTTTTTCGCAGCCAGCTCGCCGAGATAGATACCGACCTGCAGAACGGCCTGCTCGCGCCGGAACTGTACGAGCAGGGCAAACGCGAATTGCAGGCGCGCCTGCTGGAAGAAGTAAAACCCCCGGAAGAAAGCGGCAATCTCCCGCTACGCAACCCCAGTAAAACGGTGGCGATTACGCTGGCTATTTTGCTGCCGCTTGCGGCCATGGGCCTGTATTGGAAAATAGGCAACCGAGATGCTTTCCTGCCGCAGGCTGGGGGCAACAGTGCCGATGGTTTTGGGACGGCGCGCTCGGAAACTGCGCTCAAGGAGCTGTTGGATAAACTGGCGCAGAACCCGCAAGACAAAGAAAGCTTGCTGCTGCTGGCGCGCTCCTATGTGGAAATGGAACGCTATACGGACGCCGCCAAGGCCTATGACACGCTGACCAAGCTGGCGCCCAACGAAGCCCGGCTGTGGGCAGATTTCGCCGAGGCGCTGGCGATGGCAAACGGACAAAGCCTGTCCGGGCACCCGTCGTTATTGTTGGGCAAGGCGTTGGAGATAGACCCGAATAATGACAAGGCGCTTGCCCTGGCCGGTTCGGCGGCCATGGAACTCGGCGATTTTGCCGCCGGAATCCGCTATTGGGAAACCCTGCTCAAGCAGGTTCCCGCAGGATCGGATGACGCGAAAATGATTGAAGGCGGTATCCGGCAGGCGCGCGAAGCCATTGCAGAGCCCCAGGGCGGTAAATCTGCGGTCGCGCAACGCACGCCAGCAGCCGGGGAGAAAAAGCCGTCGGGAGAAGGGAAAGAGCGGATCACCGGAACGGTCACGTTAAGTGCTGCGCTGGCGGGGGAAGCCAGGCCGGATGACGCGCTGTTTGTGCTGGCGCGCACGGCGGAAGGGCCAAAGGCGCCGCTGGCCGTTGTGCGCAAGCAAGTGAAGGATTTGCCATTGGAGTTCGCGCTGGATGACAGCATGGCGATGTCGCCACAATTGAAGCTGTCCGGCTTTGGCAAAGTAGTGGTGGTTGCCCGCATATCCAAATCCGGCGATGCCGTGGCGCAACCCGGCGATTTGCAGGGGATGACCCCCATTCTAAAAACCGGCAGCAGAGGCGTGAAACTCAACATAGATAACGTGGTGAAATAGCGTGTTGCTGCGGCCCCGTGTTGAGTCCGGCTAATGCGGCGATGCAAACCAGATGGGGCGAATGTGGCATCATCCTATAAAAAGCAGTTCAGCCACGGATTAGCCTTGCATAGCCATTCGGCTAAGCAACAAGTTGCAAGTCGCTGGTTAACACGGATGTACGCGGATTATCAACGAGTTGGTTTTCTCATCCGCGCCACCTTTTTGGTGGGTGGCGAACCTTAAGGAGCCGAGAAACAATAACTTGAACATTCTGGCTGCACTGGTAGGCGCGCTGCTGCGTTGCCGGTCGCTTGCAGGGAATAGCCATGCGGCGCGCCCGGCGCCTTGCATCGCATCCCGCCAGCACACCCATAATTGTCCAAGTTATTGTTTCTCGGCTCCTAAGCAACGCATTGCTTTATCTGTGTTAATCGGTGTTCATCCGTGGCTGAGCCGTTTTTAGGATCATCATCCTGCGACGCATACAAAACACGTACATACAGCGCAGGTCGTTGGCATGAGTTCCAAACAGCGGCTAGCAGCCTCACCAGTTGGGATGAAGTGGGGTAAGCAGGCAATCCGCATGGCGGATGCTCGCAAATGTGGATTTTTAGAGGCGCCCTGAATGAAAACTGCTCTGATCCTGGAAGACATCCCGGAATCCCAGACATGGCTGGCAGAAGCCATGGGAAGCGCCTTTCCCGGCATTGCGCTGCATCCGGCAGGCAGTTTGGCCGAGGCGCGGCAATGGTTGAGCGCGCATCCCGCCCCCGGCTTGGCGATTATAGACTTGGGGGTGCCGGATGGCAGCGGCGTCGAACTGATTATGGAACTCAACCGCGATGCCCCGCAAACCCTCTGCATCGTCGCCAGCATCTACGACAGCGACGAGCACCTCTTTCCCGCCTTGCGCGCCGGCGCACGCGGCTATTTGCTGAAGGATCAGCCGCTGGCGCAAATCGTGGAATTGCTCAAGGGCATTGTTGAAGGCCGCCCGCCGCTCTCCCCCGCCATTGCCCGCAAACTGCTCGGTTATTTTCAGCCGTCTCGCGAAGCCGCGCACGAGCGGCTCACCGAACGGGAAACCGAAGTGCTGCGCTGCATTGCAAAGGGTTTCACGCTTGTCGAAACAGCCAGCCTTCTGAATATCAGCCCGCACACCGCGTCCGGTTATGTGAAGGGCATTTACCGCAAGATCAACGTCTCTTGCCGTGCCGAGGCCGCGCTGGTGGCGCGTAACATGGGGCTGGTTTAACCCGCGTATTATGCTTCCACCCCCTGAACAGGGGGTGTGAACCAACACCGCAATGCTTTACCCTGCACCCCGCTTTTTGGCCGTCGTATTTCAGCGCGCATTAACTTTCTAACCGGGGAATAAACCATGGAACTCAAACACAACCTTCGCAAAGCAGCGGAACTGGGCATCGGCCTGACCGCCATCGCAACACTGATACTGGCCGGTTGTGGCGGGGGCGGCGGCAGTATCGGTAGCACGACAGCGAGCACGTTAGGTCATTTTCTGGATGCTGCGGTTGACGGTCTTACTTACAGTTGCACGCTTAATGGTCAGGCAGTATCGGGCGTTACAGCAAATGGGGGAGCCTTCAACTGTACGCAAGGCAGCACTGTCACATTCTCAATCGGCAAGATCATCCTTGGAAGCGCTTCATCGGTAGGAGTTATTACTCCAATAAATCTGGCTGGACCGGGTTCCGACAGCAACTCGCCTGCAGTGCAAGCCATCGTGCAACTATTGCTTTCGCTTGATCCTGCAGCCGCATCATCCGTTGCTGCAAGCGGCGTTCCGGCTTCCATTATGATTTCTCCTGCCGTTTTGAGTGCTGCCAATAATTTGGCGCCGGTTACCATCGGTGCAAATAGTAACCAGGCTGTGATTGATAGCTGGCTGACAACAATCGGAACTGCGACTGGTATAACTTACCCATCGGTCACAACTGCCGCAGCATCCTGGCATTTGTCCAGTACCATGAATGGGTTATTCCAAGGCAATTACAGTGGCAGTTATGCAGGCGCTTTTTCGGGTACCTGGACTATCGCCATTGATGCAAATGGCAATGTTACAGGCACGACGGGAGGAGCAGGAGGAGCAGCACAAATCACAGGCACCATGAGCACCACGCTTGGTGCTGCAAATACCTACGTCTTCTCAGGGTTGGGTGGTGTCACGCCATGGGCTGGAACGTTGGACTTGGCTACCGGCGTATTCAGCGGCACCTGGGACGGCATCGCTACCAATACTTACACCGGAACTAAAGCCGCAGCAGCAGGTGGCGGCGGCGCGGGGGGCGCATCCGGAAGCATCGCCATTGCGTCGGCAACACCTGGCTCGCATAACGGGGCTGTGGACGTGGGCGCCGCCAATGTATTGAACACCGCACTGAATACCCAAGCTGGGACTCCTTATTGCGACATTACCTACGCCGCAAATTCCAGCACAGGCAACCGATATGAAATCAAGGTATATTTCCGCCAGAGCGATCAGGCGGTTCTCAATGTCAGCATGTTCAAGACTGATTTCAGTTGGGGCGTTGGACACAACGATCTGGTGAATGGAATCACCGGGGTAACGGTCAATCTGGGTACTCGCCAGATTACCTTTAACAACAAAGTGCTTGAAGGTGGCATGAGTTCTCCTAACTTCGTTGCCACTCAATTTGCTACTGTAAGCGGAACTATCACCTTCCCTGCCAACGCTACTGTGGCGGCATGCGGTATTTGAACAGGCAGGCAAAGCGTAGCGTGCCCAACCTGCACGCTATAAATTTTCATGAGGATGGATCATGCGCCGTATTGTTATTGCTTCAGTATTGCTATTTGGATTAAGCGTGCAGGCTCAGGCGGGCTTGTTCGACAAGCTGACGGGCGGGGAAAAGCCGAAACGGGTGGAGTTGACCGAGACTAGCGATAAAGCCGACGTATTCAAGCAAGCTTTTTCTGAAGATAGTGCATTTGTCGCGACCGTGAAGCCCGCCGAATTTGATGCACACAAAGTGGTGATTGCCTCGTTTCAGGTTGAGTTTGTGACTCAGCAGGTGGCGACAGGCGCAGGGGGTGGGAGCGGGAGTGGCGCTGGCTCGGTAGAAAAGACATTCACGCTCAAAGGGATGAGCGATGGACAGATGGCCGCCATTACTGAAAAACTGCACAGCCAATTTAAGGATTTGTTGGCGCAGCGCGGTTACGAGGTTTTACCGGGTGATGCGCTGGTGAATAGCTCGTTCAAAAGCGAGCTGACCAATGCTGACGGCACGCCGATCCGTAGCGATGAAAAAGATGGCGTGCTGGGTTCGGCGCGCTCGATGGGCTTGATCGGGCGTAACTCCGGCGATACGCATAGTGGCAGTGTGACCGTGACCGCGCAGGGGACTGCGCCCCGCGTGTTTGAAGTTAAATTTGGAATGCCTGCCGCAATGAAGGCGGCAGATGAACTGGGAGTGGTGCTGCTGCAAGTGCGTTTGAAGGTGAATTTCATGCAAATTGATACCAGCAATACGGCTCTGTTTTCGATTTCCGAGGCGGAAGGTAAGCCGCGCAATATGCTGGCACTGCAAGGGTCGCGTTTGGACGTGTTCGCACCCACTTCAAAAATGTCGCAATTTGTGCTGAAAAAATCGCTGTTGTTGCCAGGCAGTGCAGCGGGTCAAGCAACCGAGCTGGCAATGACGGATGGCGAAAAAGCGGGCGCAGTAGCTAAAGGCGCATTGAGTGTGGTTGGCGGATTTTTTGGTGCCGGCGGCGGGAGCGGCGGGATCGCCCAGGCGGTTGGCGACTTGGGGGGGACAGCGCATTCGATTGGCGGATCGGGAAAGTTCGAGGTCACCGCCGACGCGGATTACGAAAAAAAACTATCGCAAGACCTGGGCCTGGTGCTGGGGCTGTATGCCGAGGCATTGCCTAAATAACGATTTTGATAGATGCAAAAAACGCCCGCGTTTGCGGGCGTTTTCGCTTTGTGGCGACGTATCAATCTCAAGGGCGCTTCTAGAAATTCAGAGTTCGCCCAAATGCCCCACAAGGGGACGCCGGTCCGCTACGGGCAAAAGCAGCC